>Ga0055584_100003401_pt1 | contig 15700 bp, 12 predicted proteins | sample OSDHelmetaG_FD_58716 | JGI IMG/M metagenome (GOLD analysis project Ga0055584, IMG submission 58716) | Pelagic marine sediment microbial communities from the LTER site Helgoland, North Sea, for post-phytoplankton bloom and carbon turnover... | ecosystem: Environmental > Aquatic > Marine >... | reverse complement strand
TCAGGAAATACTGAACTCGGTAGCCCAAGGCACGATTCTCAATGATTAAGGGTTCAGCTGCGATGGCTGTCAGAGACCCTCGTTGAGCCTCAAAATCCAACACTTCGGGATTTACAATGCGTGTCTCAAGCGAATTGGGCGTCTCACCTATAAACTCTCTTGTAAAGCGTTCTAGGCGCTTTTTCCAATTTTTATCCCGTTCCGCTTCGACGACGATTTCCCCAATGCCAATCACTGCTGGAGTCAGGTCAAAATCGAACGTATACGCTTTCGAAGCGCGCAGCATGATGTCTAGAAAATCATCTTCAAATCCTAGCATAGAGACATAGAGACGGTGGGCCCCTGTTGGAACACCTGTCAACGAGTACTTTCCATCCCTGTCCGTCGTCGTTCCAATCATTGACTTGGCAATGAATACATGTGCTCCAGTCAGCGGAACACCCGTTTCTGCATCAATCACCCGCCCATTTAATTCAGCAGCCATGTTCGGCTGCGCCTGCACGGCGAGCGAAGGTAGCAGAAGGGAAGCAAGTGAGACAAGGTGTAAGAGAATCAGAAGTGGTCTTCGTCGGCTCATAGTTGAAAGAGGGGTATGGTAGCGTGATAGACTAGGACGGATCGCGATCTGAGATCGTTCCGAGCAAACATCGAGCCTCCGCTTAGTTATTTCGTCAACTTCCAACGCTCACGGTCCAAAAACAGTCTGCAACGGCTGTTTACCACCGGTGGATGGTCAAACTAACCCAGTCAGAAAGATCAGGTAAATACGAGGGTGTCCAGTTTGGCGGTCGCGTTCCTGCTTCAGTGATGTGGAAGGTAGCTCAAGCAGGTTTGTAATAAGCCGGGAGCACGTCTACTGTGCACTCCGAATAGCATCTAATGTTGAGGGATCTTCAAGGCTACTTACGTCTCCGGGGTCTTTCCCAAGATGAACCGCCTGAATTACTCGGCGCATTACTTTGGCATTTCGCGTTTTAGGGAATCCCGTCACAAAGCGAATAAAGGCAGGTTTGAGCGGCTTACCTAACTCTGCCGTCACAGCAGCTACCAAGCGAGCCCGAATGTCATCAATGGTTGATTCCGAGTCAATTAGAACGGCAAAAATGCCAACTTCTTGGCCCTTGATATCATGCGGGACCCCAATGGCAGCACTTTCCTTGACGCTAGGGTCGGCGTTGACAATAGCCTCAACCTCAGCCGGCCCCAGACGCTTACCTGCGACTTTGATCGTGTCATCACTGCGCCCAAGAATGAACCAACAATCGTCTCTATCAATGGCGGCAAAATCGCCATGTACCCAGATGCGTGGGAATCTGCTCCAGTAGCTATCCAGGTATCGCTGGCGGTCGTTCCAAAACCCGCGGGTCATACCTATCCAAGGCTTCCGGATTACAAGTTCGCCAACCGTTCCACGAACGGATACGCCGTTCTCATCCACAACGTCCGCGTCCATTCCAGGGACGGGACCACTGAACGAACAAGGCTTCAGAGGGCGGAAAAAATTCCCGCTGATAATACCGCCTGAAATCTCTGTACCCCCGGAATAATTGAGAATCGGTCCTTTTCTTTTTAGGATGTTGTCAAAGGCCCAATTCCACGACACTGGGTCCCACGGACTTCCTGTGGATCCGACTGCACGAAGGCAGGAGAGATCAACGTCTGCGAGAGGAGACGTGCCGCGTGGCATTAGCGCCCGTATAAGGACAGGAGAGAGTCCGAGGTGGGTGACCTTGTGGTCGCTAATCATTCGCCACAGTCGACCGGCATCAGGATAATCAGGTGCTCCGTCGGCGAATACCATAGTTGCCCCAATGGCCATGGTACCAAAAACTAGCCATGGACCCATCATCCAACCCATATCACTCATCCAGTACATCGTTTCTCCTGGCTTGAGGTCCATAGCGTGAAACATGTCCTGAGCGCCTTTTATGGGAAAGCCACAGTGAGTATGAACGGCGCCTTTTGGTTTTCCTGTTGTGCCTGAGGTGTAGATGATCATCATCGTATCCTCAGCCGAGGTATCCTCGGTAACCGAGTGAATCGGTTGTTCTCGAACGAAATCTGAGAGATAAACATCCCGATCTCGGGTCATAGGCGCCTCTACATTCTCCATTTGCTGGTGAACTATGACCCGGCGCACTAAAGAGCAATCAGCTAGTGCCTCGTCTGCAACAGGCTTGAGAGCAACAGGCTTACCCCTGCGGGGAAAGGCATTGGACGTAAAGAGTGCAACAGCTCCGGCGTCTTGCAATCGAGTAACGACGGCACTGGGACCGTACCCGGAAAAGAGAGGAAGAATGACCCCGCCAATTTTGATGATCGCTAGGAAAGCGAAAAGGAGTTCAGGTGTCATTGCCATGAACAGGCCAATAGCATCGCCTTTGCCGAAGCCATCTGCCCGAAGTGCTTCAGCAACGCGAGCCACATGACGGCTTACTTCTTCATAGCTGTACGTCCTGATATCCCCATCTTCCGATTCATATCTCAGTGCTGTTCGCCCAGCTGTTACAGGGTCTGCAAGCCACTTGTCCAGCAGGTTGTCAACAATATTCATGCGACCTCCCACGCACCATGCTGGAAACTCCGGTCCGTCGTTAACGTCAATTATTTGACTATATGGTCTGCGGAAGCGGATATCTAGATGTTGCATGACTGCATCCCAGAACCAACCAACGTCACTTGTGCTTCGAGCCTGCAACTCATCGAGATCATTGATATCGAATCGCTGCATAAAAGCGGTCAAGTTCGATGCAGCAATAATATCTGGGTCTGGAGTCCATGCTATTTTCTGGTCGAAAGGGAAACCGCTTGGTGAATGGTTCATGGTACTAAATTAGCGTTGAGGATCATTTGCAGATCATATTGCATTCTTCGCGTTGAATCCTAGTCAAACTATAAAAGAAAGTAAAAAACCTTATGGAGTGAAGATCGTTAACGCCGCGTTCCAAATCGAAAAGAGAACAAAAAAAGAATCCAGAAAGAGAACCCGTCCCCATGAAGAGATTGCTTCCATTATTATTGTTGTCCGTTGTGATAGGTGCGTGTTCCAAACCACCTGGTGATGGTCTTATTCTGGATGCAATTCCAGGACCGGATGCAGGCAATCCCAACCAAATGCTTGTTTGGGAAGACAACCTGTATCTGCAGCTTAATGACAACATATACGGCTCTGAAATCTGGGTCTATGATGGTTTTGAGCTAAAACGGGTAACCGACATCGAGCCAGGGAGTGGTAATGCAGGCCCGGCTAGATTGTTTGCTTACGCCGATGAACTCTACTTTACAGCGTTAAAAGAGCCTTATGGCCGAGAACTGTTCGTACTTAAAGGAGATAGAGATCAGCTGATAAAGGATATCGGTGATTCCCCATCCAGCTCCGCTCCTGTCGGATTTACGGAGTTCAAAGGCACTCTATTTTTCACAGCCAACGATAATATCAATGGGTATGAAATGTGGCAGTGGAACGGTACCGACCTGTTTATGACCTCTAACATTAATCCCGGACCTGGAAGCAGCAATCCTTCTTGGTATACTGTACTTGGAGATCAGTTAGTATTCGCTGCAGAGCAAAGTGGTCATGGTACCGAGCTCTTTAGATATGATGGTCAAGAAGTGTCTATGGCCGCTGAATTGAATCCTGGCCCATCAGGATCTCGTCCAACTGAAATTACACGAGTAGGCGACCTAGTGTACTTCGCAGCATACACACCTGATTTAGGGATTGAACTATGGTCTTGGGACGGTGAAACTGAGGCGTTAGTTGCTGATCTCAGGGAAGGTACAGACAGTAGTTCACCTAGAGGCCTAACTGAGCATGCTGGACGACTATTTTTCTCTGCTAGCACAGAGAATGAAGGCATTGAATTGTGGTCTCTGCAGCCGGGGGAAACACCTGAGTTAGTCCGAGATATTTGGGAAGGAGACAGAGATTCCAATCCGCAGGAGCTGCATTCTCACGGTGATGTCCTCTATTTTGCAGCGGACGATGGTGAGCATGGATTGGAACTATGGGACTGGACGGCAGAAGCGGGAGCTCGTCTTGTTGCTGACCTCGACGAAGGAAGTATGGGCTCAGACCCTCACGTAATTCTCTCGTATGACGAGGAATGGATCTATTTCGCAGCGCGCACGCAACGATTTGGTGTCGAAATGTGGCGATCCAACGGCTCAACTTCTGAATTGGTCACAGACATTTGGGCTGGTTCATTTGGTTCTACGCCAAATGACTTCGTAGTGTATAAGGACCAAGTCTGTTTTTCTGCGGCAGATGAGACGCACGGCAGGGAGTTCTGGTGCAAGCAGCATGCGACGGCAACGCCGATCCTTACTCGCTCTCGTCAGTGACCCGTTTCGCTTTCAAAACCGCTATTGTCAGAACCTTCTTTATAGATTTCAGGACGCCACGATAGCATGTAATCGGGATCCTCAGCTGACACGGCTAGCGTCGTCATCTTGAGAGGACGAAACGTATCGACCATCACAGCTAACTCCTTTGTGGCTTTTTTTCCTATGGAGGCCTCTACGGTTCCAGGGTGTGGTCCGTGAGCAATTCCCCCAGGATGGAGCGTGAATGACCCACGATCAATCCCCCGACGGCTCATGAAGTCTCCTTCAGCGTAATACAGCACCTCGTCCGAATCAATATTCGAATGGTTGTAAGGTGCCGGAATCGAATCGGGGTGATAGTCAAAAAGCCGAGGTACGAACGAGCAAATCACGAAGTTGTGGCCTGTGAAATGCTGATGTACGGGCGGCGGTTGATGGATTCTCCCGGTTATAGGTTCGAAATCATCGATTGACGTCGCGTAGGGGTACATGTAGCCGTCCCATCCTACATAATCGAAGGGGTGGTATCGAAAAAATACCGGATGTAGGTAGTCATGCTTAGCAATACGCACCTCAAATTCTCCCTCTTCGTCATGCGTCACAAGATCACTTGGAGGGCGGATGTCCCGCTCGCAAAAGGGAGAATGCTCGAGAAGCTGTCCCGATGAGTTACAGTACTTTTTGGGGAAGTGGATTTCAGAAAAGGATTCAATGATCAGCACTCTTCGCGGCCCTTCATTGAACCTCCAGCGATGCGTGACAGTCCGAGGGACGTGCACGTAATCACCCTTGCGGAAAGGGACACTGCCGAACGGACTCTCTAAAACGCCCTCTCCGTCATGGATGTACACCATTTCGTCTGCAACGGCATTACGATAGAAATAGGTCATGGCCTCTGATGGGGAAGCGACGGCGAGTCGCACATCCGCATTGCCCATCACGTACCGTCTTGACTCAAGCCATGCTCCTTCCGAGGGCACATCGAATCCCCGAACATGTCGATGCCGAAGAAAATCGAGATCAGTGTATTTGACTGACCAAGGAATGGGGGCACCAATACGGTCGACTACTGTCGGCGGATGGACGTGGTAAGCTATGGAGGAAATCCCCGAAAAGCCTTCCGCTCCAATCACCTCTTCGCTATACAGGGCCCCATCGGGGCGTCGGAACTGGGTGTGCCGTTTATGGGGCACGTCGCCCATTCGAACGTAATGTGGCATGGGTATCTGTCTAGGAGGGTTAAATGTGACGTTTAGGAACGAAAGGTATCGCCACAAGAATGAAAGGCGATGACCATCTACTAGAGATTTCCTCGGAGTTCCTGTTCGCGTTCAATGGATTCGAAGAGTGCTTTGAAATTGCCTTTACCGAAAGAGCGAGCACCCTTTCGTTGGATAATTTCGTAAAACAAAGTCGGGCGATCCTGCACTGGTTTGGAAAATATCTGTAAAAGATACCCTTCATCATCGCGATCGACGAGAATTCCCAGTTCTTTTAGTGGAAGAAGTTCCTCATCGATGGTACCGACGCGATCAAGCACGGAATCGTAATAAGATTCAGGAATATTGAGGAATTGAATACCTCGACTTCGTAACGCAGTCACTGTTTCAATGATATTGTCGGTTGCCATGGCTACATGCTGTATACCAGGTCCACCATAAAAGTCCAAATACTCCTCAATCTGGCTCTTTTTCTTGCCAGCTGCTGGCTCGTTGATAGGAAATTTAATGCGGTCGTTGCCGTTGGCCATCACCTTGGACATCAGGGCCGAATACTCGGTGGAGATATCCTTGTCATCGAATGTGAGAAGATTCCTGAAGCCGAGAACGTCAGCGTAAAAATCCGCGTACGTGTCCATTTCGCCCAAGTGGACATTCCCAACACAATGGTCTACGTATTTAAGCCCTACATCTGGCACTGAGTAAAACTCATTCTCCCACGCAATGAAACCAGGAAGGAAGATGCCATTGTAGTTGCGTCGTTCAACAAACGTATGAATGGTATCACCGTACGTGCGGATCGCAGCCTTAATGACTTTTCCGTGTTCATCCTCCAATACGATCGGGCCATGAACGGATTCCGCACCCCGCGACATGGTTTCCTCATAGGCACTGGTGGCATCGTCTACCCACAAGGCGACATCCCTAACCCCATCTCCATGCAGTTTTACATGATCTGCTACCGCCGACTTGCCATGTAGGGCAGACGTCAGAACGAAACGGATCTTACCCTGAACCAGCAAATAGCTAGTATTATCCCTGTTGCCGGTTTCAAGGCCGGAATACGCGATGGGGCGAAAGCCAAAAGCGGCCTGATAAAAGTGGGCTGCCTGCTTGGCATTCCCCACATAGAATTCTACATAATCAGTCCCGTTGATGGGAAGGAAGTCGGTGGACTCTTCACTGGCAGTCGAAGGAGCAGCCTGCATGGATTCTCGGGAATTGGTTCGTTCGAAAAACGTGGTATCTCCTATGTAAAACAATGCCGAACTGGAAAGAAAGCTCCCGGAAGATTATTTCGATATGACGTTTAAGTACGAATAAAATTCGGTTGAAGTTGGTGGGAACCGTAGATCAGCGAATTATCAAAGACACTTCTAGCAGCCCGCAACCAGGGAACTAGAGTCCGTAGTGTCTGGTGTGAGACATATGGGGTTTTCTCCAGCTATGTTATAGACCACAAGCAATCATTTATCAGGCCGTCGGAACTCGTTGCAAACCAATAAGACCAGAGTTTTTTCATCATCTCAATCGATCATGGAGATGTGGACGCACTTGCCGTTCTCACGAGTAGCGTGGCCTATTCTTTTGTTTGTGTTGATTGGCATCGGGTGTAACGACGCAGAAGGCTTCCGAATGGACAGATTGCAATGGGAGAGGCAGTCTTGGGACAGTCTCCATGTCCAGCCATTATTTGTGTTGGATGAGCGAATGAAGGCACCAGTAGAGATTCGGCCCGACTTGGTACAGGTTACGCTATTCGATGCCTCCTATGACACACTCTACAGTGGCCAAGCTGGTATAATACCTCTGCAAGACATAGAGTTAGGAGATGCTGAAAGGGTGTTAATGGAAGTGTGTGGATTTTACGGTGAACGAGTCGCTTGTGATCAGGAGAATGTTGAAGCGTCGGAAAAACGAGCGATCGTCGAGTACAATGTGACGTTTCCCCAAGGAGATCATGGGTATGAGCGAGCTTTTGTTGACTCCAGAGTTCGATTGGAAAGGCGTCAGTTTGGAGAGGATTCTTGGGAGCGGATCACTCCTGCCAATCGCAAAGAGATCTGGGTTGATGCCTTTTTGCCCGCACAAGAAAGCTCCCATATTCGTCTACCCGTAGCTCGCTCCGAACAAAGGTTCATTTTGACTCGATATGGCGGCTATCGAGATTTCCGGTACGCCATTCAATCTTCTATGCTGGATGTGGACTCAGCACTAGTTCGCTTCGACTTATACGTTGGGTTATCCGACAATCTCGAACCTGTGGCCACCCAAGAGATTGTTCTTCGGCAGAAGAGCAGCTCAGAGCGCGAGGCGGAGATGCGTTTATTAGTTGAGGTGGGCGGAGCGCAAGTGCTGGATGCAGTTAGCGGATTCTTTGGAACGCGAAGAGCATATGTTTTTGTAAACGATTGGTCATACCAGGCTCTAGACAGAGTGTATCAGGCCACATTCGAACTGCACTGGCAGGATGGCTTTCGTGGAGCATGGTCTGATATGACCGGAGAAATGCACGTTCGCGCCGATGGAATGCTGGGGACGTATACACTCAGGAGAGCTAGCGAACGAGCTCAGGAAAGGTGGGATGAGCGAGTTGGAACACTTGTCCTTGAATTGGAGCCATTGTTTCCTGAGCTCTCAATGGACCCTTCACAAGAGGATTCAACATTACGTGATAACGAGAAAACAGGTAATAGACGCTAATGTCCTTCAAAGCTTTAGTTATCGAAGATGGACCTCAAAGGGCCCACATAAGGGACCTAACGCGTGATGATCTGCCAAATTCTGGCGATGTGCTTGTGCGTGTAGACTGGAGTGGAATCAATTACAAGGACGCTCTTGCTGTGACTGGAAAGGGTAAAATTATCCGCGGGGACTTGCCCTTCGTTCCAGGGATAGATCTTGCAGGGACAATTTTGGAATCGTCTAATCCAGAGTTTCCGGACGGATCTTCTTTCGTTTCGACAGGATGGGGAGTAGGCGAAGCTACTTGGGGGGGCTATAGCCGCATTCAACGACTTTCGTCCCGCGGACTGGTCCCGCTACCGGAAGGACTCACAACACGGGATTCCATGATTATTGGAACGGCCGGTTTTACCGCCATGTTGTCCCTTCAAGCGATTCAAACCCATGGACTGCCCAAAAATGCTGGAGAAATACTAGTTACCGGAGCGACTGGAGGTGTGGGAAGTTTTTCCGTGTTGTTGCTCTCAAAAGCAGGTTATCCCGTCACTGCAATGACAGGCAAGGCAGCTGCACATGAGTATTTACGTTCCTTGGGTGCCTCTGAGATCATTTCTAGAGACGTTCTCTCATCGGGCGCGCACCGACCACTAGATAAGGCCCGATGGGCAGGCTGCATCGATTCTGTGGGTGCAGGGGCCCTTGAGGCGACTCTTAGCCAGACCATGCGACATGGGGTTGTAGCTGCTTGTGGACTGGCTGCTGGTCCTGAATTGAACACAACCGTGTTTCCATTCATCCTACGGGGTGTCAGGTTAATTGGAATCGACTCCAACACCTGCCCTCACCCTGAGCGAAGGGCAGCCTGGAAAGAGCTAGCCATCGTAGCATCAGAATTTGACCTGACTAGCTTGGCTACAACGATTGACCTAGAGGCGGTGCCACAAGCGTGTGAACAAATCTTGGCTGGAGGAATCCAGGGCAGATATCTAGTCGACCTTAGAAACACGGATCTCTGATTTACTCCGCGCTCTTGCGTCTCTTTTTCGTACCGGGTGAAAAGTCGATCATTATGGCAATGATCAGTACCACGATCTGAAATGTGCCCCAAGTACCAGCGTAGATATTATCTACGACGGAGTACCATAGAAGTGTGGTAGGCGCAAATATAAATCCGATAATCGGCCAGAAAACGGTCCCGAACACGCTGGCAAACCAGTTTGTCATGAGCCAGAGGTAAAGAATGCTGAGTCGCGGAATGACCAGCGCACCGGCAATGAAAAAACAGGGCATAAGGATCTATGGTTGTGTTCGCGAAGAGCCTTTTCTCAACATCCAGCTCAAGAAAGATCTGACGTAGAGATTGAGATGCTTGGAGTAAACGTACGAATGAGCTCAAAGATGCGCCTTAACAAGTCCCATTGCCGACCGATACATCTAATTAGAGGTCCCGAATTTGGAGCCATTTTCAATAAAACATCTCTTTAGACGCAATTAGGGCAGTAAAGTGTTTGAATTTTTTCCCACTCGAAAAAACAGGCAACGAGGTTTATCCGAAGACCCCGCCGCGTTGCGTGTATCCGTTGGTCGGGGGAAATCATTGAAGACAGAATTGATCGACTACACGTTGATTGACGAAACGCTGCACGAATGGATGGAAGAAGCACCTGGAATCGTCGCGAAGGAAAGTGCGCCGACTAGGAATGAATCCGTTCCAGAACGCGACCGCGTAGTAGAGGCGGCCATTAAGCGTGGATTTATTACGGAAGACGACATGGCCGTATGGGCTCGACGTGCTGGGGGCAACCCGATTAGCACGTGGCGCCAAGTCGTTCGCTTGTCTCCAGAAAGAACCCAACAATTAGAAAGGCTTTCTTCCGAGGTCTATGGTTTTCGACCTGTGCTGATCTGCCAGATGAGCACGCTCGTTTTGGCTGATTTGTTGACATGCCGTGTATCGCCCTTGCTGTGGCAGCAGATGTTTGAATTGGGTGTTGCACCTGTGGTAGAGCACGGCGAATCACCGACACTCGATGGCCGGATTACCTGCGTATCAAGAGACCCAGCAAGTAGAAAGATCCGAGGCTTTATTGAACAGCTATCTGCATTTCGAGCCGATTTGTCTTATGCAGACGGTTCAGTGGTCGATACCATGATGAATATGATGGCGCAACATGTGCCTGCAATTGGCGCCTCAGTCTATGTCAACCGACCTAGAATGCAGCGTATTGAATCTATTCCAACCACTCGGAAAGCTGCTTAATCATTCAGAGAATGAAGTACTTCGGAGACATGCCGGACCATCAATCACAGGATTTGCCTTCAGCGGCGAATTCGGGGGGCTCGTCCCCGCCTGGCACTGATCCACCAACGCAAAGAAGGAACGCTTCAGACGTATCAGGTCTCGATCCAGCGCCTCAACATTCCCCGTTAGGTTCCAGCGCAGATTCATTCAGTCAAGAAATAATACCTCCATCCTCAGCAGATCAGTATTCCCAGGACCGGCCACCCCTATCCCGGGAATCCTCACGTTCAACGGGTTCTAGTTCGCACTATGGTGATGCTGAAAGGGATAGGGTAGTTAGTCGCCTCCTGAAGAAAGGACTTGTGACCGACGAGCAGGTCCTAGATTCTTGGGAAGAGTGGTGCAAACTGCGTGACAGAGATATGCGTGTGCCGCTTTGGCGGGTTCTGGCGCTACACGATCAGCTAAGTTCTGAAGATGTGTTTAAAGAAGCGTCGCTGCTATATGCGTTTACGGAATCTGACGTTTCTCTTGAGGATGGCCTAGCGTTTCTTGAAAAGCATCAAAACCGGTTCCCGCATGAAGCATGGGATGAAATGGTCGAGCATTTTGTTCTGCCTGTTCGCATTGAGAAGGATCCTGCTGCAGGTGAACTGCGATGGATGTTTATCACCCATGACCCGACTCGTCCAGAAATCCACCAAATCCTACAAGGGTTGAGGCTACGGCGATTTGAAGTGCGATTTGCACCAGAATCAATGCTAGGGTCACTGATCTCTGACAGCTTCTTGGGAAGGAATGAATACCTCGATAACCTAGACGACATGTCGGCTGTTGACATGGGGCTCTCCTACGATCAGGAGGACAAGACGGTCGACGAAGATGCCCTTGAGGCTGAAATTAGTCGTTCGCATCTCATCAACCTGTTTGAAGCATCCCTTCTCGACGCTGTGCGAATGGGAGCCTCTGATGTTCACATTTACCCGAGCGCGGATGGACATATTGTTATTCAGATGCGCGTTGATGGGGAATTGGATGAATGGCGCGTAGAAGAACGATTCAGACCCGAGGCCTTCCTGGATGTGGTCAAGGACAACTCGATGAATGTGGATCGCTTCGACCGTGACATCGCGCAGGATGGATTTATTCAGCGCTGGATAGACGACGTTTTGATCAGGTTCAGGGTCTCTGTACTACCCATCGCATCAGCGCAGCAGCATCTGCACGCTGAAAGTATTGTGATACGTGTGCTCGATGATCGAAAGGTGTTGACAGATCTGCGTCAAATTGGATTGCTTGATGATGCATTTGCACGATTTCAGGAAGCTATCAGACAGCCACATGGCATGGTGATGTTGACTGGACCTACTGGTTCAGGTAAAAGCACCACGCTTGTTGCAGCATTACATCAGGTGATCACGTCCAAGGTTAACGTGCTCACAGTAAAAGATCCTGTTGAATACCTCATGCGCGGAGTCCGCCAGATAAAACTCGGACATAAACTTGAGCTTGAAGGTGCGCTTCGAGCCATCCTTCGGCATGATCCTGACATAGTTATGGTAGGGGAGATGCGTGATCGTCAAACGGCTGAGCTCGCAATTAAGCTAGCAAATACGGGTCATCTGACGTTTTCAACGCTGCACACAAACGATGCTCCCAGTGCTGTAAGTAGACTGTTTAAAATGGGCGTCGAGCCCTTTCTGATCGCCTGTGCAATCAATATCATTGTAGCTCAGCGGTTGATCCGGAAGTTGTGTATGGCTTGTAGGATTCCGGACCCTCACCCTGATTTTGAGTTTCTGCGACATCTTGGATTCTCTGATGATGACATCTACGGCACCACCATTTATCAGACCGGTGGAATCGGAGATTGCCGAGTCTGTAAAGGGACAGGCTACAAAGGACGGCGCGCCATCGCCGAAACCATGCTTTTCTCTCAGAAAATCCGATCTATCATCATGTCCTCGGAAGACTTAGTAGACGAAGATCGATTGAGGGAATGCGCAGTTGAAGAGGGAATGACTACGCTTCCAGGTGCCGCTCGACAACTCGTACTTAATGGCGAGACGAGTGTGGAGGAAGCAATTCGGGTGACAGGAACCTAGGAGAGAGGCAAAGCTGCCTGTTCGCTGCTGTGTAAACTATTCACTGGCCGAGTTACTTTTGCTCAGAGCGCCGTTGCCACGTATACCATCCTACGAGAACCAGCGCTAGATACCCGGCCATGAGGCCCATGGTTAAGAGAAAACCGCCTGTGCTTCCATTAAAAACCGTGAAGGGTAAGTTGATCAACACCAGCAAAGGAAACGCAAACGCGAATGTTAGACCGCTTGCAATAACCAGCTCCTGAGCCACAGGAAGCCTGAATTCAGGATCAGTAACCCGAAGCAATGTTAGGCCGGAACTGATAGTACCTGTCATTTGGGCAAACATCGAAATAAAGCGTTCAAATTGATGCGCTGAAAAGACCTTTGCTGACACCCATTTAATGAATAAGTACGTCACATATCCGCCGACACCCACCATGAGGAGAAGGGGGATAACGGCCTGAATTGTAAAAGAAAGGCTGATTCCCATGATGGAGGCCACTATCAAAAACTCGGTGAAAGACCCAGTAAGTCGATGGAGTGTGCCCTGATCAACCCAGCGTCCAGCGTTGCTTCTGAAAAGCGTCGCCTTGATGGCAAGAGCTAATAGATTGGCGATGATAAAATGGAAGGACCATACAATGCTGACTTGTGAAGCCAGTCCAGCAGTTGTGAGCAGGTTCGCAAGCCCAACGCAGGCCCACCACGTTAGCCAATACACAGCACCAATAAGGGCGATGTGAACAGCTAACGTCTCTACAGATGCTCCTGAAAATGTGAGTTTGGAGCCCTCAATACCCGTACCTGGTGCTCTTATACCCGTTCGGATATGTTCTGGAATATCGTTCCAAGCCGGAGCGTCCTCTCGGCGATTGATGAGCAGCATGCCGAAACCATATGCAATCAGGAAACCAATGGCGGCTATCGTCAAGCCGATAGATCCTCCCGATTCAAATCCAAAGTCAGCCCACGATTGACCAATCGTATAAGCAATACCGGGGCCCATGGCGAAGCCGAGAGGTAACAGCATGCCCATAGCAGGGTTGACTTCGGGGAAAAGGGTAGCTGCAGCAAGTAGCGCAATCGATAGGCCGATAATGCCTTGCATACACATCACTGCGACCTGTAAGAGGCCTAAGTGTATCGCTGCGCCTGGCTGCTTTCTATCCGTTCGCAGGAATCCAACGCAGATAAACGTCAGAGCTAGAAGATGGTATACCCAAACACCCATGCGTTCCGGGTCAATGGGTAGAAGCTGTAGCGCTTCGCGCCCCAAAAACAGGCCTATGAATCCAGCAATTAAGCTACTTGGGATAAGAAATCGCTGAAGAAGCTGAACTCGCCTCCTGAGTACAACGCCCACGAGCAACAGGATGCTAATCATCATGAAGTCTGTCATCAGATCTTGAACGGTCAGGTCAAGTGTCCAGGCATCCATGGCTAATCAGTTGTTGATATGTGGGGCGAGTCGGGAAAGAGTGTCGTAATAAGCTAAAACGCTTCCTGAAGTTAGGTGGACCCTTACATGAAGTGATTTGCCCATAATCCAGAAGTAGTCACTTCGCTCGAGGCCCATATAGCGGATCGTCTCCAACGGAATGGTCATATCTCCGGCCTTGAGATGGTCTTTGAAGAGGTCAACCATACCTCTTTTGAACTCGGCCACTTGTTGGCCGAGGGCATCCCGGACAGTGATCCGGCCTCGTTGAGAGATTAATGGACCCGTTAACGCGCCAGGTAAGTCCATGCTTGTGATCTGTTCGTATAGATCGCCCGAGTTGACAATAGCACCCGTTCGTTGATCCAGCAAGCGAGAATCAGGTAGCACACGCCATGAGGCCGTTCCGCCAGTATTGGTTAGATGGGAGGGGGCGGTTACCCGAAGGCCCCCAAATAGTCCACTTTCAGGATCTCGATATAGTAATCGGTCTATACCAGAAGCTGGACGCCAAGCCCATGCCGGGCGAATATCCTCTGGAACGACGTTTTCATCAGCAGAAATCGGTGACTTTAATCGATCGAGGGCCGTCTTGAGGGTTGGGTTATCTGAGAAATCGACTGCTGGATGGACTTTCAACTTGATATGTGCGGGCCGGGGCCACGGTGCCCAGCGCGGCCAACCGACATACGAGCCAATGATTTCTACAGGATAGACCGGGGCCCCGGCCCGCATAAACAACTTCGCCGTTGAGTCAATCCATGGTGCTGGTCGTCCATCCCATCTTCTGCCACCCTCCGGGAAAATGACAACTCGCCTGCCTGCATCTAGCATGCGCATGATGCGCCGAATCAGGTGAGGTTCTGGAACTCTTTTTCTGGTTCCTACGATACCGGCCGCCTGGAAAAGCTTCGCAATGGGCCCCGATTCCAGGTATTCCATCGTCATGACACCCGCTGTCGATTCCCCTAATTGCGTAAACGCGTTCAGAATAAACGGGTCATAGTTGTTGGAGTGGTTACCGTAAATGAAGCAAGGTCCCGGAGGTAGTTCTTCGGCACCTTCTATTTCAATATCCCAACAGGCCTTGCTGAAAGGGATGATTGTGGACCTAAATGCCAGTTCGGCTACGATCCTGCGAAGAGGTGGATGCTTATCTAAATGTGACAATTATCCGTTGTCATGGTTTGGAGATTGCCAATATACTTTTCATTTCGCATCTTGCTGTATCAAACGACGTAATCGCTTGACATACAACCACATACGCTCCGGCGGGAGAATTACGGTGACGAAAGCAGACATTATCGACCAGATATCGGCAGGGACAGGCTTGACCAAATTGGAAACGGAAGCGGTTGTGAATGGTTTTATCAGTGTCGTAAAGAGTGAACTGAAGCGTGGGGGAAGGATAGACCTGAGGGGATTCGGTTCGTTTACCGTTCAGCATCGTGCTGCACGAACGGCTCGAAATCCCAGGACCAACACGCCCGTTCACGTACCAGCCTCCGACATCCCCTTGTTTAAGGCATCCAAAGAATTCAGAAAGGAAGTAGACGAGTCTGTTTCCTAAGTACTACGGAATGAATCAATCCTGTGAGTCGTGTGGCGCCCGTCTGGACGCCGGTGCTGAGGTATGTAGTCTTTGTGGTACGGCAGTTCCGGATGCCTCGATGGTATCTAGGGCCGCGGAGGTGGCTGCAGA
>Ga0055584_100003400_pt1 | contig 15701 bp, 14 predicted proteins | sample OSDHelmetaG_FD_58716 | JGI IMG/M metagenome (GOLD analysis project Ga0055584, IMG submission 58716) | Pelagic marine sediment microbial communities from the LTER site Helgoland, North Sea, for post-phytoplankton bloom and carbon turnover... | ecosystem: Environmental > Aquatic > Marine >... | reverse complement strand
GATGCCAAAAACGTTCTGTAATTGTGTTTGTTGATAGAGATTATTCAGCAATACTTCCGGAACTTCGTTTCTACGTAGCTCAATGACCATACGCATGCCGTCTTTGTCAGACTCATCACGAAGCTCACGAATTCCGGAGATCTTTTTGTCCTTGACCAGTTCTGCAATCTTCTCCAGTAGCCTTGCCTTATTTACCTGATAAGGTAATTCTGTAACAACAATCGTTTCACTACCATTTGCCTCATCGGTTTCAATATGACTTTTAGCTCGCATGTATATGCGACCCTTGCCAGTGGTATATGCCTCATAAATCCCTTGAGAACCATTAATGATGGCAGCAGTGGGGAAATCGGGTCCGGGGATAAATTGCATCAACTGACCGATATTTAATTCAGGGTTGTCTATAAGCGCAATGGTAGCGCTGATGACCTCTGTCAGGTTATGCGGCGGAATATTGGTCGCCATTCCAACAGCAATGCCACTGGAGCCGTTTATAAGCAGGTTGGGAAGACGTGTTGGCAGAACCGTAGGTTCACTCTCAGAACCATCGTAATTTTCTGCAAATGGAACGGTGTCCTTCTCTATATCCAGCAACAATTCATGCGCAATACGCGACATTCGTACTTCTGTGTATCGCATTGCCGCGGGGGAATCACCATCTACCGATCCAAAATTACCCTGGCCGTCCACTAGCACATATCTTAATGAAAATGGCTGAGCCATTCTCACCATGGTGTCATACACAGCCGTATCGCCATGGGGGTGATATTTACCGATAACATCACCGACAACTCTTGCAGATTTTTTATAGGCTTTGTTGTACTCATTACCCATTACATGCATGGCATACAACACTCTACGATGGACAGGTTTAAGTCCATCGCGCACATCAGGAAGCGCACGCCCAACAATGACACTCATAGCGTAATCCATATAGGATCGACGCATCTCGTCTTCAATGTTGATCGGGTTTATTGACTGGGGGGATTCAGTATCAGACATGCAAAACTTTGTTTAGATCCGGACCTTTTTAGTTAAAAAAACACTCATAAAAACGAGCCAAAATAGTACCATACCAGGGAATGAAACGACACCTGAAATAGTCACTGAATTACGGAAATAAATAAAAAAAATCTATTGACTTTTCGTTATTAATTTCTCTCCAAAAATGACCTCATTTTTCCTTCATCAGGCGTTTCTATCACTCCTCGTTCCGTGACAATAGCCGAGATCATCTTAGCTGGCGTAATATCAAATACCGGGTTGAAAGTTGATGCCTGATCTGTGGAAATTGGATAGCTGGATATGTTGGTTAATTCCTTAGATCCCCGATCTTCAATTTCAATTTCCTCGCCAGACAATGTCATAGTATCGATTGTTGAAATCGGTGCGACCACCATAAATTTGATATCGTGGAAGTTGGCATTAACAGCATGACTGTAGCTACCAATTTTATTAGCTACATCACCATTTATCGCAATCCTGTCAGCACCGATAATAACCCAATCAACATTACCAGACTGCATTAAAACCGCTGCTGCACTGTCAGCAATCAAGGTTGCTGGAATGTTATCACGTTCCAGTTCCCACATTGTTAATCGACTACCTTGTAACCATGGCCTTGTCTCTGAAACAAATACAGATTTGAGATTTCCCCTGTTATAAAGTGTCCTGATGACGCCTAGTGCTGTGCCATACCCACCAGTTGCCAGGGAACCAGTATTACAATGGGTCAAGATTCCAGCTTTCGAACCAATATAATCAGCACCATAATTACCCATCGCTATATTCGCTGAATAATCTTCCTTATTAATAGCATGTGCTTCGTTTAGGACTGCATCGCGAGGATCACCTGAGATATCATCAATTATCTTTTGAAGCCGTTCAACGGCCCATTTCAGATTGACTGCTGTAGGACGAGACGCCAATAAGATCGATAATTTTGACCTCAGGTTTACCTGCCACCTATCAGAATTCACTTCAAATTCCTCATTCACAGCCATAACAAAGGCATAAGCAGCTGTAATCCCAATAGCAGGTGCTCCCCTCACAACCATGTCCTTGATTGCCTGACTCACATCCAGGGAGCTTGAATATTTCTGATAGATTTCCTTATGTGGCAATTCCCGTTGATCGAGTAAAACTAGACTGTTATCTTGCCATTCAACAGCCCTGATTGAATCATGCTCGTCGCTTATTTTCATAATTTTGGATATGGTTACGGTTACAATCTGGTTATTCTGTACGCTATGCCTGTTAGACACAATTAGTTTAATAATTACGAATATAAATAATGCATGTTGATTTAATTATCTCAGGACGATGGCTGGTACCAGTAGTGCCAGAAAATATGGTTTTAGAAAACCACTCCGTAATCATCAATGAAGATAGGATCCTGGACATACTTCCTGCAGACAAGGCAAGTAAAAAATACTCTACAGCTAACCAGCAGGACCTTAACACTCATGTCCTGATACCTGGCTTAATTAATAATCACACTCACGCTGCCATGTCGCTATTTAAAGGGCTGGCTGACGATCTACCCTTAATGGATTGGCTAAACAATCATATCTGGCCAGCAGAATCCAAACATGTTAACCGACAATTTGTCGCTGATGGGACACGTCTTGCCGTAGCCGAGATGATACGAGGAGGCATCACTACCTTTAATGACATGTATTTTTTCCCGGACATTACTGCAGAAATAGCCTCATCGATAGGCATGCGAGTATGTATAGGCTTAATTGTTATTGATTTTCCTACGGCCTGGGCAAATGACACACAAGAATATTTCGATAAAGGACAACAGGTACATGATTCATTACGGCACCACCCTTTAATTAAAACAGCATTTGCACCCCATGCTCCCTATACCGTTTCAGATCAACCATTACAAAAAGTAGCAGTGCTGGCAGAGGAGCTGGACATCCCTATTCATATGCACATTCATGAAACTGAATTTGAAGTTAATCAAAGCATTGAAAATCATGGCATCAAACCTCTCAAACGACTAGAAAGTCTCGGCTTACTAAGTCAGCGATTGCTTGCTGTTCATATGACCCAGTTAGATAAGGCAGATATTGATTTAATACAAAAATATAACGTTAATATCGTGCATTGCCCAGAATCTAATTTAAAACTTGCTGCTGGTTTTTGTCCCGTGAAGACATTGTCTGATTCAGGAATAAACGTGTCGCTGGGCACAGATGGTTCTGCAAGTAATAATGATCTCAATATATTGGGTGAAATGCGGACCGCTGCTTTGATAAGTAAAGGACTGGAAAGAGACCCCTGCGCCTTACCAGCTATGGAAGTCCTGAAAATGGCTACCATTAACGCGGCAAAGGCACTGGATATGGCAGACCAGATAGGATCATTGGAGATAGGCAAATCTGCAGATGTTGTGGCAATCAATCTAGAGACGATAGAAAGCTTGCCTGTCTATGACCCTATTTCGCAACTCGTCTATGCCAGTGATCGCAATCAAGTAACTGACGTATGGGTAGCGGGGAAACAGATATTAAATGAGCGCGCTCTGACGACCATGGAAGTAAATCAATTACATCACATAGCTAAAACATGGCATTCCAAGATCTCAGCAGGATAATATTTCAACAATGATATTTTAAATGTAGCTGAGAACTACTTTCTAATTGAATGCAACACACTATCATTTTCAAAAAACACTATAAAATTTCCATATTCCCAAAAACTAATCACTGGGTTGCCGATAGGCTCGCTTTTATTCATTGGGGTTCCATATTGTTGTTCTACTTCATTTGCAGTCATCCAGCGTTTTGGAAAGTCACTTTGCTGGGCACTAACATAACCCGCAATAAAAATAGTTAACAACATCCCTAATAACACTTGCTTTAGTTTTTTCATATTCGTTGACCTCATATTGCTATTACCTAAGGTTAATCACACTATCTTTAGATGTAAAGTCCTTAACAGATAAGTAAAAAGCTTCTATGATTATCAATATGAGTAATAACATCACTACTCGGCCATAAATATGTATACAACAAATACTCATGAAGAAAATTAATCGGCGAAAATTTTTACAAAAAAGCCTGTTAGCTTCAGGAGTGATCGCGTCCAGTAAAACATTATGGAATTCACCTGTTTATAGTCAGTCTCTTAATAGAGCATCGGGGCAAACGAGTAAACTGTCCAACCTTGGGTCAACGCTCCAGGTAATCAGAGTAAGCAATGACGCAGATACTCGCATGCGAGTCCCCAGAGGGTTTGTCGTTAGACAGATAGCTAGAACAGGAAAACCTGTCGTAAGTCACTCGGACTATCTTTGGCATGGTGCACCGGATGGTAGCGCAATATTTGCAACAGATGATGGTGGCTGGATCTATACATCCAACTCTGAACTGGACAAGGGCCGAGGTGGTGTTGGCGCGATACGATTCAACCGTGATGGTGAAATAATTGACAGCTACTCAATACTCTCAGGCACCTCAATCAATTGTGCTGGTGGCTCTACCCCCTGGGGAACCTGGCTTAGCTGTGAAGAACATGCCAACGGCCTAGTATATGAATGCGACCCATATGGAAAGGAACAGGCTGTATCCTGCCCTATGCTTGGTGCTTTTACGCATGAAGCTGCCGCCGTTGACCCGGCACATAAACATATCTACCTCACAGAAGACGTCCCAGACGGAAAGCTTTACCGCTTCACCCCGGATGATTACCCCGACGATGGACGCGCTAAGCTATCTACAGGCACACTCGAAGTTGCGCTCATCACGGGAACTAATCTTAATACTTCACGTGCGGTAAGCTGGCGTCGCGTTCCACATCCTGTCCCCCAATTAAATCTAACGGCCGATGGCTCAATCACGCCACCTACGCGAAATCAGGTGCCAGACGCAGAAAAATTTAATGGTGGTGAAGGATGTTGGTACTTTGAAGGCACAGTGTATTTTACCACCAAGGGCGATAATCGAGTCTGGGCACTGGACACCAACAAAAATACCCTTGAGGTCTTGTATGATAAAAACCGAGACCGAGCTTTCACTCCCGCCATGAACGACGTGGACAATCTCACCGTCTCTGCTGGTGGTGATATTCTGGTGGCCGAGGACGGCCCCGAAATGCGTCTGGTGGTGTTTTCACCTGAGACAACACCGTATGAGCTCGTTAATGTTCTGGGACACCGCAGGTCGGAAATAACAGGACCCGCATTTAGTCCCGATGGCTCGCGTTTATATTTCAGCTCACAGCGCGGACCAACAGGATCATCGCGAGATGGTCGCACATATGAAATGACAGGGCCATTTTTCACTTAAAACCTTACCGGCCTTGCTTCTTTTTTAATTTCATACAATTTGATACAGATCATTCTCTAACCTGCAGTTCTCTTTATCCTGACAGGTATTGCAACGACGAATGAATAAGACACTAAAATTATTTCATCGGGAGGTCACATAACATGGTTTCATTCAATAACATTTTGTTTCCAACAGACTTAAGCGACAATTCAAAAGAGGCAATGAAATATGCAACGAGCCTTGCTGAACATTATGATGCCATTTTACATATCATCCATGTCACTCTCGGAACAAACCAGTACCTGGCTTATGATGTAAATGTTTATATACCAGAAGATATTAGGCAAAATGAGCGAAAAAAACTTGAAAAAAGCCTGGAAGAGCTACCTCCCGATGAATTGGGAGCACCGTCCTCCGTTAAGCATGAAATCCTGGAGGGTCTTCCAGTCCCCGAGATCAGCCAATATATAAAAGACAACAATATCGACCTGGTCGTTATGGGTACCCATGGTCACACGGGTCTTAAACATTTAATTATTGGCAGTGTGGCTGAAAATATAGTCCGTAGTTCTCCTGTCCCCGTCCTTACAGTTCACGCTAAGGAATAATATAGCAAAATTAGCTTGCACATCTTTTAAAGCAAATAGCATCGTTACTTGATCGCGATCAAGTTGTCTAAACCTCAGTACATTAAAATGCCACTGTAAATTTAAAACAGGGTACATTTTAATGAAAAATATAGTATTAATATTATTTTGCGTTGGAATTGTCAGTGCCTGCGCTACCTCCTATAACCCACTGGATGATTACCGTGAAATCAAGCTCGCTAACGTTATGGAGACACTAGAAATATATCCTTCAGAAGATCTACCCTATAGTCCTGAACAGATCACTCGAGGTGAATATCTGGTGGCATTACTTGGTTGTGCAAGCTGTCATACTGATGGCGCTCTGGTCGGCACACCCAATCACCAACGACACCTCGCAGGCTCAAGCACAGGGATTGCCTATTCTAATCCACTAAATAACAGGAACCCTGGCGTGGTATACCCCCCTAACCTGACTCCTGATCCGGATACGGGACTAGGCAATGTTCAAGATCAAGCCATCATTCAGCAGATTACCATAGGCATAAATCCACAGGGGGGACATACATTGCCCGTTATGCCATGGCCTGCATATTCCAAACTGTCGAGTAACGACATCAACGCGATCGTGGCTTACCTACGCAGTCTTCCCGCTGTATCTCACAAGGTCCCTGATAATATTTCACCTGGACAAGAAGCCATCGCACCATTTGTACATTTTGGTGTTTATCAGAGTCGTCAATAAATTCAAAAAGTCTAATTGATATTAAGTAACTTTACATTGGAACGAGTTATTTGTACCGTCTTGATGATAATTAATCATCTGGGTAATGATTAGATAAGGTAACCTGATCTTAGTTTGTCAGAGATAACTTCAATGAGATATGGTAAACATTATGTGTTGTACTACGGTGTGATGGAATCTCAGTTTTCGGCATATTTGTTTCAAATGAGGACTAATCCAAGAGTTTTTCAGGTTTTCTAATCCTGCTCTAATGATTAAACTGGCTATATGTAAAAATTCGAATATTTCACATAAAACTATATTAATATAATGATTTTATTGCATAACAATACCTATTTCACGGGAGGGAATAATGAATTTGCATAAATTATCAGTAATGATCCTGGGAGTGCTCTTAACGGCCCCTATCATTTCACAAGCTCAAGAAGATATCGCTGGCATTCTCGGCTATCCAGATATGATTATTTATAACGGCAAACTTATCACCATGGATGATGAGGGTTTCAATGACCAGACTGGCACGATTGCACAGGCCATGGCAGTTCGAGACGACTCCATCCTCGCGGTGGGTAGCAACCAGGAAATTCGCCGTCTTGCAGGACCCGATACGCAACAGATAGACTTAGATGGTCGCACAGTCATACCAGGCTTGATCCTTACCCATGAACATCCAACGGACTGGGCATGGGTGGAACCTACCGCTTTAAATCATGTCTTTCCTGAAGGTAATGAACACATGGTCATCCGTTTTCTTGAAGGTGACGCTCAAACACAGCTGGATACCTGGGAAGATGTCCTCGCTGAGGCTGTCAGAGCTGCCAAACCTGGTCAATGGATACTTCTGAGTTCTGACTGGGGCTCAAACTTTGAATACATGCCCGAATTGTTCCCGACTTTTCTACCACCCATAACCCGTGAAAAAATGGATGCCATTGCACCAAACAACCCAGTGCGAGTAAAAAATGCCTGGGTGGATGGTTTGGTAAACACCAAAGCCCTGGAAGAAGCCGCAAGGATATTTCCAGAACAACGCGTAGAAGGACGTGGAAACCGTGGCCCTACAGGGCGTCAACTTGAACCCGATGTCATGCTCCACAACAAAGTCCATTTGAATGCTGAACTATTACGTTCGGTAATGGAGATGTGGTCGGCCTTCGGTGTTACCTTATACGGCTCCTCCCCCTATACCATAGGCAACCTTCAGGCATTGAGAATGCTGGACGAACAAGGCCGTATGCCAGGACGATTTGCGTGGAGTTACACAGGTCCGGATCTGCATTACCAAACCCTCCGTCTGGTATCCGCATTACTGGGTAATGGTACAGATTATTTATGGAATATCGGCGCCCATGGTGAACGCTCCGGTGGTTCGTGTACCACATTACCTGCATCTGAGCGTGTAAAGGCGATGGAAAACTGCACACTGGAACCCGGTGACGATGGACGACGGGTAAAAGAAGATATAGTTAGAAGTGGCGGACGTGTTGGCGCGATGCATTCTGGCGGTGATCTTGATATTGACCACTTGCTGGATATCGTCGAAGAGCAAAGCCGTGCAGCGGGATATTCACTTGAACAGATCCGCGAAAAACGCCATGCCTTTGACCATGCCTCAGGTGCCCCAAGACCAGATCAGATCCCACGCATCAAGCGTTTAGGAATGATGGTTAGTATGATTAACACAGTAATCTGGGAAAACCGTACGGCTTACAATACATCCTATCGTCTGCGCAACTACGGAGAAGAATACCTCAATTATGCGGTACCACGTAAGAGCGTCACCGATGCAGGCATCATGAATACCCAGGAGATTGACCGAGCCATACCTCATTTCTTGTGGTACAACGTTTGGGTAGGAATGACTCGCTACAATTCAGGTATAGATCGCACTCTGGCGCCAGAAGAAGGCACCGACCTTATCACTCAACTCAAGGCGCTGACCATGTGGGGAGCGTACTATGTATATAAAGAAAACAAACTAGGCTCATTAACAGCGGGTAAGTTGGCTGATTTTGTGGTGCTGGATCGAGATGTCCTTAGCATCCCGCAGGACGACCTCCCCAATGTCAAAACCTTAATGACGGTAATAGGCGGTAAAACCGTGCACCTCATTACCAGTCTGGCGGACGAACTAAATACCGATCCTGTTGGAGTCTCCACCTGGGCAAGTAAGCCGCTAGAAAACAGGCTGATATTCAAAGGGCCACCAGCAATTCCTGATTATATGCGTGCAACCATGCAGTAACAAAGGTGACTATTTAGATGCGTTACAGCCTATTCATTCTATTATTCATGCTTCATTCCCTGGCATTCGCCGGGGATGAAGACATGAACCCTACAGCCTATTCGGTATTTGACCCAGTGACGGGGTTTATGATCCCCTCGGAGGGTCCACCACCACCGCCGCACATACCGGCAAGCAATGCCACAACTCAAGCTCGAACCGATACGGTCACTCCTGAATCGCAATCCACAGTCGCCAGTCAAGCAATGACCTCACCAAATAGCATCGAAGATAATTCCAAGCAATCCCCCATGTGGATGTACCTGGTAGCGGCAGCATTAATACTCGGAGGATTTGCTGCGTGGGTCAGGAAGAAAGGGAAGATCAGTAGAAGTAATTTAGATTAAAGACAGATTCGAAAAGAATTCAAAATCATAAAAAGCAGTCTGTCTCCTAAATCATCTCCAACCGTCAATCAAATAAATAAATCAACTCCCTTATCAGAAAATTCCTGTGATACGGAGTCATTAATAAATAACTCTCATGCGCCAATTTCAGTCTAAACATACAATAATTGGTCTATTAGCTTTAACGTTTATTGCCACGGCTTATTACCTTTGGACATGGAGTGACGTCCTTGCTCATTTCGGTGGCGATAATGCCTACTACTTACTAACAGCAAATTATTTATCGCCTTATTCTAGTGCCAATCCCGTAGCATCATATTATTCTGGTATTAGTCAATATCCGCCTCTCTATCCTTTGCTACTTGCCCTAAGCGGTGGCGGCGAAAGCTTGTTAATGGCCCACATCGTTACCACTACCTGCCTGCTATTCTCACTTGTAGTTATCTATGGTCTTGCAAATAGTGAAGGAATGTCTCGATGGCAATCACTGGGAGTTTCCACTTTTTTTGCATTGTTACCGGGGACTTATATCCAGGCACTATCCATTCATAGTGAAAATTTGTACACACTCACCTCTCTGCTAGGCTTAATGTTTATTTCACTATATGAAAAATCAGAAAAACCACCATATCTACTGGCTGCTGCCACAATGATTGCCTGTGCCAGCCTGGTTAGAACAGCAGGCATTGCCCTGGTCATTGCATTTATCATCTATTTATTTCTGAGAGAGGCAAAGCAAAAATATCGCTATATGGTCATCGTCATCCTACCCATTATAATCTGGCTCGCCTTTCAGTCAGATAATGAGACCTCCTACCTTGCTGCACTGTCTGGTTTTTATAGTAATGACTTTTTGCAAATACTAACAGCTCACCTTACCAGTCAAACTCACTACGTACTAAATGCATGGACCAGCTCGTTCACCACTGGCATTTTTGGTACCGAGTTATTATATGCGCTTTTACTAGTATGCATTACATCAGCCCTATACAGAACTTACAGAAAAAAAATTGATGGGCTCTACGTTATTTTGTATCTGTGTATGATTATAATCTGGCCGTACCCTGCAGAATCTATACGCCTGTTATTACCCATAATGCCGATATTACTCATTCAAACAGGAATACTAGTTATGCAAACAAGTTTAAAATGCAATATTAAACATTCATATGCATTTGTGTTTGCAGGAAGTATCTTCTTTGCCATCACCCTGCCTGACCTATTACTCTCTGCCAACCGATTTAATTCTGATCTTGATCCCTCGCTAAGTAGATATAAACATAGCTATTCCTGGTATATCCCCTCATTGAACACAGCAAAACAATCCTTGAAATTAAACCGCGCGATTACAGAGTCCCTGGTAAATTACAGGAAGTATGTACCAGAAAATGAATGTGTATTCAGCATCAAGCCATCAATCTTGGGTTTATATATGCAAAGATTGAGTTCTCCATCACCACCGCAGGGACTGACAGAAGAAGCATTCACCAATGCGCTGTCGCAAAGTCGTTGTGGCTATATACTGTTAATGTCCCTGCAAAGCCCTAGTTATACCGAACCACTATATCCACTAAAACGATTGCAAAATAGATTGAATATCTTAGACATTAGTTTTATCGATGAGGAATTGAGACAGAATCCGGCTGTGATATTAGCGAAGATAAAATAAGTTCGTGTAAGAACCTGTCATAAATAAACGCAAATTGTCCCTAATAGTTATGGCATATTACCAGTTCGTTGTTAACTACTCTAATTCTAGCAACCAATATCCAATCAATTAGATAGTACTAATAACTGGACAACATTAAATGAGAAAAATTGAAATCACAAAAGAACCCGTTGAACTTTACAAGATTCTCAAATTTGAAGGCGTTGTTTCCAGCGGCGGTGAAGCAAAAGCAGTAATTGATAATTGTCAGGTGATGGTAAACGGTGAGATAGAAACGAGGAAACGAAAAAAAATCATGTCTGGTGACATCATTGAATATAAGAACGAGAAATTTAAAATATATCTCAAGTGAAAATGAAGTCATCTAGAAGCGTTAAATATTGAGAACACAAAACACCCTGCTTAACTAAAATATCCAGATTCATGTCAAATTGATGTCCCTCTTGTGCCAGAAGCAATGGGATGGAAAGCGGAAGTGCAATTATTGATTGCGCCCCTAGAAAGAACTCGGTGGCCCTTGATGGTCTTAGAACCTTTCCCATGATTCGAAGCCATGTACTTTATTTAGCTTTCCAGGATTTGCAGCTATCGTACTAGACTCTTAAGAAACTCCTTATACTTCTCTTTACCCTGCTGTTCCCAAACGTTTAAACAGGCAGTACCTATAATGGCAACATCTGCCAATCCTTTAAGCTCATCCACTTGTTCTGATGTCTTAATCCCAAACCCCAATGCCAACGGTAAATCGGTTACATTTCGACATCGTTGGATATAATTAGATAAGGAATCATCAAAATTTGTTTCATTACCTGTTACACCTTTGCGGGCAACACAATATAAAAAACCTGATGCATGATCCGTGATTTGGTTCATTCTTGAATCAGAGTTAACGGGTGTAATAATTTGAATATGATCAAGACCGTATTGTTTTCCTGCCTTATCCAATTCTAATGATGCTTCCATGGGGAGGTCGGCAATAATATAACCGCTACCACCTGCGGAATTCAGTCGTTCACAGAAGGTTTCCTCGCCCATACAAAAAACACTATTGTAATAGCCCATGAATAGCAATGGAAAATCAAATGCATCTGATGCCTTCTTGAAAAAATCGAAATAATCATCGCAATCAATCCCGTGCTCCAGGGCGACTTGATTCGCCTTGATAAAAGCAGGCCCGTCGGCGATGGGTTCACTAAAAGGAAGTTGCAGTTCAACCAGGTCGATATCGGCTTCTTGCATGCATTCAAGCATAGCCCAGTTATCTTCCAGTGAAGGATAGCCGACGACAGCATGAGTCATAAGGAGGATGTCTTTCTCCTTAAGCCGGGAACGGACATAAGGTTCCAGTGCTTTTTTTTCATTAATTTTATTTATCATACTTAATTTATATCCTGTTCACTTTGTGGACAGTTAATTCCCTCACCCCACCTTCCATTAGGATATGGAAAGATGGCATCGTATTAATCCATATTCTCTACTTTGCTTTTCAGGAACTCGTTCCATTTTTCATCCTTTAGCGCATCGGCGATAGTGAAAATATCTTTGTCACCTCGACCTGAAAGATTAACCAGTATATTTTTTCCTTTGCCAATTTCCTTTGCTTCCTTTAAGGCATGGACGATGGCGTGCGTACTTTCAAGCGCAGGAATGACGCCTTCATTTTTTACAGTGATTTTAAACGCCTCAACAACTTCTTTATCTGTGGCAGATTCAAATCTGACCTTACCCTGGCTGTGTAGATAAGCGAGGATAGGACCTACACCAACATAATCCAGCCCTGCAGAGACTGAATGAGTATCTTTCATTTGGCCTTCTTTATCTTGCAGGAAGTAGGTTTTATATCCTTGTGCAACGCCGACATGTCCCTGACCACTAGCGATGCGGGCGGCGTGCTGTCCGCTGTTCATACCTTCCCCACCGGCCTCCACACCAATGAGTTCCACTTGTGCATCATCCAGGAACCCGGCAAAAATCCCACTGGCATTGGACCCCCCTCCGACACAGGCAATTACTTGATCAGGTAATTGACCAATAATATCCAGCATTTGTTTACGAGCTTCCATACCGATAATAGATTGAAACCAGGTGACCATGAGTGGAAACGGGTGAGGACCACATACCGTGCCTAATACATAGTGAGTTTCGGCCATGGAGTCTGCCCAATCACGCATAGCCGCATTAATGGCATCCTTTAATGTTCGCGTGCCATCTTCTACGGCAATCACATTAGCGCCCAGTTGTTCCATCCAGAAGACATTAGGGCGTTGCCGTGCCACATCTACGGCGCCCATGTAGATAGTACATTCGAGCCCCAGCTTTGCTGCCATGGTGGCAGTTGCCACGCCGTGTTGCCCTGCCCCGGTCTCGGCGATAACACGTTTCTTCTTCATGCGTTTAACTAGCAAACCTTGCCCCATGACATTATTCGCTTTATGCGCACCAGTATGATTCAGGTCTTCTCTTTTGAGATAAATATTTGCCCCACCACATTGGCGTGTCAGATTTTCACAAAAGGTAACGGGTGTTGGACGACAGGAATAGGACGACATCAACTGCACGTATTCATCCCAGAAATGACTATCCTTACGCGCTGCATCAAAGGCATCGCATAATTCGGCAATGGTTTCATGTAGGATTTCGGGGATATAGGCGCCACCAAATTCGCCATAAAAGCCCTCGCGGCCTGCTTCAAATTCAAAAAGCTGTTCAAACATCGGATTTGTCATATCGAATTCAACATATAATTTAGGCTAGCATTATACGACATACTGCAGATAAAGTGTCTTTGTTGTGGATATTTAATACACTGGACACTGGCTTTCGCGAGTATGTCAGGCCTGGGTATTGTATTTTAAAAAGTCCGTTGGTCTTTCAAGATTCAAACATATCAACTAGCTCTTCAAAAAGTCATTTAAAATACCAGCCAAGCTGGCAGGTTGTTCCAGGTGCAGCATGTGACCAGCATCTGAAATCACTTCTTCTGTTAATTGGGGAATGGCTTCTTGGATTTCCGCCTTGTACCCATCTTTCATATAGCTTTTATATATAGGCGAGCTCTCTGCCATTACCAGCAAGGTATCGGCCGTAATTATTTTCCAGCAACTGATTACCTCGGCACGCCGGTAAAGTACTGGATTAACGCGTTTATGTCTTGGGTCATGTTTTATTTTAAAGTGTCCGCCTGCATCTCTCTTAGCCCAGTATCCGGCCAGAAATTCTGCTTGTGCTTCACTTAATCGAGGCGCCAGTTTTTTTAACCTCTCAACGACTCCATTTATATTTGGGTAAGTTGAAAAATTCACACCTGAGTCAAGCTGATCCAGCCATCTCATATATTGTGCCGGGGCGTCTTCTGGCTTACTGTCTGGGAGACCATACACATCCAGACTGACTGCATGCGAGACCTGATCTGGACATATGCCTGCGTATAACCAGGCAATGTTTCCTCCCATGCTATGTCCCACAAGCCTAACGCGTTGATTAGGTGAAAAATACATAATGATAGCCTGGAGATCGCCCAGATAGTCTGGAAACCAGTAGCCATCACTATTCCAGTCGCTGTCTCCAAAGCCTCGCCAGTCAGGGGCAATCAGATACCAATTATCGTCCATATAATCTGCAAGAAACTGGAAACTCATTCCCACGTCTGCCCAGCCATGTAACAGATAGACCGGCACTCCCTTTGGGTCTCCCCAGCAATGAAACCGGTACTGTAATCCTCTAATCTGAATATCATGAACGGTTGGCGAATTTTTCATTTGATACATGATGTTGCTATTCTCCGCTATGGCGTCACATTGCCCAAGCATATGAGGTATCATAAACTGAAACAATACCCGGAAGATTGAGATGATTGATTCGTCCCTCATACATAAGGAATTTCCTCAACCAGAGGATCTTTATTACCTGAATCATGCCGCTGTTGCTCCCTGGCCAGCAAGAACTGCAGAGGCTGTGGGTCAGTTTGCGCAAGAGAACATTACCATTGGGGCAAAAGACTATCCCAACTGGTTGGCAAAGGAAAAACTCCTCAGAAAACAGTTACAATCTCTGATTAACGCCCCCGCAGTTGATGATATCGCCCTAGTGAAGAATACTTCTGAAGCCATTTCCATTGTGGCCTTTGGTATTGACTGGCAACAAGGCGATAATATTGTCAGTTCTAATGAAGAATTTCCCTCTAACCGCATTCCCTGGGAAGCACAGTCCCGACATGGCGTGGAATTTCGAGAAGTGGCAATACAAGGGCAAGATCCCGAACAGGCGTTAATAGATGCCTGTGACAAGCACACCCGGCTTTTGACTATCAGTTCTGTGCAATACGCCAGTGGTTTGCGTATTGATTTAGAACGATTGGGAACGTTTTGCGCTCAAAACCAGATTCTGTTCTGTGTGGATGCAATTCAAACGCTGGGGGCAATTAAAATGGATGCTCAGGCCATTCAGGCGGACTTCATTATGGCAGATGGCCATAAATGGATGCTAGGTCCTGAAGGGATTGCGCTGTTTTATTGTCGAGAATCCGCTCGGGAACACATTACTCTCAACCAGTACGGCTGGCATATGATTGAACAGTATGGCAATTATGACTTGAAGGAATGGACCCCGGCCAAATCCGCGAGAAAATTCGAGTGCGGCAGTAACAATCTCATGGGCGTGCATGCCTTATCGGCTAGCCTGTCACTATTTGAAGAAATTGGAATGGATATAATAGAAAATAGCGTGTTGGATCACAGCCGATATCTAATGGAACGTCTTGCTCAGGATAATCGGATTTCGCTAATTAC
>Ga0055584_100003399_pt1 | contig 15702 bp, 14 predicted proteins | sample OSDHelmetaG_FD_58716 | JGI IMG/M metagenome (GOLD analysis project Ga0055584, IMG submission 58716) | Pelagic marine sediment microbial communities from the LTER site Helgoland, North Sea, for post-phytoplankton bloom and carbon turnover... | ecosystem: Environmental > Aquatic > Marine >... | reverse complement strand
GGCAATTTTGAGCTTCTGGTTCTGTGAAAAGTGTGCACGCGGGATATTTATGCACGTTTTCGCAGGTTAAATCCAGTGGGCAGAAATTTTCCCGCGCTGGAACAGACACCTACAGAGATACATTCTGAAAAGTGAGCGGAGCTGTGCAGATTAAACCGAAAGAATATTGGCGGGTTTGAGTCATTTCCATAACAACTGTATATACATACAGTATTCTAACCAAGAAGTGCGAGCCTTCCGGAATCGTCGTTTTTGCAATCTGTCAGCGCGGAGATCAGGACGAAGCAGTGCCGCTATCGAACCGAGAAGTACTATCTTTACTGGGTTGGTAAATTCATCCTTTTCAATGACAAGAAGTATCCAGAAGTCATAGGCAATCACGAAATTGAGCGGTTTCTGAATCACCTCGCCGTCAATCGGGGTCAGCAGGTATCAGCCGCTTTAAAACGATCTATGGAAATGGGGGGGAACCCGCCCAAAACATAGTGTGTAGCGGGTCACACCACCAGGCCCTCGAATAAAGACAAAATATCGTTCCAATACTGGTTACTGATCCTGAGTTCCGTCGACTCGCTAGGGGAGACCATAGCTTTTTCAGTACCCCACTCTCCGCCTACATCGAGCTCAATGTCATGCGCCGAAGTATCGGTGTCACTCGCGAGTGCAGCTCGCCCAATAGCGCCATCGAAGTTATGTTCTGGCCGCTTTGGTGAAAACGAAACCACCGTTTGCTCCGGAAGCTCTTGATCAATTCTGTGGGCGAATTCTGTTAGATTTTGTTCTGCTAGAACGTAAAGCCAGCCACCGATGTGAGACGGCTCTCCGGCTTGGCACCGAAGGATTCTTCCAAGAACCTGCCTAAAATGGAGCTCTGTTCGGATCCTGCTGAGGTGGCAGCATACTTGAAGTCTCGGGAGGTCCGTCCCTTCACTAATCATCCCGACGGAGATGATCCAGCGATCCCCTGAGGTCCGGAATTTTTCGATGGTTTGGTGCGCATCTGGTGTTCGGCAACTTACAACGACCGACCTTTCGCCCAGCACCGCTAGCCGGGTCGCAACATGCTCCGCATGTGCGACTGTTGCCGCGACAATCAAGCCACCAGCATTGGGGATGTGCAGTCTGATCTCAGATAGTTTTTTTGTTGCTTCCGAAAGAGTATGGTCGATTACCTCATCCCGGCCAAGAAAGTCAGGATAAGAAATATGACCATGCTTAATGGTATCGCGGATACTGGAGTAGGTTTGAACGCCGAGCTCGCACGAACTTAATTGAATCTCTCGATTATCAGTAAGCACAATTTTGGGCTTTCGGCACACACCTTCGGCGATCGCACGACCTAGGCCGTATTCGTAATCACAATGCAGATCACCATCGGGTTGGGTATATCGGGCCAGAGCAATAGGGGTATTGTCAGTCCTCCAGGGTGTTCCAGATAATGCTATTGAATAGGACGCGTGGCCCTGGATACGGTCTAAAACAGTCCGCCCCCAGCTATTACCAATGATCAAATCATCCGACTCACTTCCGGAGCAATGATGGATTTCGTCCAATACTACGAGTACGCGATGGTCGCTCAATACCTGCCAAAGCTCCTTGGGTAGCGTGCCCATTGACTGATAGGTATATGATCCACCCGCAGCACCAATTCGTCCGTTAAAACTTCTTCCAAGAATCTGGCTGAAAGTTGTGGCGACGCTCTGAGCTATTGTTCGTGAAGGTGAAAAACAAAGAACAAAATCGATTTTATCACTCTCAAAAAGGACCTTAGCGACAGATGCAACCATGACGGTTTTGCCTGCTCCTGGTGTTGCATGACATAGAAAGTGGGGTTGGTGCTCAAAGGATGACAGGGCGTGAGTAAGACATTCTCTCTGCCAGTTGCGTAACTGTCTCATGAGGGAAGGCCTATTTGGGCTATCACAGTCTCGACTGCACGCAGTTGACCCAAGAGTTTTGTGCTTCTCTCCCGAGATTCCAGGTATTGTTCCTTCACGGAACCTCGGAGCGCTGGGTACTTATTGTAGAGATGCTGGTATTCCTCCGCTTCACCAATGCTGGCTACAAGCTCAATTCTCCGTTGAAAGAGCTCTTCTTGCAGGGCTCTCTGTGTTTCAACACCCATCGACGGCTCAAAATTGGAATCGCTGTCCCCAAACGGCGAGGGCTTAGTCTCAATTTCGACACTTGAATGCTCCGGGCAGAAGACAAATTGGCATCCTCGGCCGATGGAACCACCGTGCCGTTTAACTAGCCTGGCAGACTCAAGTCTCAAAAGCTCTTTGTAGATATATTTTCGGAGTTGATTGCGTCCAGGCCGTTGCCTGTCAACAATTTCGCGGATGTAGAGATCCCGAATATAGGTAGTAGAGAAAGGAGTATCTGACTGCTTTTGCAACAGTTCGATCAGTGTCTTATCGACTTTCAATGATTGCGATTTTTCCATCCGAAGGCCCGCTTGGTTTCGGAGTCGATTTAGTCGACCCCAAAAATGGGCATTATATGCCGTGGCTGCAAATGCCTCAAGAAACCATTGTCTTGCCTTTTTTGAGGGTAAGAAATGGTTTCACTTGTTTGTGAGGCATTTGGCCGGAGTTTGCGAGCATTGCGAAAATCAAAAGAGTTTTCTCAGGAGCGTCTTGCTCACGAAACAGGGAGACCAGATCGTAAACATCCCTGACGCCAAGGCCTAGCAATTCACTGCAAAAACACGTGGCCACCACAGGGCTCTACTTCTATTGTCAAATCGAAAAATCAAACTAAAGTCTTTGTTACAGTTTCGTACATGCACTAAATATAGAAATACGACTTTCATTCAGCGTCAATCCGGCATGCACTAAAATCATGACTTACGGACACTTTTATGAAAATTGGATACGCAAGAGTATCGACTGCTGACCAGGATCTTTCCGGTCAGGTTGAAAAGCTAGAGGCGGCTGGCTGCGAGAGAATTTGGGAAGCGAAACTGTCCGGAGTCTCTGACGAACACGAGTCCAAGCTGGGAGAGGCAATCAACTTCGTTCGCAAGGGGGATGTCTTGCTGGTAACACGATTAGACCGGCTTGGGAGGTCATTAGCAAAAATCCTCAAAGCCATCGAAACAATCCACGATAAGGGTGCAACGATCAAAACCCTGGACGGAACTCTTGATACTTCAAACACCAGCCCTCTTTCAAAAGCAATGATCAATCTGTGCGGCACGTTTGCCCAGCTCGAACGAGATCTAATACTTGATCGGACTAGCGAGGGTCGGGAACGAGCCAAGGCGAAAGGCACGCACATGGGCCGGCCACCGGCTCTCAGCGAGAAAGAGGTAAAGGATATATACCGGAGGCTAGACAACGGGGAATCGATTGCCTCAGTAGCAAGGCGCTACAAAGTGTCTCGCCCCACGATCACACGATACCGCGACAAAAGAACTCAGGACAAAAAATGAGTCAGAAGAAAGCAGCAGAAAACATTGATCTCTTCGAAAGTTGGATAGCGAGACAAACCAACACTGATTTCAAGAATATTGTTCGGCGCGGGCAGCTAAATCGACAAGAAATCGCTTACGGGGTCGGCTTTTCAAAGAGCGTTCTGCGACAGAATCCAGCTGTTAAGTCTCGTTTAGCGAGGCTTGAAGACGAACTTCGTCAAAAGGGAACTCTACCTCCTAAAACAGAGCAACTAATCCAAGAAGAAAAGGAGAATAAACTCAAAAAATATGATGCCGAGGCCAGCCGACGCTCCTTTGACAAGAGACGGCTACAAGAACTAGAAGCCCAGAATCTTGAGCTGAAAGCCAAACTCAAGCGATATGAAGAATTATCCGAAGTGTTGACCGAGATGGGGATTGAGCTTTGACGGCATCGGCGATCAGGAAGGCGTTAACCAGGATCACAAAAATTCGTTTCGCAAATAATGAGCGCACGATATTCGGCGGTGTACTGCTCAAAGATGCAATAAACCTAGAGTCCACAAAGGTCATTGTGCAGGTCGATATCCCAACACAATGGTTGCCTGTCGAGGCCGCTGCGGGACAAGTATGGGAACTGGAAGGCCCTTGCAACGAAGAAATCATCGTGAACAATGGCTATAAAATTCGGCAAGCTGTGTGGAGAAATCCAAGTTTTTGTGAATTGAAGATGCCAGCAACCAATGAAAGTTTGGTTCAGTTTGTGGCCGATTCCCCAGATTTTCGTGGCATCGGTAGTGTTAAAGCACGCAAACTCGTTCAAAGCTTGGGAAACAATCTAGTTCGGCTTGCTACAAGCGGTGATCGAGAGGCTTTCAGAAGTCACCTGACCGATGATTCAATCGACGCTTTGATCGATGGCTTTCAAAAGTACAAAAATCTTCGCCACGCGCAATTTTTAAGTAACCATGGCATTCCACTGTCAGTTCAACACAGGTTATTCAAGGCGCACGGTGAAAATGCTGTCGATGAAATAAAAAGCAACCCATACGCCCTACTCACATTCGGCCTGACCTTTGAAACAACAGAGAAGATAGCAACGAGGCAGTTTGGAATTGCAACCGATGACTCCAGGCGTCTCTCAGCTGCGACAGAGCAAGCTTTGATCAAGCACTGCCGACTGGGACACACATTTGCCACGTCTTCTGACCTAAAGCGTCGTATTGGAAGCATACTTTCTACTACGAATGATTCTGAGATCGCCAGTGCTCTGGAGGCAGGAAAGCAAGCCAAGTTCATCACGTATGATCCAAAGAGAGATCAATACCACAACACAGCGCTGCACATCATGGAGCGCGTTGCCGCTATGCGTTTGCACAAGATCGGCTCAGCCAAAGCAGACCTATCGGATAAAGAATATGACCTCATCACAAAATCAGCGATGGCCCTACCATTCCCTATCGCCGAGCGGCAGCTAGACGCCGTCGAGATGTCTTTATCGAATGGACTGAGTTGTGTCATAGGTGGCGCAGGCACAGGCAAAACGACGGTTCTCAGGACAACTATCGAGTGTTACCGGGCGTTGAACTACAACATCTATGCCATGGCACTCAGTGGTCGAGCGGCGACGCGCCTGCACGAAAGCATTGGCATTGAAACGATGACAATTGCCGGGTTTCTGCGCAACGTTGAAGTTGACGACAAGCCAACTCTGATCGTCATCGACGAGGCTTCAATGCTCGATCTACCGACGCTTTATCAAATCATCATCAAAACAACACCGTCGATCAGGCTCCTGCTAACGGGTGATCCTGACCAGTTGCCGCCGATTGGTGCTGGCCTGCCGCTCCAAGACATCATCAGTTCTGGGGTCTGCCCTGTCGTTGAACTAGATATTGTTCAGCGTCAAGACGAAACTACAGGCATACCCGCGTATTCGCAGGCCATACGCTTTGGAAACTTACCATCTGGGCTAACGGTTGGAAAAATACGCTTTCATGAAGTCTCCAGCCGCGAAGATATCATTGAAACTTGCACTAAACTGCTGACTCAATCCCCGAGTGACAGCAAAATTGTTGCTCCAACGAATATTCTCACCAAAAGCATTAACGAGTCATGTCAGGCAGCCGTGAATCCAGAAGGAACTCAGTTGAAGCCTTCTATCTGGGGTGAGTTTTGGAATACAGAATATCGGGTTGGTGATCCGATTATGTGTCTGACAAATGACTATGAGCGCGACTTACAGAATGGCTCGCTCGGTAGACTAGTATCCGCAGATCAGGAAGCCGATGACCATCTGGGACTGGTTAAAATGGACGATAAGGCAGAAGTTATCACTCTGACGAAATCGTTGCTCGATAATATACAGCTCGGCTATGCGATGACGCTCCACAAAACCCAAGGGTCTCAAGTTCCGAAGGTAATCATAGCTCTCGAAAACTCTCCTTTGATCGATCGTTCCTGGATCTACACAGCCATTACGCGAGCAGAACAAGAAGTTCACATAGTGGGCTCGAAGTCAGTTATGAGATCTGCTGTCGTAAGAAACAGCGCTCATCACAACCGAATGTCATACCTTGTCGAGCTCCTCGCTGAGAGGAGCCCAAAAGCAGAGGAAGCCGAATGCGTCGTATAGTTTACGTTGATCTTGATGACACTCTGTGTGACTTCATGAGCGCCTTTGAAAAGGCGATCAAAGACAATCCGTCTATCCAGTATCCTCAGTCACAATATCGTTTCTTCGCGAACCTGAAGCCTATCGACGGAGGCTTAGATGTAATGCAGACGTTAAAAGCCTCCGACCGGTATGAGCCTTACATCTTGTCTGCGCCGTCTACGAGAAACCCGCTGTCATACTTAGAAAAACGCGAATGGGTAGAAACTCATCTTGGGTATGAATACTGTAAGAGACTGATTCTCTGCCCCCACAAAGGCCTCCTCAAAGGCGACTACTTGATAGATGACAACGTCAATGGGAAGGGGCAAGACCATTTCGAGGGCAAATTGATCCACTTCGGGAGCTCAATGTATCCCGACTGGCATGCGGTTCGGAACGAGTTGGGGGTTTAATTATTGCCTCGAAACAAAGATTCCGGTTTCTATACGTAAAATACGCTTAAACGCTCTCATTTGGCTAGTTTATGCAACTCATTGATGCATAATCGGCACAAAGGGGCACTTGGGTTGACCTAGAGCCATCACTGAGAACGTGCATTACATGCTCTCAGTGATCTGTTCTTTGCGCTCTTCAAGCTGCCCGATCAAGTCTCGAAGTGCATCGATTTCGTCGTCAATAGTCTCAAGATACGCAGCACCATTCGTCGCAACCGCCGCAAGCGATACGTAATATTTGAAAGTGGTTCCGGAGTCATTGTGTCCCGCGAATCCAGCTAACGCTCTTTCAATGTTATCTTCATCAATCTTTTTACGATCGCAACTCGCTTTTACAAGTAGTCGCTCCTCTTGATATTTCTGACAAGCGAACCTGTAAATTGCATATCGACGGAGGTCGTGGGGGGTTATACCTGGATCACAGCGGCTTACCATTTTTGAGAAGTTTCCTGGCGTCATTCCCGTGCCATTCTCGGTCACGAACACGACATTTGGATCGGCTTTAGTTCGATCACAGACATCTTGACGCTCTTCCCGAATGTACTGATTTGTAGCGTTAATCAGCTCAGCTGTCACTGATATCGTGCGGTGCGAACCGTTTTTCGTTCCGAGAGTGATTGGCACTTCGACACGTTTCTTGTAACTGCCCTTCTGAGCCCCTGGAACGCAGCTCTTTAACAGACTAACCACCTCTCGCCGCCTCAGTCCGCCCTCACTGGCCCAACGCAGCATCAGCTCATTCCTGCGCTGATGGATCATGATCGCATCGTCAGCGTCTTTTCGACGTATGTTTTCGGTTCGATCACGAACCCGCACCATCAATTCACCAACTTGCTGCTTGGTAATTAGCCGGGGGTCCCCTTTTCTCGGAACCCTCAGCAAAAAAGGGATGGCGTAGTTCGTGTCGCGTTTGGAGTTTGGCCTCGGAGCATTCACTTCAATTTGATAGACTTGGTCAGGCTTAAAGAAATCTCTCCATCCGACAATCGTCGGCCTGTAATACCCTTTTGCCTGCGCCCACCAATAAAACTGTATTAGTGCCTGCAACTTGGCATTGACTGTCACAGGTTCGAGGCTCTCATGTTCAGCGTCGCGAAACTCAATAACGTCATCGTGAATTGCTTCTTCCGCGTCAATGCCTCGCTCTTCGAGAAACGACAGCCAGCCGACTAGGCGACCGGCAAGATCAGCTATGTAACTTGCTGCTGATCCATCAATGGTGAGCGACATGAGCCACCGCGTTGGAACTTGCATCAAAGCGCCATTCTGAGCGATGACGACAGGGTGTTTGTGCTCAGTCCATACGATCCTAGCCATCTCGTGAATCCTCGCCTTCCTTTAGCTTTGCCACTTTGGCCTTGTCTCGGTGTTGTGCTTGCGCAACCCCCAACCTTTTGCTCAACCTTTCGTTTTCTTCGATCAAGTCCCAGACATCAGTGGCAAGCCTCCTCAATGTCGTCTCAAGCTCCTCGTTTTTGTGCTTCAGCTGCTCAATCTCTGTCTCTTTCGCTGGATCCAGCTTGGCAATTGCCTTGTATACCCGTTTTGCAGCTTCGAGAGCTTGGTCGAGCCTTGATCTGAGCTCACCGTCCGGTTTGATCAGCTTGTTCGTTTTATGAGTCTCTGCAAAACCCGCAAACCAGTTAAGAGAAAACGCGCCTTTGGGCGGCAACTCAAACCTGGCTTGCTTCGTTTCAGAATACTCTTCAATGGCCTCGATCTTTTTGGTAATCCGCGTTCTCGCATCCGGTTTGGAGTCCGAAGATTCACTGTTTAGTTGAGCCTCAGACACCTGCATTCTCCAAAAACTTCTTCATGATTGCACTGTGCCCTGAATCAATGATGATTTCAGGGTCTTGAGGACGACTGAATGAGCATAAATTTGCGCACCCCTGGCAACTATCTTGAACCGCTGATGAACGCTGAACTTCTCCATTCTCCAGGCAAGCAGAACGCTCTTTGTATGCAGGCGACTCACCGAAGCAAAGACCATCGGGGATGTGATTGATAACAACACCAACCTCATTGACCCGCTTTATAAGCCTTTGTGAGCGCCTTTCATCCTCAACCTCAACCTCAGACAGTAGTTTGCTTAAATCCTCTTGTAGGGCGCTTGAGAGGCCTTCCGGATGCAAGACAAGGTCCGCCACCTTCTCTGCGCGAACCTCATCAAATGCCAAGCGCCAATCTGGATCGGTCAAATACTGCTGAGTCATCTGAAACCCACTGTGCCGCAGGTGATGCGACAGAGTAGGCAAATCCCCCGCGTCCCAACGGAAAAAATAGGTCATTGCGAAGAAACGTCGGAATTGGTGCTCGCTCCAGACCCATTTGTTTTCTTCATCGGTATCCATCACAAGGTCAGCGAATTCATTGAACTGACCATCCTGCCAATATTGGACCTCGCCTCCTCGGAAAGTCGGCATCCGCAGAAGCGATTGATCATTCTCGGATCTGATCGATTCAGTTAGCCTCTCAAGGATGTGGACTGCTTTTTGAACCAATTTTATAGTCGGAAACACTTGATCGTTTTGAAGGACTTTACCGCTGTATAGCTTTATCCAGTAGCCGTTTTTTGTTTCATAGCAACACCCAGCTTTCAAAGACTCGATCTCGACTTGCCTTCGTGCGGTAAAGCAATAGATGACGGCCAGGCATGCGGTCGGCAGATATCGATGCAACACTTTGTTTAGACTGTATCCCTCATTCGGCACCCAGCCTCGGTTTAAAAGCCGCGAAACCGAGGCTTTCGAGATACCAAGTTCGTCAGCAATACCCTGATACTTAAAACCCTCACTGCGAAGACGCCCCATCTCTTCCACTTGCTCTGGACTGATGGTTCGTCGTTGCAAGAAAGATTCTTCGCTCGGCTCTGCGGACCACGCAGAGATTTTATAGGGCGCTCCAAGTTGGTCCTCCTGCTCTGTCCATGGGTTATCTCGTAACCACCACACCATTCTCCCTGACGCGTACGACCACCGAGATTCCTCGGAGCCACCGCGATTATTTCCCTCGAAAAACGCCCGGTGTTGTTCTATTGCACGGTCTCTGTAGTCGAGCAGAGGATCTGCATAATCAACAACCCAACGGATCGCCCGATCCATAAACTCGAAAAACACGGGTTTGGGAATGTTTCGGGTACGATGGCCCGGCTCACCCCATTTGTTAGCAAGTTTGTTTGGTTCAAAGTTTGATAACGCAACTGATGGTCGGTGCTTCTCAGGAATTAGGTCACTAAAAATTTCGAGGATTCGAAAAAACTTTTTAACAGCAGTCAGTTCTTTCCGGATTGTGTCTTTTTTTAGCTTTTTGGGTTCTTCGTCATGCGCCCGATCCAGATATTTTGCATTCGGTTTGTCGATATAAAACCCATGCTTTTCTCTGAACTTTGCGAGAGCAACAGGGAAGTTTGAGCTCAGTAATCGACTGCTGATACCCAACTCTTTAGCAATGAGTTCGTAATCCAGTTCGGGTTTTTTCTGGGTTCGTTTCTTATGAAAACGCGACGCGTCACTAACAGATTCTAAATACTCAGAAAGCCTCTCCTGAACCTTCAGACGGCGCACCAATGGATGCCTTACCTCTTCTATTAGTTGCTCTTTAACGGCATTATTTATGCTGCTCAGTGACTGGATATCAAACTTGAATCTCAGCAGCCTCAGGATATTGCAAATATGCGCTGAGTTTTTAAAAAGGTTTTCGAAGTTCATTCTTCCGATCTGCTTGTCCTGACTCGTCCCCATAACTGAAAGCGCAAACTTCACAGTTTCAAGCAACTCCGGGTCATCAGACAGCAACACACTGGGTTCGATGGGCACAGTAAAAGAGATGGACTTTATGTCCTTCGAGGCATCTTTGAGCTTCCATCTCAAGTCTTGATATTTTGTTCCAGGTGCCAAAAATGAGGGCGTGTAACTTTCCAAGGCTGCGAGCTCTTGGTCCTCAGTTCCCTGGAAATGTGATTGATATTGGGATAAATCGATGACAGCGCCCATCAGTCAACCTCCTCCATCAGGTCAATGGTGGGTATAATTTGCTCATACGGATTCGGTCGACTCCTCACTTTTTCCTGAGCAGTTCTCAATAAGGTCGAGTACTGTGGAGCACTTGAGAGCCTGTCGACCATCATATTCGTGTAGAGATACCAGAGCGTCCACGGTTCAAATTCATCTTCAGACAAACCCTTCTGAGCTTTCTGGATAACGGAATGCCATTGCAGCAGGGAAATGACGTTTGATTGGGATAGAACAAAAATATCTCGACGTTGCTCACAGCTCACACATTTATCGACTCTATCGCAAACCTCTCCTTTGTTCGTTCCCGGCTGCACCCCTGCCTTGGGATCAGAACACTGGAGACCTCCAAAGTGATTTTCGAGAATCACTTTCTTGCGCTCTTCGTATGGCTCTTGATCAATACCGATTTTGTCAGCATAGCCCTCAATATCGACCGTCAAAAACGCTTCAAACCATTCCATAAACTCACGAATGTTTGCTGTACGACGCAATATCTCAGGCAGGTGAGACACATATTTTTTGGCCATGTCATAAGTTTTATGACGCCCTTTTTTCCCAACCGCCGTCGCATCACGTGTTAGAAGCCCCTCAAGTAGCAAGACAGAGCCGCGAATCGCCTTCAGCGGACTTGACCACTTGCCGCCACTAGCCAAACGACAGATCTCATGAAACTTTGAATTTAAAGTGGCAGGATTAATCCGCGTTGGTCTGCGGAAACCTTCAACATTGTTTGCGTGGGTGTTATTTTTATAATCCCCGAGAAACAGAAAGCTTTGATCCTCTTCACGCACCAAAGCAAGCATGGGCTCAGTGATCTTAAGCACATGCCTGAAGACATCCACAACAGACAGCGAACCTAGCGTTACAGAACCATCATCTTTCCGATTGGATACGATTTCGGATTCAGGCTCTTCACCTGATCGATACTTATACCAAGACAAAACATAAGCCTGGGCATCTTCTTCATAGCGCAGAGCGTCACGACGCAAGTTAGAGATACTGTCGGGATTCCCGGCCACTTCAATAGTGATAAACGCATGCGCAGCTGCTAGAACAAGCGAATCGTTACCGATATAGCTGCGCAGCTCCTGACGCGTTACATCCGAATGACGCACTCGCATGAAAAACACATTGTAATATTGAGGCGATTGGCCATCTTGTTCTCTCGGCCAGAGATGGTTCCAGTATTTGATAATGTAAACAACGAAGACGGGTAGTGGGTTCTCACCAAGCAAGAACTTGTAGGCTTCACCGAGATCCTTAGCGAAAAGGCCATCAGGGTTATCGAAGAGTCGATGAAGCTGTTCGACCTTTCGATTGATTTCTGGATTGGACGCCCAAATCGACGCTTGAGCAACTCTATTGATGTGGTCGACAAGGATGTCAGCACAAGTGCTCTTAATAAGTTCGATGCGTCTCGCGAGAACGGTAACTGCTGATGCTAACAGATCATCCTTATCGTTATGCTTGCCTTCTTTAGTCTCGATCACAATATTGGAAATGAGTGTTTTGATGCCTTCTCGCTCCTCGTCCTCCAACCCTAATGAGCCTTTGACAACGTCGAGCTGGTCTCCTATAAGGGCCTCCACATCAACTGACTCATCGATTGTGGCATCCAAGAAGGTGCTGCCCTGGCCAATTTCGTGCTCCACCTTCCAGCCATGAAGGCGCATCCCAAATGGAACCAAACCCTTATTTGCAGCGATGTCTAAGAAGCGATTTACTCCCCACACCGCATTTTGTCGAGTACGATTTCCGATATCTCGCTTCATCAAAGACCTGCGATAATCCGAGATCACGGAATACCAATGAATTGATACTTCCAATGGTGGCGAGCTTTTCCAGTTATGCCGTAAAAGCCAATGTCTTAATGGCTCAGCACTGTTGGCACCGGAGAAGAAGTCAAAGAATGATTTGATTTGATACCACGCTGTTTTCTCAGTATCCGGCCTTGCGCCCTCATACTCACTGCCATAAGCCAAAGCAAACTCGGTCATGAAATGTTCTCCGAAATGCTCCACCCATTTCGAGAAATCTCGGGCGACATGTTTCGTTATTTCTACAAGCAAAATCGATCACCATTATCCGCGAGGGGGTCAAGGGGTTGGTGCGGCCCGCAGCGGCGCAGCAGCGAGGACTCGGCCCCTTGTACCACCTTCTGTAAACACCCTTTTGCAGGGGTTGCAGTTGAGGACTGCAACCCCTGCCACCCGGCGAGGGGCGGGGTATGGGGCGGAGCCCCAAGGAGCCTTGAATTGAATTCTAGTGCGACATTTTCTATTTGTAAGATGATTTCTAAAAAATCAATAAATACAATCTATTAGAAGGAGTGGTATTTCAGTTAGTAGGAGTGCTTTAGGTCACTGGGTAAAATGTGGCTATACGTTAAGTGAATTTAGATAACGTATAATCATCGGTCAGAGCTTTACACGTTGTACAGATGATACTTCAGATACTGACGCACTCTTTCGATGTCTCCATTCAACAAAACCTCTAAAGCAGAGGTGTCGCCAAATGCTTTGTTTGGCTTTGATAGCCACTCGTTAGCTTGGTCTTTGTCCTTGGAGAAAATGAGTTGAAGAAATTCGTATACTGACAGCACTGCTATGACTTGGTCCCTGTCGTCCAGAAGCTGCGCTTGCTGATCGGCATTCAATCCCCAAGTGTCCAATATGCCGGACGCAGCATCACGGCAACCCCTATCTATCGATTCCTTGAGGTTCTTTGTCTGGCGACCAACGACGTTATAGCCTTGAGCTTCAAGAGCATCTAACATCTCATGTACTTCAGTATAAGGCGGCCGGACACCCTGATTGAAAACGGTATCGACGTATGTGGCTCATCGATCTCTAATCCGTCTCCGACGCATTCCCACACGCTGTTGCGAGTCTGAAAAACCCGACTTTCAGACCTCGGCTCTGTTATCTCCGATTCTATAGGGCTCGATTTAATTTCAACGCCACTCCTAAAACGCCCCTTTCTATCTTCGACAAGGGTGCCATAAAGCGTTTTACCGATAGGCTTATGGTCTTCCGTGTAGAACGTGATTAGAAACCAATCTTTGATGATTCTGTCGGCCGCTATGCATTCCTGCGCTGGGGTGCAAACGGGGGGATATGGAGGAGGGTCTAGCTACAGCGGGCACCGGCTAAACTCGTCTGGGTCCGACTGACATGATTATGTGCCCCATCTGACTTTAAAGAAAGATTAACAGAAGAGGGGCTATGAAGTCCCTCTTCTGGAAGACACCTGTGTTACGCGTCTTCTTGCTGTGTTTCAACAGTCTCTTCTTTGCTCTTTTTCTCAGCTGTAGGCATGAGCTGCCGCCGAATTTCTACTTCTATCTCATCGGCAATCTCAGGGTTCTCAGCGAGAAACTTGCAAGCATTGGCCTTGCCCTGACCGATCTTATCACCTTTATACGCATACCAAGCGCCGGACTTATCAATGAGACCCTGTTTTACACCCAGGTCAACGATCTCACCCAGTTTGTTCGTGCCTTTGCCGTATATGATCTGGAATTCGGCCTGACGGAACGGTGGTGAAACCTTGTTCTTGACGACTTTCACGCGGGTTTCGTTACCGACGACTTCGTCACCATCCTTAACGGAGCCGATACGACGAATGTCCAGCCGCACCGAGGAATAGAACTTCAGAGCGTTACCACCGGTGGTGGTCTCGGGGCTACCGAACATCACACCGATTTTCATCCGGATTTGGTTAACGAAAACCACCAGGCAATTTGCATTCTTCACGTTACCGGTCAGCTTACGCAGAGCTTGGGACATCAGCCGAGCTTGAAGGCCGACGTGCGAATCGCCCATTTCACCTTCGATCTCTGCTTTCGGCACAAGCGCTGCAACGGAGTCGACGATGATTAAGCCAACGGAGTTAGAGCGAACAAGCATATCAACGATTTCAAGAGCCTGCTCACCGGTGTCCGGCTGGGATACTAGAAGCTCGTCTAGGTCAACGCCCAACTTTTCGGCGTAAACCGGATCCAATGCGTGCTCAGCATCAATGAACGCAGCATTCAACCCTTGCTTCTGGGCTTCGGCGACCAACTGTAAACAAAGTGTGGACTTACCTGCACTTTCCGGTCCATAAATTTCACATATACGGGATAGAGGAAGTCCGCCAACACCAAGGGCGATATCCAGCCCCAGAGAGCCGGTAGAGATAGCAGGCATTGGACCCGCAGACTCATTCATCTTCATAACAGAGCCTTTGCCGAACTGTCGTTCGATCTGGCTCAGGGCGGCTGCAAGCGCTTTTTTGCGGTTGTCATCACTCATAGGTTATCTCCAACAATACGGGTAAACAGGGGTTTTGTTCTGGCGTGTACCGGTACAACTTATAATGAGCCACCTGATGGGCCGACAAGCCGCTTATTCACTCACTCGGTCGATTTGTACCGTTTTTTCTGGTCCTAATTAATAAATTTCAACAATCCGGCCATAGGGCAGGCCGCCTATACCCAGGGCAACGTCCAGCCCCAGTGAGCCGGTGGAGACGGCCGGAATGGCTTCCCGGGGATGGTCGCCCATTTTCATCACCGCGCCTTTTCCGAACTGACGCTCGATCTGGCTCAGTGCCGCGCCAAGTGCTTTCTTGCGATTGTCTTCCATCGGTGCAATACCCTCTGTCGCCCTGGCTTACCGCCTGCAGTGGCAGCCGGAAGCATAATGAAAAGTCGGGAAGCCGTACCACAGTGACAGCGATTCCCTGTATATTTGAACAGTATTAAAACATAACCGGATAAGGAGACCAAGCCCCGTTTTTGCGAATCCTCCGGAATGTGACCGGAACACAATGCCAGAGCGGCTATTGCCCTTCCAGAAACTGCCTCACACCATTCAGGGCAAAGCTCACTGACTGCCGGCGCACCAGCTCCCGGTCACCGTCAAAACGGGCCAGCCGAGCCTCCACAGCCCCTCCGGCCCGGCCCCAGGCAAACCATACGGTTCCCACCGGCTTGCCTTGGGTAGCACCACCGGGCCCGGCAATACCACTGACGGCCACAGCCACGTCCGCACCACTGGCGGCAAGGGCACCGGCTACCATTTCCCGGACCACCGGCTCGCTCACTGCGCCGTGTTCCGCCAGGGTCTCTGCAGACACCCCCAGCAGCGCCTGCTTGGCTTCATTACTGTAGGTCACCAGCCCGCCGGTGACATA
>Ga0055584_100003397_pt1 | contig 15706 bp, 2 predicted proteins | sample OSDHelmetaG_FD_58716 | JGI IMG/M metagenome (GOLD analysis project Ga0055584, IMG submission 58716) | Pelagic marine sediment microbial communities from the LTER site Helgoland, North Sea, for post-phytoplankton bloom and carbon turnover... | ecosystem: Environmental > Aquatic > Marine >... | reverse complement strand
CTTTTATGAGGCCGAGATCTTCGGGCAGGTCGTCAACATGCTTGATGATGTGGTAATTTGAATTTGTGAACCAGATTTTCTTGCCCGTCCCAACGGAGCCGCCGTTGGCAAGTATCCACTCAGCCACCGCCCGGACAGACGATTTCGTCCGTCCAATGCTCACCCACTTCGCTCCGACGATTTCGCCGTGATACCCGTTGCCGGATGAGTCTTTCAGGATGTCGCCCTGTCCTTCGCCGAAGTGGTACAGGGCCAGCGTGTCTCCGTCGGTGCCAAACCGCTGCTTGGGCTGGAAGTCTTCTGTCGTATAGCGAGCCGAGTTTGAGACCCGTACTTCGTCGATGCGACCGAAGAAGAAGTTGGCGATCTTGCTGCCATTCGGTTGGACGCCGATCTTCAGTCGACTCGGCTCCTGCACATTGACACCATCACCCATGTGTTGGCCGGTCTTGCTCTTTCGTTCGCCGTCGATGTAGACCGAGATCACTCCCTCGCGGCGGACCACGGCCAGGTGCTTGCGGCCCTTGAAGAACTCCGTCTTCGTATGCTGGTATCCCTGGCTTCCCTGGTAGGTCCCCACGACGTCGTTGGTTCCACTGTTCGTGAAGTGCCGGTGTGCCGCCATCGCGTCGAACTCGCCTCGCCAGTTGAGAATCACGGCCGTGAAGTTCTGCGTGTCCTCTGGGTCGGCGATCTCGACCCACGCCTCGAGCGTGTATTCCTCGCCGAGTTTCGCGTCGCCGATCTGCACGTCGACATAGTCGTCGCCGTCAAATTCGAGAGCAAATCCCGGTTCACCAGGTTGCTGAGCTTCTGTGGCGGTTCCGGCTTCTTCAAGCGTTCCTGTTTGCCCCGTCGATGCCGGATTGGTCTTCGGTTTGGCTTTGGTGGTTGCCGCGATCTGCTCACCGGAGGGCTTCGGAACGGGATCTGATTTGAAGGCCATAGCGGCGATAACGATCAACAGCAGAACTCCGCCGCCGATACCGCCCAGGATTCGTTTGTCAGACATCCAGCCCGAGCGATCCGACCGAGAGTTCGCACCACCCGTGTTCTGAAGCGTGCCCGTCTGGATCGTGTTGGATAGCGACGAGGTAATGATCGTTGGTGCGTCCGTGTTGATCGTGGGAATTTCTGGATCAATAGGAGCGGGGGGCGTAAGGGCCGTGGCCGCGACGGCATCGGCTGCCGGATCGGACGTGATCACTGTCGGCGCATGGTTGTCGACCGGAGTCTTCGACGATGTCACTGGCAGTTCGTCGACCGTCGGCGCACTCGAATTCAGCATTTTAGACAGGTCTGAGGGGCCGGACGCTGTCGGTGCTTCAGACTGAAGCTGCTCGACATCGACGGCGGTTGTGGCGCCGTCGCCCTGGCAGCCTTCCAGGTCGGCGATCACTTCCGTCATCGTCTGGTGTCGGTCGTCGGCCTGTTTGGCGACCATCTTTTCAAAGACTGTCTGGACCGGCTCGGCGATGTCCGGTCTTGAGTCGCGTAACGAGGGGATTGGCTGATTGGCATGCGCCAGCAGTCGGGCCATCATCGTGTCGCCTTCGTAGGCGGGTCGGGCAACGAGCAGGTAGTACAGCGTGATGCCCAGGCTGTAGATGTCGCTGCGGGCGTCAGCGGTTTTGGTGTTCAGCGCCTGCTCGGGAGACATGTAGTCCACCGTGCCCATCACGGTGCCCGTGCCGGTCAGTTCGGCCTGAGTGTCGACGTCTGCCGAGTCACTGAAGCGAGCCAGACCCATGTCGAGGATTTTGACCGTGCCTTTTGAATCCAGCAGCAGATTAGCCGGCTTGATGTCTCGATGAATCACGCCTTGTTCGTGCGCGAATTCCAATCCGCGGGCGGCCTGAATCACACACGTGACTGCCTGTTCGATCGGCAAAGGGCCGTTGCCTTTGACGACCGACGACAGATCGCGACCGTCAACAAATTCCATGACCAGAAAGTGCTGCCCGTCGATCTCGTCTGCGTCGTGCGCACCGACGATGTTGGTGTGCGTGAGCTGGGCTGCTGCTTCGACTTCCCGCTGAAACCGGGCAATCGCGTCGGCGTTGCTGGTCATTTTGGCCGGCAGCACCTTGATCGCCACATGCCGCTTCATTCGCTTGTGGCGAGCTTTCAGGACAACGCCCATTCCGCCACGACCGAGTTCGGACTCGACCAGGTAATTTCCGAACGACAGCTTGCGGCCTTTGTCCTTCCAGATGGCCTGAGCCTGGTAGGCCGTGAGTCGTTCGTTCTTAACCAGCAGACGGACAAATTTCTGCGCGTCTCCGTCAACGTTTTTTGCATCTTCGCGCACGGCGGACAGTTCGACATCACTCAGAATGTCACTGTCTTCGATTCGTTTGATGACGTCATCGATACTCGCCGCCACAAATGCGCTCCCAGCGACTTTGTGCCATTCCCGGCACCCGACGGGAACGTCTGTCAAATTAGTTCAATGATTCTCGCAACCGTTCGTTTTCTCAGTCGTCCAGAATAGGCAACCTGTCAGAAAACGACCAGAGACAGCAATCTATTGCGCCTGATCGCCATAATGTGACGCCACGTTCATCCAGACTTGCTCTCATTGATCGTGGTCCTGGGGCAAGCGGCTTCGGAACAGGCCTTTTCAAACACTGTCGTCGTTAAAGAACTCGCCAGCTATTTGCTTGAGTCCTCAGATGGGCTCAGAGCCACGCGGAAGCCTACGTATTCGTACCGGCTTGATGGAGCGCTCTTGCCTCGGCTCGCCGATCGGCAGCCACCAGCGGAGATGTTCCAGCTCCCGCCCCGGTAGACCCGGTCTGAGCGCTCGCTAGGCCCCTTGGAGTCCGTACCACGCTGCAATGCGTCTCCGTGCCAGTAGTTCGGACACCACTCGCTGACATTGCCGTGTACGTCGTACAGGCCCCACGGGTTCGTTTTCTTCGAAGCCACTTCGTGGGCGTAAGCCTCACCAGCATTCTTCGCGTTCGAGTCGTACCACGCATACTTGCTCAAATCGGAGTCGGCGTCACCAAACATATATTTAGTCGTCGTCCCGGCCCGGCAGGCGTACTCCCACTCGGCCTCCGTCGGCAAACTGTACTCCCAGTCTTTGGGGAGAGTGCCGGCGATTCGCTCCCGGTCGGTCAGCTTGTGACAGAACTCCGTCGCCTCCGTCCAACTCACATGCGTCGCCGCGACGTTCTCGCCTTCGTGGACGAACTCCCTCCCTTTCCACGGCTCGGTCCCCATCACTGTCTTCCACTGACCCTGTGTGACCTCGTGCAAACCGAAGCGGAACGGTTTGGTCAGCGTGACGTCGACCGCCGCTTCGCCCTCGCCCATCTTGAACTCACCAGGCGGAATCACGGTGAGCTTCATGCCGATCGAGTTAGTCGTCTCGACGGGCTCGCCGAGATAGTCTGCCCATGTCAGTTGATGCTGTCGCGCCGTAGCCGCACCGAACGGGGCGACCGCGGGCGGTGGTGGGGCGCCTGAGGATCCCGGGAGAGGTGCGGTGGGTTCGATGACGACCACGTTTTCGCCGGGCGCATCTTGCACCCTGATACGGCACCACGGTGCGCGTTTGGCGAACTCTTTCGCCGCGGCATCTCTTTCCGGCCGGCCGACGTTCGGAGCGCCCGCCAGCACCAGACTCGACAATTTCGGCGGCAAGCCCATCGACTCCAAATCTTCCAATGACGAGTTGTGAAGCACAAGCTCCCGAAGAGACGGTAACCGGGCGACGCTCTGCCCCCAGGATAAGCCCTTCGCATTCGCTAGTGTTAGATACTCCAGATCCTGGAATGCTTCAAAAAACTCTGGATCGAAATCGACTGGAAAGCAGGAGAGGAGTGCAAGGCGGCGCAGATGGACCAGTGAAGTCAACTGTTGTAAGCCAGCATGCGTTGCAGATGTTTTCTGAAAGATGTCGCGGATGGCCAACGACTCCAGATCGACGAGCGTTGCGAGGCGTTTCAATGCGCCGTCCGTAAGTTCGGGTTTGAATTTGGCGTTGTGCACCGGGAACATGATTCCGACGATTGTGGCGGCCCCGGCTGGAGGCTTGTTATCTGGTCTCAACCGGGATTCCTTCTGAGGACCAGAGCGCAGTGTCTGGATCACACCAAATTCCTGCAGCCAGGCGATGTCTTCCGGATTGGACGGCTTTAGAGGCCAACGAACCTTGTCCGAATTCACGACGGGTTCGGCATTCGGTGGAGAAGCGGAAACACCGTTGCCCTGCACCCACTTGGCACCCACGATCCTGCCGTGGTGGTCGTTGCCGGAGGAGTCTTTCAGGACGTCACCCTGACCCTCGTCGAAGTGGTAGACGGCAATCGTCGATTCATCGGACTGCCAGGGCTCGGCGATTGAATAATCCCTGTCATACCGCGCTCCGCGGGAGATTCGTACGGCTTCAATTGTTCCAGAGAAATGATTGCCTGACCTGGCGAGTTGAGAACCGATCCTGAACGCCGGTCCGGGTCTGCCGGCTGGCTGCCGGCCAACTGGTTTTCCATCGATAAACAGGGACAAGTTCTTCCCGTCATGGACTCCCGCCAGTGTAACCTGCTGACCAATCCTGATCGGCTCCGGACTCGTGATATGCACATAATTCGTGTTACTACCACCCCTGCCAGTCAGTTGCCAGATATCCTTCTCGGAACTCATCCCAAGATAGAAACCTCTGCTGGACACAACCTGAGAGTGAGCGTACCGATACGGAGTACAGATCGCTTCGATCGTGTACGACTCTTCTTCGGAAAACCGTGGCAAGTCGACAAAGTCGTCGACGCCATCGAACTCCAGTGCAGACCTGCGAGGAGCGACAACGGGTGGATGAGCACTGGCGGAGCCAGTGGAGCCCGGCGATGTGGCCTCGACGGAGTTTTCTGAGGCCACTCGTGCGCTAATGGCGAAGATTCCCACGGTGAATCGGCTGCGGGCGTTTTTATTCCCGTCTTTCAAGGAATCAAACGCAAAGGTCAAAGAACGGAGGGGCCGCTGCGGGTCGACGGCAATTGTTTGGGCCAGCATGTCCACGGTGCTACCGAACTGCGGATGCGTATCTCTTGTGGTGACGGCAACGCGCAGGTTTTCCGGCAACGGATCGATTCGATCCTTTGGCGACCAGTCAATCGCCGGGATGAGCATTGTTTCCTCCTGCCCTGTCTCATAGCGGAGCGTTACACGCACCTTGCCGTTTCCCCAACAAGTGCAATGCAAAATCGCAATCTCGGTGTAAGCACGGCGTTCGTCGGCTGTCAGTTCAACGGTGATCGGTTTCGGCTGCACGCCGTCCGGGCTGGTGACAAGCATCGCGTTCTTCTCAGGCGGGAGCTGGGTCTGAAAGAATGTGGCCGGCGCAGTACCGGGAATGGCCACCCGCCCGTCGTCGGGGAGCCCTGGTTCGGACAAACCGCGTTTTCGCAACCAACTTGCGCTGGCAACTGTTCCTCCATTGAACGTGAACTGGTCTGCCGATTTACGTGACTCAGTCGAAATGACATCCGAATGGAAGCTGGCCGCGATACCCAAAGGAAGCCAATGGCTTGTCTGTGTTGTTGCTTCGACACGGGGCAAGGTGCCTCGTGTGAGTTTTCCCGTGCCAGTGACTTCGACCACCTGCACTTTGTGAAACGTTGCCGAGCTTCCGAACACGGTCAAGCCCAGCAGATTGTCGCTTCGCAGCCTTGTGTCGGGGTAAGGGGACAACTTGTGACCGTCGGTCTCGACTTCGCTGACCAGACGCCCATCAAGAAATCCTCTCAGACGGTTTCGGCGGACTTCCACGCGAGCGGTGTAGCGGCGTCCGTTTTTAAGCGGGAGATCGGGATGACGCGTGAAGGCTGGCTTTCCATCGACATCGCTGAAGCCGTAGTGAATCCCCGTCTGCCCTGAATTGTATCCGAACGCAGAGCCACCGCGGCAGAGCATCAGTGAGACGTCGCGGTTTCCGGACCGACGCGTGAATTCGTAAGTGACGTCGTATTCTTCGGGCGGCTGATAAGGGATTTCAATGACGCCGTGTGTCGTTGATTGAATGGTGAGTGCGTTCCCATCACTCTTCCATTCGCCTTTCACGGCATCAAGGCTGACATCCACCAGTGGTAACAGATCAATCGTGCGACCACTTGCTGCATTTTGGCTTGAGTTGTCGCCAGCTTTGTCTCCGTCCTTCCGAGCGAGGGGGGACATCCACGGGGAACCCTTGCCATCAAGTCCTGTAGGCTTACCAGCCAGTACGGCGATCTCGTTTTTATTCAGCGCGCGGTTGTAAATCCGAACGTCGTCGATCAGCCCGTTAAATGCTCTCCGCTTTAAGCCTGTCCCTCCGTCATCGAGTGAGTTCCAGTCTCCGATCAAGCCCGGACCGATTCGAGGCATTGTTGCAATGCTCCGCAGCTTTATCTGGCGATCGAGTTTGCCATTGATGTAGAACCTCACTTCGCCTTCAACGCCGCCGAGCGTTACCACGGCATGTTGCCATTCAGCCGTTGGCTCTGCTCGAAACTTGTGTTCCGAACTCGAGTCAGACCACTGTTCTGCAGGATCCGGGGTGTAGATGCCGAGCCCCAGTTGCATTGTCGAACGAATTTGAAAATGCACGTCGCCTGGCTTCCACCCGTCATTTTGAAGCAATGCGAGTAGGTTGCCGAATCGACCATTTTGTCGAAACCACATGCTGAGAGAGAATTGATCGCCTTCGACGACTTTGGGAATGGCAACACCGTCATCGATGCCATCGAATTGTAAAGCAGCCTCGTTGCCCTCAATCTTTGGCAGAGCTTTTACATCAGTGACCCATGCCGATGCGGCCATGTTTTTCAGGACGCCGTGATGGTTGTTGCCGGACGAGTCTCTCGCTGTCGTGCCTGCGCCTTCATCGAAGTTCCAGTGCCCGACGAGTCCACGCTTCAGATCGACTTCCGCCGGGAGAGACGCGCCGGAAACCCGCACCCACTTCGCCCCGACGATCTTGCCGTGGTGGTTGTTACCGGATGAGTCCTTCAGAACGTCGCCCTGGCCTTCGTCGAAGTGGTACAGGGCCAGCGTGTGTTTGTCTGTCTGGTGATCGTGGGCTGGTGTGAATTCAGCGTCGTAGCGAACGATGTTTGAGATTCGAACTTCATCCAGAGTACCCGCCCAAAGATAGCTGGGAGATTTCTGCTCACGATTAAGCTGTCCTCCCAGATACAGACGTTGTATCTGGTCAGGTACGTGGTCCATATGACTTTGCTTCTGGTTTCCAACCTTCTTTCCATCGGCAAACAATGTCATCGATCCATCGTGCCAGGTCGCCGCCAGATGGACTCGCGAGTCAGCCCGGACCTTTGCGTGTCCTGTCGTGTACTGGCCTTCGGACTCGAAACGGGAACACGCCCAGTTTGCATTGAACTGGTACAACGAACAGCCTGGCTGGTTATAAAGACGAACTAACGAGGCGAGTTGCTTTTCTCGTGCAGGTATCGCCCAGCATTCAATCGTCAATGGACCACTGGCCGAAGCTTTGATACCTGGGATCTCGACATGAGATTTTTTCTTCGGATCAAATATCAACGCATAGTTGGTAGCAGGTGGTTCAGATGACTGCGACGGAGATTGGTCAACATCTGGAACCAGGGGTGTTTTTTCGTTGCGGATTGTGAATTTGCCACCGACAACAGCGACGTGGACTGCATTCTTTCCGTCTTTTTTGACCGTGAATTCTTCGAGTTCTGCTTCCAGTCCTTCGCGCTCCATTTTCAACGTATGGATTCCAGCCGACAGCCGAATCTGCGATCCGACACCATCGATCAGCACGTCGTCGCCATCCACTTTCAGCGAGATCGCAGGATCGTCGACAGTGATCTTCACGTCGTACTTACCACCGAGTGTGAAGAAGAACGTGATGCCGGCGAGCAGCAGAACTGCTCCACCCAGTCCGCCGATGGTGAGCAGCTTTCTGTTTTTCCCTGGCGGTTGAGCAGCACGAGCGGTGGAACGGCCTGGAGTTACGGTGGTCGCGGACATTTCAGTGTCCACGACGACCGGGAATTCTTCGACCGCCGGAAACTCTTCGGGCTGTGGTTCGATACGCGGGACGCCTGGCTTGGGCATGGCATCGGTGGCTTCGAGTGCCAGGGCTTTGTCTTTCTTCTGACCGGGGACACGCGACGTTTCCAGGATGCCGCTTTCGTCGATGGGAGCGCGCAGTCCCTGGAGCCACTCGGCGAGTTCCTTCGCCACCTGCTCCATCGATTCCGGGCGGTCCTTGGCGTCCTTGGCCAGCATTTTCAGGCACAGGTCCTGAAGAAACGGATCCACATCGCTTTGAACTTCGCTGGGTGGCCGCGGATCCTTCATAGAGATCTGCTTGAGGATCGACATCAGGTTGCCCTGGAACGGCAACTCTCCGGTCAGCAGTTCATAGAAGATGACTCCCAGGCTGTAGATGTCTGCCGGCGGACCGACGTTGTCGTTGTCTCCGTCGACCTGTTCGGGTGACATGTAGGCCGGTGTGCCGATGACCGTTCCAGTGTGGGTGATCTTTTCTTCGTTCTCGGTCGCGCGGCGAGCCAGTCCGAAGTCCATGACGACCGGCTCGTTCTCCGTGTCGATCATCACGTTCGCGGGTTTCAGATCGCGATGGACCACGTTCTGTTTGTGAGCTGCTTCCATCGCCAGCGCAATCTTGCGGATCACCCGTGCGACTTGTTTGCCTTGCTGCCGTTTTGAGCTTTTCGAAAAGTCTCGCAGAGGCCGGCCTTCGATAAAGGCCATCGTGATGTAATGTTGGCCGTTGATCTCACCGACGTCATAGACCGGACAGATGCCGTTGTGCCGCAGGTTTCCGGCGGCTCGAGCTTCCCGATAGAACCGTTCCAGGAGATCAGAACTCAAGCCACCACCAAACTGCGGAATCTTCAGCGCGATTTTGCGGTCGAGTTGCTCATCCAGCGCGAGATAAACGGCACCCATCGCGCCGCGGCCGAGTTCATTCAGGATTCTGTAACGCCCGAACTGTGTGGGCGGTGCGTCTTGTGACAGGCGTGAATTGTCAGCCGAATGGCTGTTTTCGATCATCGTCTCAGCGTGGTTCACATCCTGGGTTTCGCCGGAGACGACCGTTTGTTCGGCGGCTGGTGAATCAGGGGCGTTGAGCCCGGATGCTGTCGGACCTGCCAGCGATTCGACCTGCTCGACATCGCTGAAGTAGCTTTTCAACTGATTGCTGAAGTCGGGATGTTCTGCGACAAACGCGTCTCGATCGACGGAGCTGTCGCTGTCCAGTCGTCGATGGTATTCGGCGATCAAAGCATGGAGTTGTTCGTCGGCTTCGGCGTGGCGATCTTCCGATGGTGCGGACATGAATCACTTTCGTTGTGTGCCGTGTGCAACCGTCTGGCCGTATTCAATCGTCTGACAATGTTTTTCGTAGATGCTGCATCCCTCGATGCAGCAGTCCGGCGACGGCCCGGTCAGATTTCTCCAAGTGCTGGCAAATGTCTTCGATCGACCAGCCATCCAGATGTCTGAGTCGAACGGCGAGAGCCTGGTCTTCCGGCAGTTTCCCGATGGCTCTTGCCAGTCGGGCAGCATTTTCGCCGTGCATCAATCGCTGGCTGGGGCTGGTCAGTTCTACGTCTTCGATAGGCTCCTGTTCAATGACTGTTGCTTCGTTTCCTACTGCTCGCTTTTGTGCTTCCAGATGATGCCGGGCGGCGTCGATCAGATTTCGTTCGTGTATCCGGTACAGCCAGCCCGCCAGTTCGTCTCCCGAGGCTCCGTCGAATTCGGAAAACCGTCGCACAGCGGAGAGGTACGTCTGCTGGACAACATCGGATGCATCGATCCGTCCCGCCAGACGACCGTCCATCGCGCGCTGAGCGAGCAGCCGCAGGTAATCGCGGTACTCGTCCAGCAGCACTCCCAGAGCCTTGTCGTCTCCAGACCGGGCTGCTTCCATCAATTGTCCGAGGCGATCGCTCGTGAGTTCCATTCCCGATTCACTGGCCTCTGTCTGTTCTGCGAAATTCCGGCGCGCAGATCGCGCGAAAAACTGACCCGATCAATAATTTTTGCCGGATTGGGTGACAGATGCGAGTGGGAAGCGAAAAGAATTGTCCGGATTCGTGTGCGGACGTTCCGGTGTGAGGCCGTTTTACTCGTTCCGGGGCAAGCGGCGGTTAGCGCTTTCTGGAGTGTGCCACTGGTTCTTCCGGTGGCACACCCCACGTTCTAATCGTTGGTCGAGCCAGTGTTGCTGGCAGGCGATGCTTTCGGACTGTTCGCAAGGACCACGCGGAAGCCCAGGAAGTTGAGCCGACTTGCCAAAAAAGATGCTCGTTACTTTAAACGGGCCTTCCGGCAATTCACTTGATGCCGTTGAGATGTTCGTCGTCACATTTCCACCGCGACTCACAATTCATTCGGCGATCTCGCGATCGGAGGCATTGGCACCCGGCTCGCCCGCAGAAGGATGCGAGACGGATTCAGTTGGTGACAAGACCACGCGGAAGCCAAGACTGTCATTTCGGTCGTCCGGTGCTTCTTTGGTTCGAATTGCCGACCGGCTGCGTCCGGCGGGTCCGCCCCAACTGCCGCCGCGCGCTACACGTTTCGTACCCGATGAGGGGCCCAAGGGATCGACGTCACTGGGCGGTTTGGTGTAGTAGTCTCCTGCAAACCAATCGGCGCACCATTCGTAAACGTTGCCGTGCAAGTCATGGAGTCCGAATGCGTTTGGATTCAGCTTTCCAACTGGATGAGTCGTGCCATCAGAGTTGGCGTCAAACCAACCGTACTCGCGTAGGTCAACCGGACTCTTGCCCGCGGAATAAGGTCCGGTTGTTCCCGCACGGCAGGCATGTTCCCACTGCGCTTCTGTCGGCAGTGCCAACTTCATCGTTTCGACAGAATCGCTGCCGTTTACCTTGGTCAGGAATACCTGTACGTCATTCCAACTGACCATCTCGACGGGATGCGTTGATTCGTTCTTGAACTTCGATGGATTATTTTGCATCACTGACTGCCATTGAGCCTGAGACACTTCGTACTTGCCAAGGTAAAACGGCCGCGTCATGCGCACCCGATGATCTGGACCTTCATGAGGGATGCGATCAATCGACCATTGATCGTTGCCATTCCCAAATGGCACATTGGCCAACCTGGCATCTTCGGTGAACCGTGCCTGGTCCTTTGGAGTTGATCCCATGATGAATTCGCCGGGGGGAATCAGCATGAAGGCCATTTTTTCGCCGCCAGGCAGTTCGACTTCCTTCTCGACCGGCAAACCGAGGTGCTTCGCCCAGGCTTCCTGATGTGCCTTCGCCTGTGCCGCGTCGAACGGGGCGACCGCGGGTGAGGGGCTTGTGGCCGATCCCGACTTCGCGCTCGGTTGGGAGTACGGATGCGGAACCGTGGGTTCGATGATTGTCCACGTTGCCTTGTCTTCGTCAAAACCTCGCGCCACGACTCGGCACCAGGGGGCGAGCGCGGCAAACTCGCGGGCCGCGTCCTGACGTTCCGGTACTCCTTCGCCTTTGCGGCCACGGCCCATCAACGTCACCTCGCTCAACCGTGGCATGCGAGCGAACGGTTCCCAGTTGTCCGGCAGAGCCTCATAGAGAAACAGTTGCCGCAACGATTTCGAACGGGCGACTCCCTCTTCCTGCAGGTATTTCGAACCGTACGAGATATTCAGGTATTCCAGTCGCGGCAATGCGGCGAAGAACGACAAATCGATATTCGGCTGACGGACAAAATGAGCCAACTCGAGATGCCGTAGATGCACGAGTGACGCCAGGTGGGACGGACCAGCCGCGGTCGCTGCCGTAACCCTCGTAGCGAACTTCAACTCCAGCTTCTCGAGGTCAGTCAGCGTCCCCAGCCGTTGCATGACTTCATCCGTGACTCTCTGGGGTTCATGCGGATCGAACTTCACACCAACAATCGTCGCCTGCCCGCCGGGCAGTTTGTCGCTGGGTGTTAGATCAACATCCTGATCGAGCCCTGTTCGCAGCATGATTGTTGCACCCAGATCCCGTAGCCAGGCGATGTCTTCGGGCCGGGAGGGCTCCAGCGGCCAGCGCGATTCTGCCGAATTGACGACGGAATCTGGCACGTCGCTCGGGCCGGAATCGGTACCGAGTCGCACCCACTTCGCCCCGACGATCTTGCCGTGGTGGTTATTGCCGGATGAGTCTTTCAGGACGTCGCCCTGGCCTTCGTCGAAGTGGTACATGGCAAGCGTTTGGGCGTCGTTTTCGAAACGCGGCTCTGGTTTAAAGTCTTCCGAATATCTGGCGACGGACGAGACTCGGGCTTCGTCGATCTGTCCGAAGAATCCTTTACTGCCAATAAGAAAGTCCAGTGGAGTACTGGAATTCTCAGGGCGGTTTCCGTCTCCATTCGATTTCGCGACGAGTCTCCCATCAACGAAGAGGAGAGCTGGACTGTCTCCAGTTCGAACCAGTGCCACGTGAACTGGCCTGCCTAGAACAACCGCTTCGTTGTCGGTGAGAGTGTCATGAAACACGTACCCGCTCGTTTTTCGTTCTGCAACGTTGAGATTTGCCAGAAGGGTTTGTCCAAGGATATGGACTTCGTCATGCGGCGGAGCAGTACGGTACGTCAGGTACGCTTCAATCGTTAGTGCTCCGCTATCCTGAAGTTTGAGCGAAGGCACTCTTACTTCAGCTGGAAGGTTTATATCCTCACCGGGAAAGCTGAGAGCGTAGTTGTCAGGAAAACTCTGGATTGTTGCCTCGTTTTCTGCCGTCTCACCGACGTTCATCCACTTTGCGCCCACGATTTTTCCGTGATGGTCGTTGCCGGATGAGTCTTTCAGGACGTCGCCCTGGCCTTCGTCGAAGTGGTACAGGACGGTGGTATTCGCATCGGACCGAAAACGGCGAGCCGGCGTGAAGTCCCGATCGTACCGGGCCACATCCGAAATACGGACTTCACGGAACGCACCGACAAATTGCTCGCCTCCCAATTCAAACTTACTGAGTGGCAGGCGTTCCTTGACGTCGCATTCGCCAATTCGCTTGCCATTCAGAAAGAATCGACGTTGACCGTCTTTGCGAACAGCGGCTACGTGAACCCATTCGCCGTGGTGATGGAAGTCGGTCATGATTTTTTGTTTCCCGGCAAGCGACCAGTGTTGTGTCCCAAATCGAATTTGTTCGGAAACTCCGATTTGCAGTGGTGCTCTGCCTCCCTGGGACATCGCCCCGAGAACATAAGTAAACTGTCCTTTGCGGCCTTTCTCGAACTTGACGTATCCCTCAACCGTGACCTCTTCATCCGACTGTACGACCAGGCCTTCGATCGGAAGGCTTCCACTTCCGTCAAATTGGAGTGCGTACGCGTGGACGGCCGTGCTGTCCGTAACTGGACCGGTTTCTGGCACGCTGGAACTACCAACGCGCACCCACTTCGCCCCGACGATCTTTCCGTGGTGATCGTTGCCGGATGAGTCTTTCAGAACGTCGCCCAGGCCTTCGTCGAAGTGGTAGAGGGCGAGAGTGTGCGAGTCGGGCTCAAATCGTTTTGTGGGAATGAAATCGGCGTCGTAGCGGGCGACACTGGAAATGCGAGTTTCAGCGATCCAGCCATCGAACTGGAACTCCCGAGAAAATCCAGCACCCACCGTACCAAAGCTCAATGTTCCGTGAGTCTTGAGGAATTCAGCAGGGCGCCGGCCAACCAGTTCTCCATTCACATACAGTCGCAGTTCTTCTTCAGTTGCATCGCGGACTGCAGCAAGGTGAACCGAGTCACCAACCTGCATCTGAACCTCGGTTTCCACGTCGATCGTGACCAAGTGCTGTTTGCCATCCTCATTTTTACCGGCAATGTAGCCATAAGTGGCGCTTGCACCGCCGCCAAGTCTGTGCAGTTGATTGAACGAAATAAGATACGAGTGAGGCGCGATGTACTCCCAGCGTTTCTGTGGCCCGCTGATCCAGGTTTCGATTGTGAGAGAAGGCGTCGTATCTTTGAGCGTTGGAACGATGATAGATTGCGGCGTCAGACTTTTGTCAACGGGTGTGAACTTCAACGCGAAGTTCGTTCCAGAATTTACATCGACGCTGTTGCCAGAATCGAGATTGTCCTGAATACCACGGACCCACTTCGCACCAACGATCTTTCCGTGACGATCGTTGCCGGATGAGTCCTTCAGAACGTCGCCCTGGCCTTCGTCGAAGTGATAAAGAGCCAGTGTGTGCTCGTCGGCGACGAGCGGTCGGTTCTGCGGGGTGTACGCCTCGTCGAATCGGGCAACGCGGGAGATGCGGAGTTCGTCGATCGTCCCGACGAAATTGCCGTCGAGTTCCCGATGACGGTTGAATACGCCGCCGAGCGTCAGAAGGTCATCGATTGCCCCTTTGGTATACGTGTCGTCGATTCCTAACTCAGTGAAGACCTGACCATCGACAAAGAATCTGACTGTTCCGCTATTGATGACGAAGGCCAATTGTGTTGGCTCGCCAGGCTTGACCATTGGTCCGTAGATGGTGCGCCGCCGATGTTTATCTGCCGTGATATAAGATCCCTTCCAGCCACCACCGGCTTTCGAACGGCCAATGTCAACATAATGTCCTCCCGCGTATAGAGACACCACGTTGTCGTTGTTATTGAGTTCGGAACCGCTAAGGGTCGCCTCAACAGTAATGTCCCCACCGTCCCAGCCGAATTCAGGGATGGGAATCTCGGCGTAGCCGTCTTGACCGTTCAGCTCCAATGCGAAATTCGTTCCAGAACTTACATCTACGCTGCTGCCAGAATCGAGATTGTCCTGAATACCACGCACCCACATCGCGCCGATGATCTTGCCGTGGTGGTTGTTGCCAGATGAGTCTTTCAGGACGTCACCCTGGCCTTCGTCGAAGTGGTAGAGGGCCAGCGTGTCAGCGTCGGCCTGAAACTGCTGTGTCGACGTGGGCGGTGTGAAGTCGTCTAAATAACGAATGGCAGTCGAAACTCGGAATTCATCAATGGTTCCTTCGAATAAGTATCCGAGGTCCACGGCGCCGTCCTTATAATGTAGATCGTTCTTTAAAGTGACCCTGTCGACACAGACACCATCGACGTAGAGTCGAGCTTCTCCCGGTTCCCACACACCGGCAACATGAACAGTCCTGTTGGGGGCCGGGTCTTCTTTTCCTCTCGCCCGGAAGCCAGACCCCTCCAGCATGAATCCGATGCCCTGAACTCGTTCAATCTTGAAGAGCTGATAGTGCGCACCGCCGATGAGCGAGCGTTCGGGACGTTCCGTATCCGTATCCGTGACAAAGGCCTCGATGCAGAGGGCGTTAACATCAGGTGGGATGTTTAGCGTCGGAAAACGAACGCGACTTCTCTTGGAGAACAACAGCGCGTTGTTCTTTCCAGGTTGGGCGTCGGCTAACCGGCTTGGGGAGACTGGGGCAGCCTTTGCCTTGTCGTCAACAATATCTTCAGTGATTGCCTCATCAACAACCGCCAGTTGTCCGTCGACCACGGCGACATGGACGAGGTTTTTGCCGTCCTTCGTCACCGTGAACTCTTTCAACTCCGCTTTGAGTCCGTCGCGTTCGATACTCAGCGTATGAGTTCCAGCAGACAGGCGAATCTGAGAGCCAGCTCCGTCAATGAGCACGTCGTCGCCGTCGACTTTCAGTGAAATCGCCGGATCCTCGACGGTGATCTTTACGTCGTACTTGCCGCCGAGGTTGATGAAGAAGCTGATCCC
>Ga0055584_100003396_pt1 | contig 15706 bp, 13 predicted proteins | sample OSDHelmetaG_FD_58716 | JGI IMG/M metagenome (GOLD analysis project Ga0055584, IMG submission 58716) | Pelagic marine sediment microbial communities from the LTER site Helgoland, North Sea, for post-phytoplankton bloom and carbon turnover... | ecosystem: Environmental > Aquatic > Marine >... | reverse complement strand
TTTTTTTGCTTAATGAAACCAATGCAGGGTGTTTTGTAGTGCAACAACTTCGCCTATGACGATTAAGGCTGGGCGCGGGGCATTTTCAGCTAGGGAAGATAAGGAAGATAAATGGCCTGTTTTCACTGATTGTTCGGCGCGCGTGCCGTTGCTAATAATGGCGACAGGTGTTTCTGGTTTTCTGCCGTGTTGGATCAGGGTTGCGGCGATTTCTTTGGCTTTGAGCGATCCCATATAAATGACTAAAGTATGATGGCTCATGGCTAATGTTTTCCAATCCAGTTCTTTTCCTTGAGTTTTATGATGACCGGTAATGAAAGTGGCACTTTGAGCAAAATCGCGATGAGTTAATGGAATACCGGCATAAGCGGTAACGCCCACACCTGCAGTGATGCCAGGGATCACACTAAAAGGAATATGGGCTTGAACTAAGGATTCTATTTCTTCACCACCACGGCCAAATACAAAAGGATCTCCACCTTTTAAGCGTACTACGCGTTTTCCTGCTTGTGCATATTCAACTAAAAGAGCGTTAATTTCTTCTTGTCTTTTATTGTGATTAGCCACGCGTTTTCCAACAAAGACTTGCTGCGCATCACGTCGAACCAGTTGTAATATTTCTTCAGAAACCAGGGCATCATATAAAATGATATCGGCTTGTTGAATATAACGTAGTCCTTTGAGGGTGAGTAAATCAGGATCACCAGGACCTGCACCCACTAAGGTGACTTCACCTTGTAATGGAATAGGTTCTTGGAGTAAGTGTTCGATAAAGTCATGGGCTTGTTGATGCTGTTGTTGTTCACAATGGCGAAAAAATGTGGGATGAGAAAATAAATTTTCCCAAAAACGCCGCCTTTGGGTTAAATGGGGGAAAGTTGCTTTGACTTTGGTGCGCCATTGTCCTGAAATTTGCGTCATTGTGGCTAAATTTTGTGGTAAAAAGGCTTCTAATTTTTCGCGCCATAGTCTTGCTAATACGGGGGCTTTACCTCCAGTAGAGATGGCAATTTGTAGATCCCCTCTATCTATAATGGAAGGAGAGATATAGCTACATAAAGCCGGATGGTCTACTACATTGCATAAGCGATATTTTTTATCAGCTTGTTGGGCAATGTATTGATTTAAAGAGTGATCATTTGTGGTTGCGATTACTAAATAGACATTGTCGAGTTGTTCTGGTGAAAAATTCTTGGCTATCCAAGTGATTTTTTTTTCATCGACCCAGTGTTGAATTTCTGGGTGTAGTTGTTGTGCAACGAGTTGTATTTGTGCTTTGGCGTTAAGTAATGTCGTGATTTTTCTTAGGGCCACATGGCCACCACCAACGACCAAAACAGAGCGTTGCTTTAATTGAGCAAAGAGAGGGAAATATTTCATCATGATGACTCTGGTTTAAGGTTAAGTATTGGGATTAGTTGAGTTTTATAAGAAAGATTTTTGTACTATCTTCTTATAAAAATCATAGACTTATATTAACCTATCCAGAGTAGATAAAGTTTTTGTTTTTCGCTCAATATAGAGAATATTTATGCTTAATTAGGCAATTTGCGTTAATCGTATTTCAATAATATGCACGCAGGCTTCTAAGAGCTGTTGATCTTGTTTATTAAAACGTGCTGTTGATAGAGAATCAATATCTAATACGCCATAGAGTTTATTATGGATACAAATTGGCAAGACAATTTCACTATTAGTGCGACTATCACAGGCAATATGTCCTGGAAACTGATGGACATCAAGGACAAGTTGGGTTTCTTTAGTGCTAGCCGCACGCCCACACACGCCTTTGTTAAGTGGAATTTCAAGGCAAGCGACGAAACCTTGAAAAGGGCCTAAAATGAGTTGATCATCTTTATATAAGTAAAAACCTACCCATGAAACATCCTCTAAAACTTCATTTAAAAATGCACTGACATTAGAAAGCAGTGAAATAGGGTAGTGAATGTCGCTAATCAGTGCCTGTAATTGTTTTTCTATTAGATGAGCCATCTTTTTTCCTTTGTATTAAATTAAATATTGATATTAACTTATTTTGAGTGGGTAGGATACTGTATCGAATCTCATTTACTTATCAGTTGCACCATAAAATCATGTTGTTGCCTTGTATTGGTGCGTATTTTATTGATTCTTATGAATATTGATCATATTAAGATAAATTTTATGGTATGACATTTGCATTGTCTTCTTTTTTACACTGTCCGTTCTTGGCGGGTGATGAGAAAAATCATGTTTAACGAGAATAAAGAGAGAACAATATGAAAAAATTATTAATCGCAACGAGCATTCTGTTATCCCTTTCTGCAAACGCTGGAACTAAGTGGAATATGGCTACGCCTTATTCAGAAAGTATCTTTCACACTAAAAATGTCCATGAATTTGCTCAGGATGTAGCAAAAATCACAGAAGGAAAAATAGATATTACTGTGCATTCAGGGGCTTCTTTATATAAAGCCCCTGAAATATTTAAGGCCGTGCGCAGTGGGCAGGTCGAATTAGGTGAAGTACTTATAGCCAGTCTTGGTAATGATAACCCTTTATTTAAAATTGATACCCTTCCTTTTGTTGCTACAGATTATACAAGTGCTAAAAAATTGTGGATGGCATCTAAAGCGGCAATTACTCAAGCGCTAGATAAGAAAGGGGCCGTATTACTCTATGTGGTTCCTTGGCCGGGGCAGAATTTTTATACTAAAACGCCTATTACTAATGTCGATTATTTTAAAGGTAAAAAATTACGTTCTTATAATGCCACTACAGCCGAGGTGGCAGCTAATTTAGGGGCATCGCCGACGACTATTGAATCTTCTAATATTCCTCAAGCTTTCTCAACAGGGCAAATCGATGCCATGATCACTTCGAGTTCTACTGGGGTTGCTTCTCAGTCATGGGATTTTGTGAATTACTATACGCGCGTGAATGCGTGGTTACCTAAAAACATGGTGTTTATCAATAAAAAAACTTGGCGTCGTTTAGATTCAAAAATGAAAGAAGATATTCGTGCTGCGGCGGCAGATGCAGAAACACGCGGATGGGCAATGTCGAAAAAGATTAATGCTGATAATGAAAAAAAATTATCTGCTAATGGGATAACGATTTCTGATGCTGATAGTCAATTAAAAAAAGCCTTTCAATCTGTGGGTAAAAAAATGTCGGGTGAATGGTTAGAAACCACGGGTACTCAAGGAAAAGCCATTTTAGAGACTTATTATAAGTAATCAATATGAATAAAATTTAGTATTTAAATTAGCGTGAATCGATAGGTGAATAATAATGAATATATTACGTCGGACGCTGAACAAGACTTATCAAATTTCGGGTGGTATTGCGGCTGTGTCTTTGTGTTTTATGATGCTTTTAGTGTTGGCGCAGATCATTGCTAGACAACTGAATTTACATATTCCATCCTCCGATGATTTTATTGGATTTTTGGTTGTTTGGTCTTCGTTTTTAGGTTTAGCTTATACCATGCATCAATCTCAGCATATTCGTGTTGAGTTAATTGTAAGTCGTTTACTCCCTCAACATCGGCTGTGGTTGAATGTGTTGGTGGGCATAGTGGCGACTATTATGCTGGTGGTCTTTTCTTATCATGTGGTTTCTTTAGTGCATGAATCTTGGGAATTTGGTGATCAAACGGAAGGTGAAATTCCATTGCCTTTATGGGTAATGCAATTACCTATGGCGGTAGGTTGTTTGTTATTTACCTTATCTATGCTGGATTATACGGTGCAACAAATGGGCAAAATATGTCATCAATCTGTATCAATTAAGGAGTAATGCATGGATCAAATTGAAATTGCTTTTATTTTAATTGGTATTTTGTTTACGGCTTTGGGTTTAGGGTTATGGGTCGCATTATCTTTATTGCTTGTGGCAGTAAGTGGCTATGTATTAATCGACAATGATAATTGGGGACAAATTACAGCCACTATTGCTTGGGGATCGGTTTCTAGTTGGACGCTCGCGCCTTTACCTATGTTTATTTGGATGGGAGAGATTTTATTTCGCTCTGGCTTGTCGAAAAATCTATTTGATGGTTTATCTGTATGGTTAAATAAAATTCCCGGTAAGTTGTATCATATCAATATATTAAGTTGTGGTATTTTTGCTGCTGTTTCAGGATCTTCTGCCGCGACGGTGGCCACAGTAGGTAATATTACTTTGCCACAGTTAAAACGTTTAGGCTATAAAGAGTCTTTTTCCATTGCCACTTTGGGTGGATCAGGTACATTAGGTTTACTGATCCCCCCTTCTATGATGATGATTATTTATGGTGTAGCGGCGGATATTTCTGTGGCTCGTTTATTTATGGCCGGCGTTTTCCCTGGTATTTTATTAATTTGTCTGTTTGTGGGTTACACCATGATCTACAGTGTAATCAATAAAGATATTACGCCAGATAATGAATTAATATCAGAAAATAAATGGCGAGCAACATTGAAGTTATTACCTATTATGGGGCTAATTGTGGCTGTTTTAGGTTCTATTTATGTGGGGATTGCCACGCCCATTGAAGCATCTGCTTTAGGTGTTTTTGGCGCACTTGTGATTACTAAAATAGAGGGAAGCTTAAGCAAAGCGACTTTCATCAGTGGTATTATTTCTGCCGTTAAAACATCCTCTATGCTGATGTTTATTATTATTGCGGCTAGTGTGCTCACCAATTCCATGGGATTTATTGGATTACCCCGAGCTTTGGCTGATTATGTGGCTTCCATGAATTTAAGCCCAGGTATGCTTATTGTTGCTTTAAGTATTGTGTTTATTGTTTTAGGTTGTTTTTTAGATGGTATATCCGTTATTTTGTTGACGACAGCCACAATTATTCCCTTGGTGGAAGCAGCAGGTATTAACTTAATTTGGTTTGGGATTTATTTAGTGTTAATTGTAGAAATGGCACAGATTACGCCACCAGTCGGTTTTAACTTGTTTGTTTTACAAGCTTTGACGGGTAAAGATATGCTGAGTATTGCTAAATATACTTTTCCATTTTTTCTTTTAATTGCTGCGGCTATTGTATTAATTTATGTTTTTCCTGATATTGTAACTTGGTTACCAACCACCATGACCGCCAGATAAAAAGGAGCGAGAAATGACAGAAAAAAAACAATGGAAATTAAATGCTGATGTGGGCGAAGGCTGTCAGGATCAATTGATTATGCCTTATCTAGATTGTGCCAATATTGCTTGTGGCGCACATGCCGGTGATATTGATGTGATGCAACAGACGTTGGCTTTAGCCCGAGATAATCAAGTGATTGTGGGTGCGCATCCTGGTTATCCCGATAAAGAAAACTTTGGTCGTCATAGTTTAGCGATGAGTGCTGAAGAGTTAGCGCAGACATTACGGGATCAAATTTTACTTTTGATCCATTTGGCACGTGAACAGAAAATTCAAGTGGTTTATGTTAAGCCTCATGGGGCACTCAATCATGATATGTTACAAAAACCCGATATTTTTGCGCTGATTTGTCAGCAAGTAGCTGATATTGATAAAAATTTAGTATTGATGGTGCCCACTAATGCACAGCATGTGCAACAAGAATATATGGCAGCACAATATGGTTTATCTATTTGGTGGGAAGTCTTTGCCGATAGAGCCTATGAACCTAATGGATTGCTACGTTCACGACAATTTTCCGATGCGCTGTATTCAGATCCGCAGCAAATTGTGGAACAGTTAAATCTGATTCAAGAACAGGAAAAAATTATGGCTATTGATGGAACGCCATTAGAGGTGAGTTTAGCTCAAACTGTTTGTGTGCATGGCGATAATGCCTCATCTATTGCTGCGGTGCAAATATGGAAAAATTAAGCTTAACACTTTCTGTGCATTCTGTAGGGCCCAATGCGGTGATGTTTTATTTACCAGAGCCAATTCAAGAGACTTACCCTGTGATTTTGCACGAATTATCCCAACAATTAACGCGATCTGGGGTGATTGATTGTGTCATTGCTTATCATAGTTTATTGGTTATATTTGATCCTTTGCGACAAGATATACATCAATTGTCACTGTTATTAAACCAAGCCTTACCTCAGGCAATGCATCGGGCAACTTTAGCACGTCAACAAAATCTAATTAAAATTCCCGTTTGTTATGCAGCGCCTTTTGCGCCTGATCTCATCGAAGTGGCAAAGCAGGGGAATTTAACCGTTAATGAAGTGATTTTGTGTCATACGCAAAAAACATATCAGGTTTGTTGTTTGGGCTTTATACCTGGTTTTGCTTTTTTAGGTTACGTTGATGACCAGATTGCGACGCCTCGTCGCGCGGAGCCTCGTCGTCATATTGCTCAAGGTAGTGTGGGGATCGCAGGGCGTCAAACAGGGATATATCCAGAAGAATCTCCAGGAGGTTGGCAGATTATTGGTCGTACGCCTAAGAGGCTTTATGATCCTGCGCATGGCTTGATCTCTTGTTTTGAAATGGGCGATAGGGTGCAATTTTATGCCATTAGTATGGATGAATTTAAAGAGTGGGAAAGACAGTATCAACGTCCCCAATAAAGGAATAATTTAATATGACAGATTTGTTTATGATTGAAAAATTGGCGCCTATTACTCAATATCAAGATTTGGGACGATTTGGTCATTTAAGCCATGGTTTTAGTCATAGTGGGCCTATGGATAATATTGCTTTTGCTATTAACAATCGCATTCTTGGAAATGATCCTAATGCCACTCAAATCGAAATTGCCATGGGGGGATTACAACTGCGTGCTTTAGCTGATTGTACTATTGCCATTAGTGGTGGGTATTTAGCTGCTAAACTTAATGCTCAACCTTTAGTTAATTTTTGTTCCGCTTATGTAAAAAAAGGGGATTTGTTAACTTTTAATTTTTTGGATCCTAAGTTACATGCAGGCCAATATGCTTATTTGGCGTTAGCGGGGGGATTTAATGTAACGCCTTTTTTAGGGAGCACATCAACTACTCAGCGTTTAAATATTTTTCCAGGGGGCGAACTGAAAATAGGGGATTGTTTAGCAGGTTTCCCTCAATTAAAGCCTGAATTACAAGGAGAATTACGTCGCAATCTTCCTTATTATGCTAACGATATTATTGAAGTGGTGCCGGCTTATCAATATTCACTGTTTTCTGATAAAGAAAAACAAGCCTTTATCTCTCAACCTTTTAGGGTAACAGCCACCAATCGAATGGGCACTAAATTATCAGCCCAACAACCTATACATTATGCAGGGGGGGAACTCTTATCTGAAGGGATTATTCCTGGGGCGATACAGATACCCCCCGATGGTCATCCCATCGTTTTGCAGAAAGATGCCCAGTCTATTGGGGGATATCCTAAAATTGGGATCATTAGTGAACCTTTTCGTTCCTTGTTAGCTCAAGTGTCTGTGGGACGTGAGGTTTGGTTTAAATTTATAGAAAAATAATCGGTTAAATTAACTACTCCATTATAAGATATAAAGAAATCAATAGTGAGAATAAAAATAATTATCATATCTATTTATTATACATTAATAAAACAGTCATATTTGTTTAATAAAAATGTTGCATAGATTTCTTAGAGTATAGCTCGAACAAGGCAATATTCTTTTTATCTATTGGAGTGAAATATGTTTAAAAAAACAGCAATTGCTGCCTCTTTATTGGTTTCTTTTGCGGCAGCCGCAACAACATCTGCCCCTAAATACGTTTTGTATATGATTGGGGATGGTATGGGCGCGGCTCATCGTCAAGTGGCTGAATATTATGCCCAACATGAAAAGCATGATAAAAATTATCACCTTTCAATTAACTCTTTACCCGTTAGTGGCATTATCACCACACAATCGGCAAACACACTAGTAACAGACTCGGCAGCGGCAGGTACTGCGCTTGCAACAGGGATGAAAACCAATAATGGTATGATTGCCGTAACCCCAGAGGGGAAACCACTACGTACTTTAGTGGAAGCGGCAGAAGATCAAGGTAAAGCAACAGGGCTTGTTACTACCACGCGTATTACGCATGCCACCCCAGCCGTATTTGCCTCACATAATCCCAACCGTAATGATGAAAATGCTATTGCAGCCGATTTCCTTGATTCTGGTGTGGATGTCTTCTTAGGTGGTGGTTGGCGTTATTTTACAAAAGTTGATGGAAAAACAAAACGTACAGATAATCGTGATTTAGTCCAAGAATTCAAGAAAGAAGGTTATAAAACCTTTATTTCTGAAACATCAACGGGCGATTTTAGAAAATATATGCCTAGTGCTGGTGATAAAGTCTTAGGTCTTTTTACTTCTTCACATTTGCCTTATGCCATTGATCGCATTGATACAAAAACGCCTTCATTAGCTGAATTAACTTCTAAAGCAATAAACCTTCTTTCTAAAGATAAAGATGGCTTTTTCTTGATGGTAGAAGGCGGTCGTATTGACCATGCGTCACATGCCAATGATATTGCTGGTTCTATTAACGATACTTTAGCTTTTGATGCCGCTGTCGCTCAAGCCCTTAAATTTTATGACCAACATAAAGAAGAAACCTTGCTCGTTGTTGCCTCAGATCATGAAACTGGTGGTATGGGATTAGGTTTAGGAAAACAATATTTCATGACTTTGGATCAAGTTGAAAAGTCACATGAATCTATCGAAGATGCTTTACAAGGTGTTTATAAGGGCAACCGAGATGCTTTCTTTAAACATATCGCGACTCAATTTGAGCTAACTGATTTAAGCAAAGATGAAAAAAATCAAGTTATTAAGGCTATGGATGTGTTAGATGCGGGTAAAACCAAGCACGACGCTGACGTGAAAGCGATTTATGGTGGTTATGATCCTGTGGCGATGGCTGTCGCTCATATTACTTCTAAACGTGCGGGCGTGTATTGGACTTCTTATGCGCATACAGGGACCCAACTTCCTATTTCGGCTATTGGTGTGGAATCGGAAAAGTTAGGTGGATTTAAAGACAATACCGATGTAGCAAAAACGATTGCTCGCATCATGGATGTAAAAATAGGTCAATAATTTCAGGTTCTTTAAATCAGTAGATACCCACAATGCTTGTTGTTGGGTATCTTTTTCATTAATTAGTTTATTGTGAGAAGGTTGATTTATTATGCGTGGTATTTATTTATACGGTGCGGTATTGATTGCGGTGATTTTAACCCTGTTTTATCCTAAAAATAATGACAATGATCCTAGTGTTACCTCTATTGCTCGGGTAACTGCGGTGGATAATTCGCGTGTTATTATTCAAGGGGTAGCACGTTTAGGTGATCAGTTTGTTTCGGTAAAAACGCGAGCAGGTAAAGAATATCAAATTAGAAACTTACTTTCAGGTGCGCTTGAGTATGATGAATTTTATCAAACAGGAAATTGGGTTATTGTGAGTGAATTAGGGGATCAAGCGGCGCTGATTTCCATCATGCGTATGCATATTATCCTTTTTTTAGGTTTGTTGTTATTTGCAGGATTATGGTTTTATGCACGTAAAGTAGGCATTAAGGCGATTTTATCTTTTATTGGATCTATTGTGATCATTTTTAAAATTCTTATTCCTGGGCTTATGGCTGGAGATTCGCCTTTAGTGATTACGACCTTGACGGTGTTCGCGCTAAGTTGCCTTATTATCCTATCTGTGGCCGGTTTTACCATTAAAGGTTTTGCGACTTTAAGCGGTACCGTCATTGGGTTATTAGTTACCAGTTGTTTGTGTATTTTTGTCGGGCACTGGATGCATATTGATGGATTAAATCAACCTTTAGCTCAACCGCTTTTTTTTGAAGAGCATATGCAATTAAATATGTTGGGAGTGTTATATAGTGCCATTATTATTGGGGCAAGTGGGGCTGCTATGGATATTGCCATGGAAATGTCTGCGACGATGGAAGAGCTGCAACGTCGAGATCCTAGTATTACACGTAAACAATTATTGCATTCAGGAATTCGCGTTGGAACAGCAGTCATAGGGACGATGACCACCACCTTATTACTGGCTTATTCGGGTGGCTTTTTAACGTTAATGATGCTGTTTACTTCGCGAGAAAATGACATTATGCAGATCATGAACATGAAAATAGTGACCACAGAAGTGGCACGTGTTCTCATTGGTAGTCTTTCCCTTATTATCGTTGCCCCTATTACCGCTTATATTGCCAGTTGGTTATATACTCGACATAGGCAGGTGGATCTGAGCTCAGAGATGATAGCTATAGATTAAATTTAAACAGGTAATAAGCTGCAAATCCAATCCAGCTGAGGATAAATAAAGTCCAAGGCAAAATTGCTGTATTTTTTTGTGGCTTTTCCACTTCTTTAACTGGGGTAGAGGTTTCTTTTTGCGCCTTCATGGCTGCTTGTTTCTTGGCTTTTTGTTGTCTGCTTTTTTCTTTATCAGCCTGGCGTTGCTTGTTTTTAACATTTTTCTTGTATTCAGCAATTCCTTTTTGAATACCTAATGCGATAAGACGGGTTTGTTCTTTAGTTTGACCGGGGCGTTGGGTGCCTTTGGCAATGGCCATGGCTTCTTGTTGGGTTTTTTCTGATATTTTTTCGTTGCGATTTTTTTTCATATCTATTCAATCTTATATTGGGAAGAGAGTGATAAATAGGATAACAGCTACAAAGGATCAATCAAGCAGATATCTAAGAGTTTATGGATATCTGCTTGGGTTAGCTAAAGACTTATTTTAGAGGAATGAATTTGTTTCATTTCTCCAGCAATAATTTCTGCCAAAGGACCAAGTATTATCTGTAGATTATTTTTGCCTAAATGAATGATACCGGCAGCGCCTAAACGAGTAATGGCTTTTTCATCAATTTTTGTCATATCTTTACAGGTTAAACGTAAACGTGTAATGCAGGCATCAATACTAGTGAGATTAGTTTGCCCACCTAATGCGATTAGGTATTTCTGTGCCAATTCGCTATTATTTGTGGAAAGAGGCGTATTTATCTCTTGTGAGTCTTTTTCTCTTCCTGGTGTTTTTAAATTCATTTTAGTAATGACAAAACGAAAAATGAAATAATATAAACAGAAGAAAATAATGCCTTGAGCAATAAGCATATACCATTTATTCGCGACAGGATTACTTGCAGATAAGACCAAATCGACTAATCCAGCTGAAAAACCAAAACCTGCAGTCCAATGCATCATGGCTGCAATGGCAACAGAAAGCCCTGTTAAAATAGCATGAATAATATAGAGGACAGGTGCAACAAACATAAAGGCAAATTCAAGAGGTTCTGTGACACCAGTGAAAAAAGAAGCGAATCCAGCAGCGATCATAATAGAGGCAACCTTAGCTTTGTTTTCTGGTCTTGCGGTATGATAAAAAGCCAGTGCTGCACCGGGTAAACCAAACATCATAATAGGGAAAAAACCTGCCATATACATGCCGGTTACCCCTTTAATGGCTTCACCAGAATCAAGCCCTTGTTGTGCCATCCAAAAACGACCTAAGTCATTAATACCGGCAAAATCAAACCAGAAAACGGTATTCAGTGCATGGTGTAATCCAACCGGGATCAGTAAACGATTAAAGAAACCATAGATCCCCGCTCCTATCGCCCCCATTCCCGTGATTGTTTCACCAAAATGAATGAGTCCTGTAAAAATAAGTGGCCATAGATACATTAAAATAAAAGAGATAAAAATGGCAGCAAAAGAGGTAAGAATAGGAACAAGACGTTTTCCACTAAAGAAGGCTAAAGCTTTATTCAATTGGGTGGTATGAAACTTATTGTAAATTTCAGCAGCAGTGATCCCAATTAAAATCCCTACAAATTGATTTCCTATTTTAGAAAAAGCTAGGGTAGATTCACTATCTAAATGAATGAGGCCAATTTGTTCTACTGTTGCTGGTGTACAAAGGGTAGTGATCACCATATACCCCACAAAACCAGCTAAAGCGGCGGCGCCATCTTTATCTTTTGACATACCATAAGCCACACCTATAGCAAATAGGATCGGCATATTATCAATAATAGCTGATCCTGATTTGATAAAAAAAGCAGCCAGAGCATTATTGCCTCCCCAACCGGTTGGATCTATCCAATAACCAACCCCCATAAGAATCGCGGCGGCAGGTAGTGTTGCCACTGGTACCATAAGCGCGCGACCTATTTTTTGTAAATACCCTAATATATTCATATAAAGCCCCTTAGACTTAAGTTTAAAACTCGAAAAGATAAAATTTAATTGCTATCTTGATAACTATCAAAAACAATCTAATTTTCAATAATTTCAAAAGGTAAAAAAGATGAGAGTAATTTTACAGCAAACAGAACAAGAAGTGGGTCTTTGGTCTGCTCGTTATATTGTTGATGCCATAAAGAAATTTAATCCAACAAAGAATAAACCTTTTGTATTAGGACTACCTACAGGTGGAACACCTTTATTAACATACAAACGCTTAATTGAGCTTTATCAACAAGGTGAAGTAAGTTTTAAATACGTGGTTACATTTAATATGGATGAATACGTAGGACTTCCTCAAGATCACCCTGCATCATATTACTCATTTATGTTCAATAATTTTTTTAATTATGTTGATATTGATAAGAATAATGTACACATTTTAAATGGAATGGCAACAGATATTGAGGCTGAATGTCAAGCCTATGAAGCAGAAATTAAAAAATATGGTCAGATTCAGTTGTTTCTTGGTGGTGTAGGCGATGATGGACATATAGCATTTAATGAGCCTGGATCGTCACTTGCTTCTCGAACGCGGATTAAAACCTTGACTGAAGAAACATTAATCGCTAATTCTCGATTTTTTAATCGAGATGTCAATCAAGTACCTAAACATGCCTTAACTATTGGTGTGGGGACATTACTGGAAGCTAAAGAGATTTTAATCTTAGCTCAAGGACAGCAAAAATCTTTCGCTATCCAGGCTGCAGTTGAAGGGAATGTTAATCATTTGTGGACAGTGAGTGCATTACAAATGCACCCTCATGCTATTATTGTTTGCGATGAAGCGGCGCAACAAGAACTCAAAGTAAAAACAGTCAAATATTTTAATCAATTGGAACAAGAGAATTTAAGACATTTTTAAAACAAAAGAAAAGGGTAATTTTATTCCAGAAGATTAGTAGATTTTAGTTATAGATAAGATTAATCTTTTTCACATAGCGGTAAAAAGCAAAAACCCAGATAGTTTTAACAACTATCTGGGTTCTTTAAATAAATGGTACGTCATGAAAGATTCGAACTTTCGACCTACGCCTTAGAAGGGCGTTGCTCTATCCAGCTGAGCTAATGACGCACTGGAATTGACGTCATTATACTGAGGATATTGATGAGGTCAATAGGCAAATGATCTGTTTGACTAACTTCTGGGCAATTTATTTTATATTCTTGTTCGCTTCTATACATAGATACAAATTATAGCTATAATACAGGCTCTTTATTTTACTTTGATTGTTGCTTACACCCCGACCATTGATATAAGGTCGCGGCTAATAATAGTGCATGTGTTACGTGTTTTATTATTAGTCGCGATAAGCAGAATCAAAGTGGTATTTTATGCCTAAGATTAGGTTTAACGAACAAGGATATATTTGTGAATCCAGTTGTACAAAAATTTCAATACGGTAAACACACCGTTACTTTAGAAACAGGTGTGATGGGGCGTCAAGCCACTGCTGCTGTTATGGCAAGCATTGATGATACGAGCGTATTTGTATCAGTAGTAGGTAAAAAAGAAGCTGTTGAAGGTCAAGACTTTTTTCCATTAACAGTTAATTATCAAGAACGTACTTATGCGGCAGGTAAAATCCCAGGCGGTTTCTTTAAACGAGAAGGTCGTCCTTCTGAAGGCGAAACTTTAACTGCACGTCTTATTGATCGTCCTATTCGTCCATTATTTCCTGAAGGTTTTACTAACGAAGTGCAAGTGATTGCTACTGTTGTTTCTGTTAATCCTGATGTGAGCCCAGATCTTGTTGCTATGATTGGTACTTCCGCTGCATTGTCTATTTCTGGTATTCCTTTCCATGGCCCTATCGCTATGGCACGTGTTGGTTTTATTAATGATGAATTAGTTTTAAATCCAAGCATTAAAGAATTAGAAAATAGCCGTTTGGATCTGGTTGTTTCAGGTACTGAAAACGCGGTACTTATGGTTGAATCTGAAGCGGATCAATTATCAGAAGATCAAATGTTAGCTGCAGTTATGTTCGGTCATGAACAACAACAAGTCGTTATCAAAGAAATTAAAGATTTTGCTGCAAAAGTGGCAACACCGGCTTGGGACTGGAAAGCACCGGTTAAAGACGAAGCGCTTATTGCACGTATTGCGTCTATGGCTGAATCTAATTTTGCGTTGGCTTATCAAATTACTGAAAAAATGCAACGTTATGATCGCGTTAATGAAATTAAAGATAGTGTTGTTGCGACCTTAAAAGCGGAAGCAGCTGAAAACGAAGATTTTAATGAAAATAATGTTCGTGATCTTTTAGGTTCTTTAGAAAAGAAAGTCGTTCGTAGTCGTATTCTTTCTGGTGAAAAACGTATCGATGGTCGTGATGTAGATATGGTTCGTGCGCTTGATGTTCGTACTGGTATTTTACCTCGTACTCATGGTAGTGCTTTGTTCACTCGTGGTGAAACGCAAGCGATGGTAACTTGTACATTAGGGACTCAACGTGATGCACAAACGATCGATGAAATTACGGGCGAACGTACCGATCATTTCTTACTTCATTATAATTTCCCTCCATATTGTGTAGGTGAAACTGGCTTTGTCGGTTCACCTAAACGTCGCGAAATTGGTCACGGTCGCTTAGCTAAACGCGGTATTGCTGCTGTTATGCCAAGTCAAGATGAATTCCCATACACAGTACGTGTGGTTTCTGAAATTACTGAATCTAATGGTTCATCTTCTATGGCTTCAGTTTGTGGTTCATCTTTGGCTCTTATGGATGCTGGTGTACCTATTAAGAAACAAGTTGCTGGTATTGCCATGGGACTTGTGAAAGAAGGTGACGATTTTGTTGTTTTAACTGATATCCTTGGCGATGAAGATCATTTAGGGGATATGGACTTTAAAGTAGCGGGTACTGATGAAGGTATCAATGCGCTACAAATGGATATTAAGATTGAAGGTATCACTAAAGAAATTATGCAGATTGCATTAAATCAAGCTAAGGGCGCACGTATGCATATCTTAAGCGTGATGAATGAAGCGATTAGTGCTCCTCGTGAAGAAATTTCTTCTTTTGCTCCTCGTATCTATAAAGTTAAGATTGATCCTAAGAAAATTAAAGATGTGATTGGTAAAGGTGGTTCTGTGATTCGTGCGTTAACAGAAGAAACCGGTACAACTATTGAAATCGATGAAACAGGTATGGTGAAGATTGCTGCCACTGAAGGTAGTGCTGCTAAAGAAGCGATTCGTCGTATTGAAGAATTAACAGCTGAAGTGGAAGTTGGTCGCATTTATAAGGGTAAAGTGATGCGAGTGGTTGATTTCGGTGCCTTTGTTTCTGTGCTCGGTCCTAAAGAAGGCTTAGTACATATTTCTCAAATTGCACAAGAACGTGTAGAAAAAGTTTCTGATTATCTAAAAGTAGGTCAAGAAGTTAAAGTTAAAGTGATTGAAATTGATCGTCAGGGTCGTATTCGTCTTAGCATGAAAGAAGCTCAAGCAGATCTTAATGCAGCTGAAGCGAGAGCGACAGAAGCATCTAAAGAAGAGGCTGTTGTTGCAGATGAAGCGCCAAAGGAAACAGTACAACCT
>Ga0055584_100003393_pt1 | contig 15710 bp, 13 predicted proteins | sample OSDHelmetaG_FD_58716 | JGI IMG/M metagenome (GOLD analysis project Ga0055584, IMG submission 58716) | Pelagic marine sediment microbial communities from the LTER site Helgoland, North Sea, for post-phytoplankton bloom and carbon turnover... | ecosystem: Environmental > Aquatic > Marine >... | reverse complement strand
ATATGGCATGATCCCTTTGGCTAACATTAACGAAGTTGATAAATTGATTACAAATGGTTTGGGGAAGATCATTTTCGGCAAAACCATTGAAAATAAAAGGATGAACCCCAAGACTCATAATGCAATAAAACAAATTGCGAAAGGCATAAGAAATAATTTACAATCTACAGATGATAAGTTACTATACATCATTGATGATAGCGGAGCTGGAAAATTCTCACTCAATGCAGATAGAGTCTTATTCGAGGCAACAGGGTCTAAAGAATCTGAAGAAGGGAATTTCGATAAGCATGTTGCCCGATTTTTCTGTAATGGATGTCTTATGCCAACTCCACAAACCCAAACTTGGTACAAGTGTATCAATTGCGGAAATGAAGACCTTAATTACATCGACACTCATGACCTAAGTGATAAGAATAAGGAGTCTAGAGAAAGGGCGATTGGATATTTTGATGTCAGACTATCTCCTTGGAAAAATGACGTTGATAAAATGAAAAACTCAACACTAGCCGTATTCAGAGCAGAAGAACATACCGCTCAAATTTCAGCCAAGAGAAGCGATGAAGATGCATATACTCAAACTGAGTTATACGAGTTAATGTTCCAAGATATTCCAATCCAATCTTTTGAAATCGATTTGGGCGAAAGAATTTTGCAACCTCCAATTGACATACTATCATGTACCACTACAATGGAGGTAGGAATAGATTTAGGTGATCTAAATGCTGTAGCTCTGAGAACTGTACCGCCACACGCTGCAAATTATCAGCAAAGAGTCGGAAGAGCTGGCAGAGGCTCTTCGGAAGTAAGCATGGCTCTAACTTGGATTGATAACTCGGCTTACGCACAGTCTAATTTCAATAGACCTGAACTAATAGTATCGCATCCTGACACACCTCCTAGATTGTATCTGAATAACAAAAAAATACGCCAACGACATGTAAATGCAATGATGTTTCAGAAATTTTTCAAGAGAAATAAATACATCCCTGAAGAGCTGAAATTTGAAGAGATGGATCTCACAGAGGGCCAATTATTGGAAAGTCTTGGGTCGGTTAATGAATTCATAAACGGTAGCGGAAAATATACTAGAAGTTATTTTATAATATATCTAAACAATGTAATTAACAGATTAAACAAATCAAAATCATTAGGCCCAGTGCATTCCTTAAGTGGTGATGACAAGGATACTAAGGAGGAGGCTTTGTTTTTGTGTGAAGCGACCAAATCAAACATCGATGAATTAGTTTCTTGGATTGAGGAATTAAGAGTGAATGTGCAAAATTGGCATGCAACTGATTCACAAGAAATAGATTCTGATGAGATTGCGCATACAGAAGAAGATTCCCACGAAATGATGGAGGTATCTGAAAATGAATGAAGAAATGCTATTACAACACCTTTTGCGTTCCGGAATTACACCATCTTTCTCATTTCCGTTAGATGTCTGCGAATTTAGGGGAGAAGGTACAGTAGGATACTTACAACCTCGAATCTGGCCAAAAATGCAGCAAGATCTGAAAAAGGCTCTTTCTGAATTCTCTCCAGGAAGAGAGCTTACCGTCGATGGTGACAAATACAGAGTTGGGGGGTTATATTTCTACAACCCTCCTGATCGAGTTGATAGAGCAACGCATGTATTCAAAGAAACAATCAATGGCGTGCCAAAACCAACATTTGAAAATCTAGACGATGATGGTAAATTAGTCATAAAATGGTACAACAGATGCACAGTACCACAATGTGGATGGGTTTCAAAAGAACTCGAACAGAAGCTCGATATTGGAGAATGTCCTGTATGTGGAGGTGAATGGACCGATGATAATTCAGGAAGGTGGTACAGGCCTGATGGGTTTGCTCCAATTATCGTACCCTGGGACACTCGTTATGATAGACCAAATCCAGCAGGGTCTTGGAGCATACTAATGAAACCAGAAATCCCCCGTGAAAAGGAGGATGGTGAGCCTACTGGCGGTGTCATGTTGCCTTCGCCTATTCTTGAAAGCCCTACTCTCCCACTGATTAGACTTGATAATCCTCCTGAAGGTTTGAATTCTGATGAAATGACTCTACTCAAAAACCTCAGTAAACGATTAACAATTAGAAAGTCAGATGCTAAAAGTCAAGGAATTGATTTGATTATAATCAACTCGGGTTACAACGGCACAGGTTATGCTACTTGTACCGACTGTGGTAGGTTAGAACTTCAGAAGGATAAATTTACAAGATTGAATACTCAAGGAGGGCATCATAGACCTTATGCAGCTAATCCCGGTAAGAAAGATGATACTACTGAGTGGAAAAACAGAAGCATAAAGTCAAGGCAATTATGCACAGGAAACTTTCTTGCAACCGAAGGGCACGATACCTTATTTCTAGGAATGACATTCCGTACAGACATGATTTTGCTTTCTTTCGAATTAAAAAAACCATTGAACGGCAGGGGAAACAAAACAAGAAATGTAGCAATTAACGATGGGATTAGGGCTATCAAAGAAGCTTTGATTACTGAAATTCAACAAGTAAAACAGTATATCAATAGAGAAATAGGTGGAGGAATTCGGAAGACGAAGATTTCGAGAGATAGCAAGGATATTATCGTCTTCAGTATCTTCCTTTATGATGATGTATCTGGTGGAGCAGGACTTACTACATCTCTATTCGATGGAAAAGATGGTTTCAAGGACTTTGGGAGGATTATCAAGAATGTTGAATCAAGGCTTTCTGGTGGACTTTGTATCGGCGGAAAGGGTTGTGAAAGGGCTTGTGTAGGCTGTCTACTGGATTTCAGAAATCAGCGCGAACATGATAGCCTCGATCGCAAAAACGGATTAAGACTTCTAAGATATCTGCTATATGGTACTGTACCATCTGTTGAATCTGGCGATCCGAATAAATCAGATGATGAGTTAAAGAAAATTGCACGAATGTTATCAAACGATATGCAGTTCTTTGATGATGAATATCAAATTGAGGTAGAAAATGGATGTATATTGATTAAACACGATATTCAAAAAATCCAATTGAGGCCGGTTTCAGATATGACCATGCCAAATAAAGATCCTGTTCTAGCAGATTATCACAGACGCAGAGAGAAGAACAAACTGCTAGACATAGCTCCAATGTTGAAGCCAGAACATCACACATCTCCAGACGACTTGAATGATGATGTCGAGATCTTATGGTTACACTTAAGTAAATTCTACTTTAACCGTCAAATGATAGCAGACACAATTAATTCACTTATGTCCGATGATTTGTGAGTGGATTATATGGATTGGTTAGGTGTTCGTAAATTCGCCAATGCGTGCATGTGTCCTAAATCATTGAATTTTCTTATTGAAAGTTTTTCCTCTGAATATAAAATCGAGTACTCTAAACCACAATTTTCCGGCTCTAACGCTTCGATTACAGCCGACATTAACTTTGGTAAGGTTGCTGAAAGTGTGATTCAATATCATGCATCTGGTGCGGGGAAATCGGGAAAAGAAAGCCGGACTAAGGAAATTAGGAATTGGATATTTGAACTCGAAGATCTATTTTTTGATGATGATGATTTAGAATATATCGACTTAGATTCGACATCGCCTCCTTGGTTGAGAGAAGAACAATGGTGGATAAGAAATGTCAAATTCTCTGAAGAAGATGTAAATGATATTGACAATAATTTTGAACAATGGGTTAGGCAATTTAACAGATTCAATTTTGATGAACTCGATTGGGAATACGAGCAAAAAATCTATCTTAATAGACCTCTGCCTAATGGCAAATATCTGCCTATTTCTGGAGTAATGGATTTAATCTGTAGAGAAAATAGAACTATTATTGAGCTCAAAACAACAGCATCATGGAAAAAGGATATTGCAAAATTGCAGGTCATGATTTATGGAGATTTACTTTTCAGAAAAGAAAAAATAAGACCTATGTGTTTTGTTTTCCACGACAACTTACTTTCAGCTTGTGATTTTGAATATATCAATAATGAGATTGAAAAGGACAATGAAGATGAAGTGAAGCCATCGATTCAATCGTGTAGAGATTGTCTTGTCCCTCGCAATATCTGTATTGAAAGAATAGAAGTTCCCAATAGCTGATTCAGTCACAAAGCCATGTGGAATTATTATTTGTTACGACTTCTACTGTTTGTTCAATATTAATATCGAACTTTTTCTGATTACCATTGGAATCTAGTGTATATTCGACCTTGTCTGATTCAATCATTTGTTTCCTCCACACTTTCTTACAATCACGTTCCAACTCTGATGCAAGATTTAACAGCCCAGACAAAGATTGGCCTTGCTTTCTTATTGCAAGCCCTCCTGAAAATGTAATCTTGAAATTATATTCTAATTCCGACAGCTCATACAATTTAACTGACAGTTCCTCAAGCAAATTTTCAAGACATGAATCTGAATCTTTTTGTATATTATTTTCTGCCAGAATAATATCATCGCCAGCCGCCATCCAAGCTGCTATACGGTCAACCTCAAACTTAGGGTTGTCCACGACTGATTGTACAATTTCCCACCATTGGCTATTGAATCTAAACGACCTTCTGCGAACAACCTCTAGTTCGTTCTTCTCATAATCCGGATTAAACTTACTCCTAAACAATAACCCAAGTGAATTTAAATCTAACCTACAGATTCCGGATATGTCCCTTTGTTTTTCCACTGAGCTGATTGATTCACCTCTTTCTCTTACCGACGAGTCGATTAATCTCTGTGCACGTCCTGAGAAATACAGTAATCTATGAAAATCACAGATTTCTGAACCTATATCTTCAAAAAAGTTATTCCATTTACCCCCAATGTCTTCTTTAGTAACTTTTCGACCTTTATCACAAAAGATACAATGTTTCGAGCGATATAAATGAAATTGTTCTTCAGATTCTTGGTATTGATTTTTTTGATATATAGTATAAGGCGGGAAGTTTTTACTCAAATATTCGCCATATGTATCACAATCTCCTTCATATTCATTATCGTAAAGCTCAAACAAATGATTAATTTCTGAATTGAAATATGGAGTATATTCCTTTGAGTCTTCCAGAGCATTCTTTATCGCCTTCACAATTATTGGTTTGGGATCATTCAGATTAGAAATAAATTCAATTCTACCCCCCCCGTCTACAATTATACTATGTACTCCAAAGTTGCTAACAAGGTTATGTCTTACACTTGAAAGAATACTTTCTAAAATGGCGGATGAACCCCTTGTAAGTCGTGGACCTACGGGGTTTTCATGTGTTATGTTTTGCGTAGTTTTACAGTAAATTTCTCCTGAACACATTACAATCCAACTTTGGATTTTGTTGAACTTTATACCCCAGATATTCTCTTCATTCACCTCTAATAACAAATCAGAATTATTCATCCAACCTTCACACATACCGCTGCGAATATTCTTTTCATGCTTTTGTTTGTCATTTAGATATCTAAATTCTTCAATAGGCCACCAATCAAGTTTTTCTGAAGAATGTAACGATGATAATAACCTCAACTCATCTGGACCGAATCCCTCTGTACTTGAGGACGAATAGTTTCTTATTGCTGAAAAAAGAAGTGCTAAAATTCGTTTGTGACCTGATTTTATATTTTGAGGAAAGTATGAATCAATGTGTAATGATTTATTCAATAAAGCACTTCTTAGGCTGCAATAGATTGACTCATCAGGTGAAGGTAAGGAATCTAAGAATCTTGATAGTCTCATCGCTTTTATAGACAGAGGATTCAAAAGCCAATCCAAAGGAAATCTGCCAAAATCGATTTGGGGATATCCTGCAATTATTTGTATAAGTCTTTCATGACGAACTCTATCTTTTTGCTTCACTGTTGCTTCCCCTGGCCACCTTAGCAATAGTTCGCGAATGATTTCTAAAGGACTCTCGCCTTCTTGCAATTCATTACTGGGATCCAAAGGTGGCAATGAATGATGCCAAGGATTCGGTGCTCCCATGAACCAACGATTCTACTCTTGGATTTAGACTCATCCATTGTCAATAATAATTGAGAGCAACGCACGTTGTACCTTCATCATTAGCCCAAACCTTTCCAGAAATGTTCGCACTGCTCATGAACTGTAGAAGAGATTCACTTCGTAACCAATCTCTAATTGCTGTACCGCCGTGAAAGCCATGGATGAATTTCACTCCTGGAGCTTTGTCGGCCTTAGCATCACGAAGCTCTTCCTTTATCCTGTTCTTAGCACTGTGAAGTGCTAAATTGTGAAGATCTGTACGAGTATATCCCGCATCATTCCCTTGAGATAATCTGAATGTCCGAACGACATATTTACCCTGTGATTTACGTTTATGGTGGTTCTTTCCATGGATGTATTTTTCAAGATTGTATGTTCGGTTTCCCATTATGATCTCTCCTGAATTACTCGAATCGCCTCTTGACAAACCTCAGTTGGACTCTTACCGCTAGTATCTAGAACTATAGGATTGAATTGAATATATCTTTCCATAACTAACTTCCTTTTCTCCACGTTTCTAGCTAATTCTGATTCTTCACTAGTGGCCTCTAATCCTCGACCTGCAAGTCTTTTCAGCCGGTTTTCTTCATCTACTGTTAATAAAATTACTAAATCTGGAACTAGAATCTCTTCAGGGTAAACTCCTAATTCAATATCATGCTCAAATCCATCGTCCATTGCGGCGAATGCTGCAGTACTAGTCCAATATCGATCCATAATAACATCACTTCCAGCAATGTGCATAGTAACCTCTTGACTAGCAACTAAATTCGAAAACCGATAAAATGCTCGGCGTTGAAGAGGATTAAGTGTATCGAAATATGTTCTAGCAGGATTTACGGTTAGTGATGGAAGATAAACATCGGGTGGACAAGAGAGTTTTACTGCAGAAAGAGCATTACCCAGGTTTTCAACCAATGTTGACTTGCCAGTAGCATCTAGGCCTTCAATTACAATAAAACGATTCAAAGTGCCACCCCCATAGATGCTTCCCAGTCCCATTCTCCTCCACGAGCATCGAATGCCTCCTGTGAAAAACCAGAACATACTTGGCTCCAGCATGTTATAAATCCAGATTCTTGAATCTTAGAATCAGAGTACAAGTAAAAACCATCCTTGTTGGTGTATACTCTACCCAATGCATCGATCATTGCATAGGTACCGAGCATTGCATCATTATTCTCAGGGACTACATCCACTGGAGAATTCTGTAAAGAAGACTGATGTCGAGAGATATATGATTCAAACAAATTGTCTGAAACTAATAGAGCTTCGACACGACCATCATTTTCACCATTGATTTTCAATACCTGGAAAATCTTCCATCGTGTTGGATTAATTTGTTCTACAATTTCAGTCATATTGTCCATTGCATTCGCAGATGTGACTACTGTATTCAGCTTGATTCCGTACCCCAATCGATTTGCGATGGCTGAAATTTCCAATGCACGACTAAGATGACTTGATGTGCCATTCTTGTATTCTCCAGCATTTGCGCGGCCCATAATCGCATGGATTTGATCATTCGATGCGTCAACAGATAGTCCAAGCCAATCTAAGTACGGTTGCATTTCAATCAACCATTCTTCAGTCATTTTTGTACCATTAGAAACAATACTTGTAATCATTCCACAACTCTTGGATTGCTTAATCCATTCGTCTAGGTGAGGGTGAAGCATAGGCTCTCCACCTACAAAATTAATTTTCTCAACTCCAGCAATAGCTAAATGTTGAATGATTGATATTCCATCTTCCAAACTCAGCTTTGGTTGTTGGCGCTGGCTTTCAAATCCGGCGTAGCAGAATTCACAACGATAGTTGCAAAATGCTTCACAATGCCAATTTACGGCCTTTGGGATTGTAACATTATTGTTAGTCATCATATAATTTGATATCAAAGAAGGCAAAATGGTGTAATATTTTACAAAACAAACTACTCTCGGTGATTTCAACATATGATCTAATGTTGGATTATGAAGACGAATATACCGGTATGCTAGAAGATGCATTCAATTTTTTGTTCCGAAAGGGGAAGACGATTAATGGATCTTGTTTGAACACCTCTAAGCATAATTTTATCATTTCAAATGGTGGACATTGCCTGCATTGCGGGATCAAACTAACTCAGAGAAATTCGAATACTGAGCATATTCATGACAGGGCACTAGGAGGGGCAAATATTGCTTCAAATAAAATCATAATATGTAAGCCTTGTAATCTTGCTAGGAACAAGACAATGCAAATTTATCTTGGAGTACCAAGCTATTGGAGAGGATTCCCCGGAAATTGGGACCGGATAAAGAAGTACTTGTTATGGAATGCAGTAACTGTAGACAAGGGCCACAATTATGGTCGTTGCTTTACAGAAGTTCATGAAATATTTGAAGACATATTGCTGGGAAGAGGTAGCAGATCCAATCCCCCGAATTCATGGTATGGGAGAGGAGATAATACAAAGATTATTTTCTCTCCTAAGCAACACAGTAATGGGTTTTTTATCAGATTTTTTGACAAGATTTTTGGTTATAAAAAAGCAACTCTAAAGCCCATACAACCCCTTAGTAATCTTAATACAGATTTAGTTGATGAGCCATCCAATACACGCAAGATTATTGATGTTGAAAAGGAGTTTTACCATCACATTATTTCAGCAATAAGTCGTATCGATGGAGAAATAAAACTTGTAACTTTTTCCCAATACTTCCAATCATATTTGTTGTCACAAGGCCTCCCTAAGAAATCAATCAAGGATTTTGCTAGGTCGTTTGGCATACCTAAGAAAAGAACATTTGTCGAAATTATTGACGATTATTTCTCAGATGAGATTTCGTATAGAAGAGAAGGCAATTATACGGTCTATATCAGCAGTAAAAAGCAACGGGTTTTTCAACATCATTCGTCCGAAGAGGAATAGGTTGGCGTCAAATACTGACTTCCGACTTGGAGTGGTTATCAATGGAAATAATTAGAGAAATAATTTCCATTTCTCACAACGGTTTTGGCCGCATTTGGCATCCATTTTATTCAGAAAAAACATCGAACTCTTTGTTTATAAATTGTAAATACAAATCACATGCCATTGACATGGTGATGCTACTTCACTCAATGTTTGGAACTAACAACAATATCTCTAATGTTAAGAAAATAAAACCTTACATATTTCCGAAGAACCGTTCTGTTACTACTCAATGTAGTATTGAGTTTAGAACTGACAAAGAACAGTACATACTGACTAAAGAAGTTAATGACCAATATTCAGTGGAAGTTAGACTTCAGTCCAAGAATTCAACAATTGCATTCTACGGTAATGAGGCTAATGCGAAATTGGCTAAAATGACTAAGCCGATCATAGTACCGGGAGATCGCCATCACTTAGGGTGTCCAATTTACAGAACAGACTGCAAAAAAACTATTCTTGCGATGAATAACTTAATTGATTTTTGGGCTCAAAATATCGGATTAGATGATCATTCATTTCAACTGATATCTAGAAGGAATTGGCCGAGTTATGGTTTCCTCGGGAGGGAGTACTTCATTGAAACCGGTGCTAGTGCATCGGTCGTATCCTTACTAGGAATATTAGCTCAGGCTACAATACGTACTAGAAAATTTGGTTATTGTCCAGCAATAGTTTGTCACATTGATTTTGAAGAATTCAATGAATTTGAAATGAAATCAATAATTGATCTGACATCTAATATCTGCAGAGAAGAACGATTAGATATTACCATTGCTACTAGTAACAGTGAGCAACTCAAGATGGATGGTGTAAAGAATACTAAAAGGATGTAATCTAAACTAAAAATTCGAAGTAATTATCGAAATCTTCGTAGATACTCAGGGCCTCTCTTGTTAAATCTTGCTTCCACCACCACCCGGAATGATTTCCAGGGAATAAAATTCCAGAAATTGTATTCGGCTTGGTTCCATCCAAACTCTGTTTCGCTGATTTCGTTATACAGAGAGCCTCTATCAACCCGCAGGCATGTATTTGTTCTCCAAATGAACTGAAAGAGTTTTGAAACTTACAATTTGAATGTAAATAATCTAAGAAGTTAGTACCATCTATGTCCCCAGTAGATAATTTTGCTAATAATTTCTTAGATTCAGATATCAATATTTTTTGTTCTTCGTTTGACAATTCTATTTCTCCTGAACTTTTTAGAAGTGAGACCAAATAGTCAATATTCGCTGGTTTCGGATAATTTGAAAGTGACTCAATTTGTGTCACATGGTATTCCGGAACAGGGTTAATCCAAGTATTCAACCTTCGCTTAAACTGAATATTTCCCAAATTCATTCGCTTCAGGAATACCCAAATTGGTTCACTTTGATTCCATTCATGAGCCTTGTGCAAATACGTACTGAATAATCCATATCCTAAACGCTTAGGCCTGATAATTTGAGAATTCTGTTTTGCTTCTTCCAAAAAATCTTCATGAATCTTTAAAGATCTATACAAGCATAAGAACCAATCATTGTATGTGTCGATATATGTGGACTTTTCAATGTTCATATCCTTAACGATTGTATTGTCTTCATCCAGATTTTTTTTAGAAAACTCTCTCCTGTCCCCCACGAAATATGGAGGGGCCAACTTACGATATCTCTCCTCGCCGATTGCACTCCTATACAGCGATTTTATTCGGTATCTAGCACGATGTCCTAGTCCCCTACCCGAAAAAACTGTCAGCATTTCAAATTCTTTAATTTGTTCTTCAGTTAAATCACGTTTAGTTAGGATTGTTCCATTTGTTATTCCTGCGGTAACAGAAAACTTTTGCTGGTCAAGGAGATCTTCGTCTTCAAGCATTTCATCGCCTTTCAGATTGATTAATGCACAACCAACACAAATGCCATCAGGAGCTTCGATGATGGAGTAACCATGTGCATTTAATTCATCTTCCTCGAACAAAAATATACCTGTTGTTCCACATGAAGAGCACCAATAGTTCAGAATGTTTTTGAAACCTTCATCTGTATCTGAAGAGGTATGCCAATTTACTTCATCATAAATGTCACCAGACAATTAAATCACTCCCAGCCTAATTGTTTTATTACCCAGTTCGCAACAAATGTTCCTAACTCAGTAAGTACATAGCGGCTCGTGCCAACATCATTCACTCTATGGATGAATTTATTCGAAATCAATTCCCCTGCCAGTCTAGTATGATTTCTCTCAATCTTTATATCGTGCCCGACAATTTCTGCCAACGGAGTTACAAATTCAGACAAGTCTTTGAAAGTTAAGCCATTATTAATCGAAATTTTGCGATCTCGGTTTACAAAGTCTGATAGACTTTTTGCTTTTTCTGGCTTCGAAAACACTCCTTTTTCATAATATTGCAATACAACCAATGCCATCAGCTTACTATCCGCTAATCCCTTTAGAGATTCTAAAGCCAAATATGATGGTAATTGTAGTACATGATCCGCTCTACTGAATGGAGAACTAGAGACTTCTGTACCTGTAACCCCTTCACCCTTTCGAGATTTCAAAACGTAATATAAATTAGAACGTGAAGCTGTGGCAAACTCTGATACTTGAGTCTGTATTTTACCTACACAACTGGTTAGATCGAAATTCCATTTGAATAATCCGTTTTCATATTCATTTTTCCGTAATTCACAGAACATCCTAGATTGAAACTCTAAAGAAAATGTTTGATCTGCAGACGGATTGATTAGCACTAAGGGGGACAGCATTTCAAATTCTTCTTCTTCTTTACGACGCGAAATTACATCATTAAAACGAATTAATTCATCGTGTATTTCCGTAAAACTCTCATCGCCTAATAATTGATCAATAGTAAATACTCCAGATTTGGGTGAATCCATATACCTCTGAAGAATGAATAAATAACTATCATGTGGCTCTATTTTTGTAATGATATTTACAAGATTTTTTGTTCCTCGGTCAGCTAACCTGCTAAATGAAATCAATAACTGTTTAAATTTGGGCTCTTCGAGATTTAGTCTCTGTTCTGTCCAATATTTTAACGCTACTGGGATGCCACTTGAGGTTAATTGATAAAATGTCGAATATTTGTTTCTAACTGCTGATAACAGGCCTCTAGATATGCAAGGATTAGCAGCAGCTTGGACTCCTGCTAATTCAGTAACCCCTTCCTCGGAAGAAATAGTAGTTGAGTCGAATAATTGTAAACTCTTCTTAGCATTCAATTCTAATATTGCAGACATTAATTTGGGTGCCACAAGAGAATTTAATTGCTCGTCATTATGGATATAATCAGAATGATAATCTCCATCCCAACTAACAGATTTACTTCCGAAAGAGTTCGCAACTACCCAAAGCAAATGAGAGTGTAATCCAGTCCCACGCCCATGCATGGTTATCGCATCCCCAGCATCATTATACGCAGAAACCATTTCATTCGCTATTTTCCAGGGAGTAGACCGTAATTGAGTCGAATCTTCTATACCTTCAGTACTTAACGAGGATAATTTTATAATTTCACATTCCAAATTAAGAGAAAGGATTTCAGCAGATAATTTAGAACTAACATCTTTCTCGTTTGTTGAAAATATTATAACTTTTTCAACATCATGTACCCTCATTTTATCAATTTGTATCTCCGATAACACTTTTGCTTCTTGCGGCCCGGGAGCAATTGTAAAAAAAGTATTCATATATTCCCCACTCATTCCTAGTCCTTAGAGATATACTCCAAATAGTGTGATTATACAGTTTAACTAACGTTGTAAATATTTACATTCTACATCATTCTGAAAGAAACAATATAGTTGAACGAGCAGGATTAAACATGAAAAGATTGATTGCACCAGTCGGTAGATCTAGGCTTAATCTTTTAGCTGCCTTAGATCGAGTTAAACCGCAAAAACTGATTGCGATTACTACTGAAGAGAACCATAGCCTGACTGCAACTGGTATCAAAGCCGCTTCTGGCCTAGATAATCTAGAAGTAGAGATTCGAACTCTTTCAAAGGCATTTGACATCGAATTAGTACGCGATGAAATGATGGATATTTCTAGGTCGTTTCCAATGACAGAAACAGATTATGTTTTGATTTCAGGATCAACAAATCAAATATGCTACATGTGCTTTATGCACTGGCCAGGAGTTACTGTATCTATTAAGAGAGGATTGATTTCATCTATTGGTGAGGTTGATGTTCAACACTCTATAACAGAGTATGAGTTTCTATCCATATATGATCTCGCAGTAGTTGATGGAGAACTTTATCTGAACAATGGCCTGATGCAGAAATTATTCCCAGAATCAGTTGGTTTTGAAGTAGATAGCATTAATGGAAACATCAAGATTTTATGGCACATAAAAGTCGATGATGATCATCATAAAAAATCTAACTATATTAGAGATTTAGTTGCTAAAAGTGCTGAAAACCTAGGACGAAAAACATTTCATCATCATGTCAAGTGTGTCCAGACATTCTCATTACATGAAGATATTAAGGATTTAGTAACTTTCGAATTGGGAGGAGAAGAGGAATGAAATCTCATCTATTACTGAGCTGCAAATTACCAATGAATTGGCATTCACTAATCAAAATATTGAATGCTCACAGACCACATTTTGTGACATTCTGCCACTATGATGAAGATATTTCAACTAAGAAATTGGATATACCTGTCGAAATAAAAAATTACTTCCCGAAAACCGGTTATGAGCACATTAATATGAAAAATGGAGAACGATTTACTGTACTTGAGAACTACCAAAAGAAGATTGATATTCGTATTGGAGCCACGTTTTCTCAGATAATGATTACTGAAATGGCAGATAGTGATTTGTGGAGATATTGTACGTCTTTTGATGGAACAAAGTTAGTCAGGTTAGATGATGAAGAAGTTCTAACAATTGAACCGGTTGACCCACTAAAATTGTTGGAACTTTCAGGGAAATCATTTTCGATGACAAAGGTGACTAAACAACCATTCCTGTTTGAAGAGTTTTTACCACATATCATAGACAGTTTTAGTTCGAACACTTATTCTCTCAACCAAAGAAAGCTGAAGCAATTAGGTAAATTTTTTCCAAAATTGGAAAAAGTGTTGCTAACAGACTCAGAAGGCAATACATTACTAGTTGATTCAAGAAAGAAACATGGATTTTGGTTAGAGGATATATTAATGCGGAAAATGTCAATTATGCATCTTGAGAAACAAGTTTTCACCAATGTTACTAGAAATCATTACTCAGAAACAAAGCAGATTAAGTTAGGAGTAAAGCGATTATTACGACAACTTCGATCGGAAATACCATTGGTTAAAAATTCGATAATAGAATATTTTAATCTTGAACAAGATCTTCTATCTACTGAAAGCATTAATGAGATAATAAACGGTTTAGACACTGAAGATTTCAAACATGGCATTAATTCTGATGTGTTGGAAATAATTTACAGAGCAGGCGCAAATAACGAATTCGATGGCATAATTGTCAGCAACGATGGAATCACAACGATTGAAATAAAATCTACTAAACCCACAATCGAACAGATAATTAAGCTAGAAAGTTTCAGTCGCTACCTAACACCAATTAAAGGAAATGCACTATTATTGATATACAACCACAAATCTTTTTTCCCTGATTTAGTGAGGCAAATCGATAAAGAAAGAAGAGGAGTGTCACTGATTAATGCAGGTTTGATGTTGAAGTAATCATGCCCAACCAATAAATGATTCTGGGTTTTCTTTCTTGGCTTTTTCAACGATCTTTTCAAAATCTTTTATTTTCTGATCTTTGGCTGACTGGGCTATCGATGTATCACCTACTAAATTTAGAATAACATTTCCTTCCTCAGTCAAAAACCAATTTCCTTCATCCAGGAAGAGTAAATCCATTTCACAGAGGTGCCAGAATATCTTTTCAGACATATATTCAGACAATTGATTCACTTCACCAGTACCCTTCTTTAGATAAGATATGATCTCAATTGGAAGATGCATTACCATACCTAAGCCAAGTAGCTGTGGGAATTCAATAACATCCCGATTCGGCATTGGTCTTGATTCTCCTTGGGGCATCGACACATAGAATAATCGAATCCCTAGAACGAGCCCAGCATAACTACCAGCAGCTGCCATATGCATTGTTCCGCCAGTTATACCCATAAACCAACTAAGGTCACTTTCTTGCATTTCATCTTCTTCACGACGAATTGAAATCACTTCGTTTAATATTGAAGTTATAGCTGACCTATGGAATAAATTGTCTATCGATTTTACTCCACCTGGCCTAAAACTGTAATGCTTGGACCATTCTTTAATGCGGCGTTTATGTTTAGATGCAAATTTTTCTGAAGTGATTATGTGGACTGTTTCAGGAGTATATTTCTGTATCGCGGTTAGAGCATGCTCTACCCTTTCCCCCATGAATAGGATTAGGCCATTACCGCTAGAACCGTCTTTTGACATAACTGTCGCTGAAATTAGTTGGATAATAAGGCAACGGTTCCACATTGTAAAAAATTACAGAAACATTCAATCTGTAGTAATACAGTGGTTGAGGGCCCAAAATGCTGCTTTACTGACATCAAATTTCTTACAAATATAGATAATATCCGGAGTCATATTATTGTAAATTTTTACACGATTATTACTGCTTGAGTATCAAATATAGTAGAGGGAACCACATGTCAAACCAATCTCGTAAACTAAGCCACCACAAGTCACGCCACAACGGTAGAAGCCGCATACGTAACGGCGATATCTTCCAGCCAAGGCC
>Ga0055584_100003392_pt1 | contig 15711 bp, 12 predicted proteins | sample OSDHelmetaG_FD_58716 | JGI IMG/M metagenome (GOLD analysis project Ga0055584, IMG submission 58716) | Pelagic marine sediment microbial communities from the LTER site Helgoland, North Sea, for post-phytoplankton bloom and carbon turnover... | ecosystem: Environmental > Aquatic > Marine >... | reverse complement strand
AATAAGGGGTCGCTTGGTTTGAATACGCAGCCCAAGCATCATACATAGCCGAAGATGTATGAAAAAGATTTCTAGAATGAACGGTTGGACGTGAGTTGTCATTGCGAATGGCAGCCAACAATACATCATTCCACATCCGAGCTACAGAGTGCCCTTCTCGTTCGGGTGTCAATTCCACTACGATATTGGTTTTATCATCATTATCAGATTTCGAAGAGTTACAAGCACTAAGCATTAAGCTACTTGCAAAAAGCACCCAAAGTTTAATTTTTAATACGTTTTTCATACTATTCTTATTAAATTAATACTCAGTATTATTAGTTACTGCATTCAAGTTTCTATTTGGCAGATCTACTTAGCTCGTAATATTAAGCATCTATGAGTCGTCAATTGACGTTATGTAGGTCAAAGGCATATTCGATTTTTGTCGACGTATACGCTGTTAGTAACTAAATCAACGGGCGCTAAAGTAAGTGAAGTCATTACTATTTGAGCCTACGAATAATAACAAGTATCATTTTTAGTGTCTAACATAAGTGACATCATAGTGCTTTTTAATGATGTCACGTGTTTAGTGCGTTAGGTAAGACGTCTGGTGATTAACGTATGAGTATGTTGTATAATGTGGGGAAAGTTTTAGCAGGTTATATCTGCACTTTGTAATTAAAAAAATCGATATTTATTATGGGGAGATAACTATAATTCTTCAATTTGATATTTAAATTATAATTTACTAGCAGTTTCGCCTTTCAGAGTATCCACTTTTGACACTCAAACCAGCACAAGAGATCACTAAATAAAATATTTATCAGTACTTGTTTGATCATTTCTTGGGAAGTTTCCCCACAAAAGTCCACAAATTCATCTACTTCCTAAATATCTTTACCTAGCCCTTAATTTAACTGGTATTTTGACCAGTGTCTCTATCGTTATTTTCGCTATTATTCACTTGACATAAGTTTACTTTAGTCACTAAACTGTATCATTGTGGTAAAAAGTGGATAATTGTGGATCTTAATATTTAATTAAAACGTAATCTAAAGAATAGCCACACATCATTATTAGTTAATAAGGCAAGTTTCAAACTATGTTCAGAGGTGCTAGTGCAATTACGCTTGATAGCAAAAACAGAATTACGATACCAACCCGTTATCGTGAAGAGTTGTTTGCCGATTGCCAAGGAAAAATGATTTGCACGGTTGATATTCAACACGCGTGCTTATTACTTTATCCTTTGCCTGAATGGGAAGAAATTGAACTGAAACTTTGTAATTTATCAAGTATGAACCCGCAGGAGCGTTTGTTACAGCAAGTTTTACTAGGTAATGCAACTGATTGTGATATGGATAAAAATGGTCGTTTATTACTTAATGGTCCATTAAAACAACATGCAGGGTTAGAAAAGTCGGTCATGCTCGTTGGCCAATTGAAAAAGTTTGAAATATGGAGTGAGTCTGTATGGCAAGCACAATTACAGCAAGGTATAGAAAAGATTCAATCGGGTGAAATTGAATTAACAGATCGTTTGTTAGATCTATCTTTATAAAAAATCATTTAGTTAAAAGGTTATAAAAAATAACATGGAATTAGATAAATCACATATTTCTGTTTTATTAACCGAAGCGGTCGATGCTTTAGCTATTGATCCTAATGGTTGCTATATCGATTGTACATTTGGTCGTGGCGGTCATTCTTCTGTGATTTTATCCAAACTTGGCGCTAACGGTCGATTGATTGCTATTGATCGTGATCCTACGGCTATTGCTGCAGCAGAAAAATTTAGTGGCGATAAACGCTTTCACATTGAACATCAAGGCTTTGCGGATTTAGCTGAAATAGCCGAACAGCATAAAATAACCGGTAAAGTAGGCGGTATTTTATTAGATTTAGGTGTTTCTTCTCCACAGCTTGATGAGGCTGAACGTGGCTTTAGCTTTATGAAAGATGGTCCGTTAGATATGCGTATGGATACTACGCGCGGGCAAACAGCAGCACAGTGGTTAGCCGTTGCAGATGTGGAAGATATTACGTGGGTACTAAGAACTTTTGGTGAAGAGAAACATGCATGGCGGATTGCAAATGCTATTGTTGATGCGCGTGAGAAAACACCTTTTACCCGTACAAGCGAATTAGCAAAATTAATTAAAACGACTGCACCTCAACGTGAAATTAAAAAACATCCAGCTACACGAAGCTTTCAAGCTATTCGTATGTATATCAATAGTGAATTAGAACAAATAGAAAAGGCATTAGCGGCATCGTTGTCAGTGTTAGCGGAAAATGGTCGTTTAGTGGTTATTAGTTTTCACTCGTTAGAAGATAGATTAGTAAAACAGTTTATGAAAAAACATTCACAAGGTAAACAAGTACCGCGCGGTTTACCTGTAAGTGAAGAAGAGTTAAACAAAGGTAAAAAACTATTGTTAGTTGGACGTAAAAAACCTAGCCAAGCTGAAGTTGAAGAGAATGTTCGTTCACGTAGTTCAGTGTTACGTATTGCTAAACGTTTACCGCACGAAGTTGATTAGTTTTGGCAACTCAACGGGTAGCGCCAAGAAAAACAATGTCCACGCAAGTGTTAGTTTTAGATATTTGGCAGGATATTGTAGAACACTTTGTTAGTTATATTTTATTGTTTTTAGTCGTTATTTCAGCTTTTTCGGTGATTTATTACACACATATGAATAGGCAAAAAACAATTGAATTAGAGCAGTTATATACACAAAGAGATGAATTAGATATTGAATGGCGAAATTTATTGCTAGAACAAAATAGTCTAGCAGAGCATAGCGCGATAGAGAGCAGAGCAACAAAATTATTAAATATGAAAAGACCGGGGGCTGATTCAGAAGTAATTATCAACCTAAAATGATGCTTTAGCAAATTGGGATTGGATCTCAATAAAGCTAATCCATAAAACAACCATTAAGCACGTTAGTTAAATGAATAAAAAAGCAAGCAATCGCAGCAATCAAGCTACAACACCTGCATGGCGTTATTACGTTGTGATAGGTATTGTTGTCTTGATTTATGTTGGCTTGCTAGCCCGTAGTGCCTATATTCAGGTCATTGAACCCGACATGTTGAAAAAACAGGGGGATCTACGTTCTATGCGTGTTGCAGCTAATACTGTGCAACGTGGTTCTATTGTTGATCGCAATGGTGATAAATTAGCGATCAGTGTTCCTGTTGAAACAGTGTGGGCCGATCCTAAAATTATTATGGAAAATAATGCCTTGTCTATGAAAGAACATTGGCGAGCCCTTGCTGATGTTTTAGGTCAAGATGTTAGTACATTAACTACACGCGTAGTACGTAACCCTAGTAAACGTTTTGTTTATTTAGAGCGAAAAATATCACCCGCAATGGCGACCTATATCCGAGAGCTAAAAATACCTGGAATCCATTTACGTAAAGAATCAAAGCGTTTTTACCCAACGGGTGAAATTAGCGCTCATATTGTCGGTTTTACTAATGTTGATGATAAAGGTATTGAAGGTGTTGAACGCGTATATGATGAAGTCTTAACAGGTGAAGGCGGCAATAAACGTTTTAGAAAAGATGCCCAAGGTAGAAAAGTTGAAATTCTTTCTGTAAAAAAATCGCAAGCTGCACAAGATGTTATGTTAACCATTGACCAGCGTATTCAAGCTATTGCCTATAAAGAGCTTAAAGGGGCTGTGCAAGCTTTTAAAGCAACGTCCGGTTCTGTCGTTGTTGCCGATATTCATACCGGAGAGATTTTAGCACTAACAAATAGTCCTTCTTATAATCCAAATAATCGAAGTAATACCGCGATTCATCGTTTTAGAAATCGTGCGATCACAGACATTTATGAGCCGGGTTCAACCATGAAACCGCTAACTGCCTTAACTGCATTAGAATTTGGCTCTGCTGATCTTACAACAATTATTGATACCAGCCCTGGATGGATGCGTTTAGGCGGTAGACGTGTTAATGATCCAATAAATAGAGGAAAGCTTTCAGTTGAAGAAATTTTAGCAACATCATCAAATATGGGTACAACCAAGTTAGCACTATCAGTACCTAAAGAATTTTTGCTAGACAAGTTTTTTGATGCTGGTTTTGCTGATAGTACAGGAACAGATTTAGTGGGCGAAAGCTCGGGTATGATGCATGACAGACAACGATGGTCAAAATTTGAGTTAGCAACCTTATCTTGGGGTTATGGTTTAGCAATCACACCAATGCAGTTGGCGCGTTTTTATGCAACGTTGGCGAATGGTGGTATTAAACACGAATTGTCCATTGTAAAAAGAGAGCAAGCATCAAAAGGTGAACGTGTCTTTTCTGAAGCCAATTCAATAGCTGTTACGCGTATGCTTGAAACGGTTGTTGATGAACATGTCCAAAGAGCGAAGGTTGATGGCTATCGCGTTGGTGGTAAAACAGGGACTTCTTTTAAAGCGGTTGCGGGTGGTTATGGTAATGATTATGTTGGTCTGTTTGCAGGCGTTGCTCCTATTACCGACCCTAAAGTCGTTGTCGTTGTCGTGATTAACGACCCTGGCGGAGATTTATATCATGGTGGTGAAGTTGCCGCTCCAGTATTTTCTCGGGTAATGCAAGGAGCGTTGCGCGTTCTTAATGTGGCTCCGGATGCAGGTGAAGAATTAGCTTTAAATTATGATGTAAGTATAGCTACTCGCGCACCGACAGTTGCGGTAAAGGTGGCAAATGATGCTTAAATCCTCAATGCAAAAGCCACTTAATTCATTCATCAAACAAGTGTTGTTGAATTTTTCTATTACGCTGCCCACTAAAATAGAATTTGCTAAACAGCATGGGCATTTAACAAATGATAGTCGAACTATTCAGGCTGGAGATATTTTCTGCGCGATTATTGGGTATGCACAAGATGGTCGTCAATACATAGGGCAAGCTATTACTAGCGGTGCGAAGTTAGTGTTGTCAGAATGCGAAACCGCAGATGATCACGGTAATGTTCTCTATAGTCATACGACAAACGATCCTGTAGCGGTTATTAGCTTTTATCAATTAAATAAACATCTCTTTTCGCTTGCAAGTGCTTATTATCAAGCACCAGAAAAAAGTATGACCATGATTGGTATTACAGGCACTAATGGTAAAACCAGTACTAGCCAACTACTAGGACAACTCTTAACAAATAGTCAAAAACCGTGTGCCATTATTGGTACTAACGGTGCAGGTTTAGTTGATGACTTGCAAACCTTAGAAAATACTACGCCAAGTGCAACTGATTTAATGCAGCTATTTTATCGTTTTAGTCACAGTACGATCAACGATACAAAGATAAGCCACTTAGCGATGGAAGTTTCCTCGCATGCACTCGAGCAGAATAGAGTAACAGCAAGCACATTCGATATCGCTATTTTTACTAATTTAAGCCGTGAACATCTCGATTATCACGGTACTATGGCTGATTATGCTGCCGCCAAAAAGAAATTGTTTACCCAGAATAACCAACAAGTTACGGTATTAAATGGCGATGACAATCAAGCACAAACTTGGCTAAAATATTGGCCTGCCGCTGAAAATAAATCACAACAAAATATCTGGCTCTACGGACGCAATGAAAGTATTCGTCAATACAGTAAATTTGTTAGCTGCGCCAATATTAAACATCACCAACGAGGTGTAGATTTTATCTTAAATACTCACCTTGGTGATATTGCCATCAGGAGCCCGTTATTGGGTGATTTCAATGTTGATAACCTTCTCGCTGCTATTGCAGTATTACTTATTGAAGGTATTTCATTAGCAAACATAGCTGAAAAAATTACTGATTTAAAGGCAATTGCTGGACGGATGGAAGCTTTTTCATCTGTGCATGAACAAGCACCTACCGCAGTAGTTGATTATGCCCATACGCCAGATGCATTAGAGAAAGCTTTAATTGCTTGTCGACAGCACTGTCATGGCAATTTATCTGTTGTTTTTGGCTGTGGTGGTGATAGAGATAAGGGGAAACGTCCGCTAATGGCGCAGGCAGCTGAGAAATATGCTGACTATTTAGTTATTACTAATGATAACCCACGTACTGAAAAACCAATGGACATTATTGACGATATTCTAGCGGGACTCAAAAAAGTCAGTAAAGCCCAAGTCACCATTGATAGAAAGCAAGCGGTTTTAGATACTTTAGTCAACGCAAAGGCAGGCGATGTGATTTTATTCGCAGGTAAAGGCCATGAAAACTATATTATTTTAGGTCATGAAAAAATTGATTATAACGAGCGCGCTATTGTACAAAATTATTTTGATAACTATGAGCATAACCTTATAGAGCTTGCTTCAGCTGGAGAGTTACAATGATTAATTTATCATTAGCGACACTGGCAACCGCAATGAATGGTCAACTCGTTTGCCATGAATCACTAAAAACACGACAAGTGAGTAACATCACTACAGACTCTCGTGAATTTGCAAAACAAAAACAAGGTAAAACGGCAGAGCAGTTTGCTTTTTTAGCGCTTAAGGGACCAAATTTTGATGCTCATCGTTTTGCACAGCAAATTATTGATGATGGTTGTAAAGTCTTAGTTGTTGAACACGAAATTGATAATATTGACCGTAATCAAGTCGCACAAATTATTGTTGAGGATACACGTATTGCGCTTGGTAATATCGGCGCTTATGTTAAGCAGCAAGTCGCACCAAAAACTATCGGTATCACTGGCAGTAGTGGTAAAACTACCGTTAAAGAAATGCTTGCCGCTATCTTATCTCGTTTGGGTAATGTACTGGCAACGAATGGCAATTTTAATAATGATATTGGCGTGCCGTTAACCTTACTGCGTTTAGAGCCTAAACATGATTTCGCGGTAATTGAAATGGGTGCTAATCATTTAGGTGAAATTGACTATACCACAGCATTAGTGAAACCTGATGTTGCCATTATTAACAATATTGCAGCTGCACACTTAGAAGGTTTCGGTGACTTAGATGGTGTAGCTCGTGCGAAAGGCGAAATTTTTTCCGGCTTACCAACACAAGGCATCGCGCTTTACAACCATGGGTCGCAATATTCTTCGTACTGGCAAGAGTCCTTAAAAGATAAGCAAATACGTACTTTTTCTTGTGCTCAAAACAGAGAAGATAATACCGATAATAAGGCTGATTCTTATAGTGAAAATATCCACTTAGATGAAAATGGCTGTGCTCAATTTGATTTACAAAGCTCCCTTGGAACATGTGTTATTAAATTATCGATTCCTGGTAAGCATAATGTATGTAACGCCGTTGCTGTTGCTGCTATTGCGATAGAGTGTGGCGCAACATTAAATGATATTCAGTTGGGATTAGCTGATATGGCACCAGTGCAAGGCCGTTTAAATATTCATCATTTAAGTGAAACCAACGTTAGCAACGAAATTAGCCTTATTGACGATACGTATAATGCCAATGTTGAGTCGATTAAAGCCGCTGTAGCCTTGCTTGCTAGTTATTCAGGAAAAAGAATATTAGTACTTGGTGATATGGGAGAATTAGGCAGTGAAGCAGACCATTATCACACAGAAATTGGAGAGTACGCTAAAAGCCAAAGTATTGATGTATTACTGACTTTAGGATTGTTAAGCGAACATATCAGTAATGCTTTTTCGTTAGATAATAACGCAATAAGTGTACATTTTAATGAGAGAAACGATCTTCAGGCATACATAGTCAGCTTATTAATAAGTGAAGATAATTCAGTTCAAAAAAATAAAATTTTAATCAAAGGTTCACGTAGCGCTCACATGGAAATGGTCGTTAACGATATTATTAACTGGCATGTAAAACAGCAACAAAAAGACCAGTTGTTAAGTGAAAATGAACTTAACACAAACAAACAGGATATTGCTTAATGTTACATTGGCTAGCTGAATATTTAACACAGTACTATAGCGCATTTAATGTTTTTTCATATTTAACATTTCGTGCCATTGTGAGTACGTTAACTGCGTTATTTATTTCGCTGTATTTTGGTCCAAAGTTGATTCGTTATTTGCAAAAAATGCAAATAGGCCAAACTGTGCGTGACGACGGGCCTGAAAGCCATTTGTCAAAATCAGGAACGCCCACTATGGGCGGCATACTGATTTTAGCCGCTATCGTTGTCAGTGTTTTGCTATGGGCTAATTTAAGTAACGTTTATGTTTGGGTAGTACTCTTTGTTGTCGTAAGTTTTGGCATCATAGGCTTTGTTGATGATTACCGTAAGGTTATTCGCAAAGACTCGAATGGGTTAATTGCTAAGTGGAAATATTTTTGGCAAACCGTTGCTGGTTTAACAACAGCAATATTTCTTTATCAAATATCACATCCAGATCAAACCTTCTTACTGATCCCATTTGTTAAAGAAGTGATGCCGCAATTAGGTATTTTTTATATTGTGTTGAGCTATTTCGTTATTGTTGGTACCAGTAATGCGGTAAATTTAACCGATGGTTTAGATGGCTTAGCAATAGTACCAACCATAATGGTGGCTGGCGCATTAGCTTTCTTTGCCTATGTAACTGGCAATGTAAATTTTGCCAGTTATTTAAATATTCCTTATATCTCCATGACATCAGAACTTGTGGTTGTTTGTACTGCCATTGTTGGCGCAGGGCTTGGTTTCTTATGGTTTAACACGTATCCAGCACAAGTATTTATGGGTGATGTTGGTTCGTTAGCTCTTGGGGCTGCGCTTGGTGTGCTTGCCGTATTAGTGAGACAAGAATTAGTATTATTTATTATGGGGGGGGTCTTCGTTATTGAAACTGTCTCGGTAATTTTACAAGTTGGCTCATATAAAATGCGTGGGCAACGAATATTTAGAATGGCACCTATTCACCATCATTACGAATTAAAAGGATGGCCTGAGCCTAGAGTTATTGTACGGTTCTGGATTATTTCATTTATCTTAGTGTTGATTGGCCTAGCCACATTGAAACTTCGTTAAACAAAGCAAGAAGAGAACATATAAAAATGACATTGTTAACAGATTTAAAACATAAAAATATACTAGTGCTAGGCGCTGGCATCACAGGCATGTCCTGTGTACGCTACCTTAGTGCTCAAGATTTATGTTTTGCTGTTAATGATTCGCGACTTAATCCATTTTCATCACCTTATAATAAACAAACATTTACTATAGATTTTCCAACAGCAAGCTTGTATTTAGGGCAATGGCAAAGTGAACTAATTGCCAATGCTGACATTATTTTGTTGAGCCCCGGTATTAATACTGCAATAGACGAAATTGCACAATATATTAGTGATGATTGTCTTGTCATGGGTGATGTTGAATTATTTTGCCAGCTAAACCTAGAACGCGGTGTTAATGATGATAATAAGCCGATTGACATTTTAGCGTTAACGGGATCAAACGGTAAATCTACCGTAGTATCGTTACTTGATTATCTAGCCAAGAGTTTAGGCATTAATGCGCAACTTGGTGGAAATATTGGCCAACCTGTATTAGACATATTAACCGAGGAAAAAGCAGTACCTGAGTTATTAATTTTAGAATTATCTAGTTTCCAATTAGAAACGCTCACCAGCATGCAAGCCATTGCAACGAGTGTATTGAATGTTAGTGATGATCATCTTGACCGACATCTAACGATGGAAAATTATACGCACATTAAACAAAATATTTATCAACAAGGTAAGTTGGCCATCACTAATCGAGATGATTTTGCAACTCATACACCAAATAAGTCTCAACCAATATTGTCGTTTGGTAGTGATAAACCAACAGAAAATCACTTTGGAATTATCATCGACAAAAACGAAGCACACTTAGCTTTTGGTGAACAACGTTTAATAGCTCTAGCAAAATTGCCTTTAGCAGGAATGCATAATGCTCTGAATTATTTAACAGCATTGGCGTTTGGCTATAGTGCAGGTTGGTCGTTAGATAAAATGATTAACAATTTAGCTGGATTTGCTGGCTTAGCACATCGATGTCAACGTGTTACCAGTCAAGATAATATTGCTTGGATTAATGATTCTAAAGCGACAAATGTCGGCGCAACGATTGCCGCGATTAATGGCTTAGCACAAACACTTTCACCACATAGTAAAAGTACACAAATTAAGTCGCCAGCTTTAATTCTTATTGCTGGAGGCGATGGTAAAGGAGCTGATTTCATGCCGTTAGCAGCCCCTTTAGCACAATATGTTAGTCATCTTATTACCTTAGGAAAAGATGGTGATGGTATTGCTAAATTAGTGGCTAATCAAGCTAATGTAACTAAGGTGAAAACATTAATTGAAGCCGTGCAAGTAGCTAATAGTTGTGCCTCAGCAGGCGATGTAGTCTTACTTTCACCAGCGTGTGCTAGTTTAGATATGTTTAAAAGCTTCTCTGATCGCGGAGATCAGTTTAGTGCTGCTGTTCACCAATTGACAGAGGTAAGCTAATGAAAGCCTCTTTCACTGTAGAAAATAATATAGAGCAAGCAGAAAAAAAAATGAATTGGCCTATTTTATCGGCTATTGCTACTACGATAAGTACTAGTGTATTTAAGCTTTTCAACAGTGAATCTACATCGCAAAGTGGTATGGTTTTTGACCGTAGTTTTGTTGTGCTAGCACTCCTAATGTACGTGATAGGCTTAATTATGGTAGCAAGCTCATCAATGCCTGTGGCCGAACGATTATTTAATAATCCTTTTCATTTTGTAATTCGTCATGCAATTTATATCGTATTGAGTTTAGGTATTGCAGGTGTTGCTTTACAAATCCCTATGTCGTGGTGGCAAAAGAATAGCAGTTATTTATTAATACTCGGTATTGCTTTATTAGTGATAGTCCTGCTTGTTGGTCGATCTGTTAATGGGTCAACACGCTGGATTGCACTCGGTCCTATAACGATACAAGCAGCTGAGCCAGCAAAACTATTTTTCTTCTGTTACTTAGCGGCTTATTTGGTTCGCCGTCGTGATCAGGTAATGGAAAACTGGAAAGGCTTTGCTAAACCGTTAGTTGTCTTTTTTATGCTTGCCGGTTTACTGATAATGCAACCTGACTTGGGCACTATTATTGTGATGTTTGTCACTACCTTTGGTTTGTTATTTTTAGCAGGAGCAAAACTTTGGCAGTTCCTTGCATTAGCTTCTGTAGGGGTGTCGGTATTGTCTTTATTAGCTATTTTTGAACCTTACCGTTGGCGCAGAATAACCAGTTTTTTAGACCCTTGGGAAGATCCTTTTGGTAGTGGCTATCAATTAACACAATCCTTAATGGCTTATGGTCGAGGCGATATTTTCGGGCAAGGTTTAGGTAATAGTATTCAAAAATTAGAATACTTACCAGAGGCACATACTGATTTTGTTATGGCTGTTTTAGCCGAAGAATTCGGATTTAGTGGCGTATCATTAGTGTTAGCGTTAAGTATGATGCTGGTATTTAAAGCCCTTATATTAGGGAAAAAAGCCCTAGCGAAAGAGAAATTTTTTGAAGCTTTTTTTGCTTATGCTATCGGCATTTGGGTTTGTTTTCAGGCTGCTGTCAATGTTGGAGCAAGCGCTGGTATCGTACCAACTAAAGGGCTAACTATGCCACTAATTAGTTATGGCGGCAGCTCAATGATTATTATGACCCTTGCAGTTGTTATTCTAATTCGTATTGATCATGAATTACGTATGCAAAGTATTCAAGCGACATCGTCAAAAAGAAAAGCAAGAAAATTAGGGGGTGATAATGAATAATAATATGCCTTCAAATTCAAAAAAAATGCCTACTTTATTAGTGATGGCTGGTGGAACAGGTGGACATATATTCCCTGGCCTTGCCGTTGCTGAGCAACTAAAAAATGAAGGCTGGCATATTCATTGGTTAGGTACTGCCGATCATATGGAAGCAGACATTATTCCTGCAAATGGCTTGGATATATCTTTTATTACTATTAGCGGGTTACGTAATAAAAACATAATAGCTTGGTTAAAGTTACCTTTTAAATTAATCAATTCTTTATGGCAGGCATTGAGCGTTATTAAAAAAGTTAAGCCAGACGTCGTCTTAGGTATGGGCGGATATGCAAGTGCACCTGGCGGTTTTGCGGCTTGGCTACTGAATAAGCCTTTAGTTGTGCATGAGCAAAATGCAGCAGCAGGGTTAACTAATCGTTTATTAGCACGTATCGCTACACACGTTTGTTGTGCTTTTCCTGATGCTTTTAAAGAAAGTGTTGAAGCACAAGTAGTTGGAAATCCACTAAGAACAAGTATCGGTAAAAAATCTAATCAAGATAACGACGATAATAAATCAGCGCAAAATGGCCATAAAATTTTGGTGGTAGGTGGTAGCTTAGGGGCTCAAATATTGAATCAAATAGTGCCAATAAGTTTTACTCAGTTAGTGAAAAATCATGACGAGAACAATACTTCTTTACCTTTTAATATCTGGCATCAAACAGGTAAAGGAAAGCAACAAGGTGTAATTGATCGATATAATCAACAAAACTTAGTTGATGGCAAAGTGAGAGTCACGGAATTTATAGACGATATTGGTAGTGCTTATCAGTGGGCTGATGTTGTTATTTGTCGAGCTGGGGCACTAACGGTATCTGAATTAGCTATGGCAGGAAAACCAGCAATTCTTATTCCTTTACCTCATGCGGTTGATGATCATCAAACTAAGAATGCTCAATATCTCGTGTCTCGTGGTGCAGGAATATTGATGAAACAAAGTGAATTAACCAATGAAATTTTAGCTCAGCAATTAAAAGAGCTATTTAGTGATCCGCAAATATTGAAACAAATGGCGAAATCAGCTTTTGCTGCCGCGGATGCCGAAGCAACGAATAAAGTTGCGAGTATTTGTCAGCAACTTGCAGCAGCATAGAACAAAATATGAGTATTTATATGAGTCAAAAAGCAATGAGTAAAAATAAAATGAATGTACCAGAAATGCGCCGTGTTAAGCGTATCCACTTTGTGGGTATTGGTGGCGCGGGTATGGGAGGCATTGCTGAAGTATTATTGAATGAAGGCTATCAAATATCCGGTTCTGATATTGGTGAAAATCAAGTTGTAAAGCGTTTACTTGGGCTTGGAGCGACCATTACTATTGGCCATGCAGGGAAAAACGTTGAAGAAGCGAGCGTGATAGTTGTCTCCACGGCAATAGATAAGAATAATCCTGAATTAGTTGCAGCGAAAGAATTGCGCATTCCAGTAGTACGTCGCGCTGAAATGTTAGCTGAACTTATGCGTTTCAGGCATGGTATCGCTATTGCGGGTACACATGGTAAAACCACAACAACCAGCTTAATCGCGAGTATTTTTGCACAAGGTCAGTTAGACCCAACATTTGTTATTGGTGGTTTACTTAATAGTGCTGGTACCAATGCACGCCTTGGTAGTAGCCGTTATTTAGTCGCAGAAGCAGATGAAAGCGATGCGTCATTTTTACATTTACAGCCGATGGTATCTGTGATCACTAATATTGATGCAGATCATATGGAAACGTATCAAGGTGATTTTGAAAAATTAAAAGACACCTATATTGAATTTTTACATAACTTGCCTTTTTATGGTTTGGCCGTCGTCTGTATTGATAATCCTGTTGTACGAGAGTTGTTACCACGCATTAGCCGCCAAGTGATTACGTATGGCTTTTCTGAAGATGCAGATATTCGAGCAGCAAACTATCAACAAGATGGCAGTGTTAGTCATTTTACTGTTGAAATAGAAGGACAACCACCACTGGATATGAGTGTAAACCTACCAGGGCAGCATAATGTACTTAATGCCCTTGCTGGTGTTGCTGTTGCAAAAGATGAAGGTATAAATGATGAAGCTATTTGTCAGGCATTAACTGAATTTGCTGGTATTGGTCGTCGTTTTGAACAACTTGCAGATTTAAAAACACCAGCAGGGAATATGGTACTGGTAGATGATTACGGTCATCATCCAAGTGAAGTGAAAGCCACTATAGCTGCCATGAGAACAGGTTGGCCAGACAAGCGTTTAGTCATGGTTTTTCAACCACATCGCTATTCAAGAACACGTGATTTGTACGAAGACTTTGTCGAAGTATTATCAGAGGTCGATTGTTTGTTTTTACTTGATGTTTATGCCGCAGGTGAAGCCGTTGTAGCTACAGCAGACAGTAAAAGTTTGGCTCGCTCTATTCGACAACGTGGACAAATAGAACCTGTTTATGTGAGTGATGTTGATATGCTTCCTGAACTATTATTAGCACAGTTACAAGATAATGACATGGTGATAACTCAAGGTGCTGGTAGTATTGGTACAGTTGCAAGAGACTTATCGAATAACCCTTTGTTAGTACAAGAAGAGACAAAGTAAATGACTATGGCAGCTTTAGAGCAAAAAATTAAAAAAGATATCATCGCTGTGCTCTATGGCGGTAATTCAGCGGAGCGAGAAGTGTCCCTTAACTCTGGCAAAGCGGTTGCTCAAGGACTAAAAAAAGCAGGTTTTAATGTGGTGTTAATAGACACCAAGGATACACCATTAAGTGAATTAGTGACGCAAAATATTAAGCGAGTTTTTATCGCACTGCATGGCAGAGGAGGTGAAGACGGCTGCTTGCAAGGAGCGTTAGAGTATTTAGGCATCTCATACACGGGCTCTAATGTTTTAGGTTCTGCACTATCAATGGATAAAGTACGTAGCAAGCAGATGTTTAAAGCGTGTGATTTACCAACAGCCGCTTTTGCCGTGGTATGTAAAAAAGATTTCACAACACTGAATATTGAAGCATTACTTACAGGTTTAGGCGGCAAGGTCATGGTGAAGCCAGCGCATGAAGGCTCAAGTATTGGTATGGCTATGGCCGATTCACCAACATCATTGCACCACGCATTGGTTGAAGCATTTACCTTTGATGGTGATGTACTACTCGAAGCATGGATTGATGGCCCAGAATACACGGTTGCTATATTAGGAGAAGAAGCATTGCCTGCAATTCACATGGAAACACCACGAGAGTTTTATGATTATGAAGCTAAATATCAATCTAATAGCACGCAATATCATTGTCCATGTGGTTTACCCGAAGCAGAAGAAGAAAAAATTAAAGCACTCTCATTACAGGCATTTAAAGCTACTGGTGCAAGCGGTTGGGGTCGTGTTGATTTAATGCAAGACCGTGAAGGGAATTGGCAAATATTAGAAGTAAACACTGTACCTGGTATGACAGAGACATCGTTAGTGCCGAAGGCGGCAAAAGTTCATGGTTTAACGTTTAGTGAGTTAGTTGAACGAATTGCATTGGCATAATTTATAGATATAAGTAATGAAACATCGTTAGTTAACGTAGGTAATATATGAGCAATAAGCAATTTACATCACAAAATCAGCGACGATTGTCATTTGGCATTGGTCTGGTTTTTTTTGTATGTGTGCTTATTGGTTTAACCAGCATAGGTTGGTGGTTGGCAGAAGAGTTTTTTGAACAAGAAAGATCACCTGTAAATAGTATTGTTATTACTGGCGAAATGCCATATACCGAACGTAAAGAAGTATTAGAAGCGATGAACGGTATTGATTTAAGTAATTTTTTTCAAGTGAATGTTAATGATATACAAGCTAAGGTATCGGAATTACCTTGGGTTTATTCTGTTGCTGTTAGAAAACAATGGCCTAACGAAGTTAAGATTTATATTGTTGATCAAACACCGATTGCTTTATGGAATGGTGACTTTATTCTCAATAAATTTGGTAAGGCGTTTCAAGCAGAAAAAAAAGCAATAAATATAGCGTTACC
>Ga0055584_100003390_pt1 | contig 15713 bp, 15 predicted proteins | sample OSDHelmetaG_FD_58716 | JGI IMG/M metagenome (GOLD analysis project Ga0055584, IMG submission 58716) | Pelagic marine sediment microbial communities from the LTER site Helgoland, North Sea, for post-phytoplankton bloom and carbon turnover... | ecosystem: Environmental > Aquatic > Marine >... | reverse complement strand
AGAGATTTCAATGCCCCGATCCGGCGCACCGTGGCGCAGTTCCCTGGCTGCTGTCAGGTAAACATCACGCCATGGGCCGGATTCAGCCTGGTAGCCAAGCTGATCATACATGGCGGCCAACAAGGATTTTGCCTGTTTGTTACCGGGCTCAGCGAACACAAGGTGGTTCAGTAACTCGGCTCCCCAGCGGTATTCGGCTGTTTTGAATGCCTGCCGGGCTTGCTCCAGCAACGCATCGGATCCGCCCGCCAAAGCGACATAACGCTGGCCGGCTTCGACCGGCGGTAATGGATTAAGATTGGCCGGATTGCCGTCATACCAGCCCAGGTACGCCTGGTAAACGGCGCGGGCATTATGCCGCAAGGTGCCATAGTACCCCCGGTTGTGAAAGGTCTTGCGCAGCGACGCCGGCAGTTCCAGTTCCTCGGCAATCTCGCCTGGGACCATGCCCTGGTTGAACAGGCGCACTGTCTGGTCGTGGATGTACTTGTAGGTGTCCCGCTGCACTTTCAGGAAGGCGACAATCCGATCTTTGCCCCATACCGGCCAGTGATGACTGGCGAGATAAATCTCTGCATCACCAAACAGGTCGATGGCTTCATCGATGTAGTTGCTCCAGCGCAACGCATCACGCACTTTAGCGCCACGCAGCGTGTACAGGTTGTGCATATTGTGCGAGGTGACTTCCGCACCGTGGTAGGTCTTCAATTGCGGCAGGTAAAATGTCAGTTCGGCCGGCGCTTCCGAACCGGGCGCATTCTGGAATACGAATTCCACACCATTAATTTCCAGTTTTTGCGGTGTGTGATCGATGATCTCGGTGGGCGCGAGTATTCCAAAAGTGCCAAAAGCCGGACCCTTGCCCAGGCCTGAATCCACATGGCCGCGTTCCGAACGCGCCAATTGCTTGCCGTACATGAGCATCGCACGCCGGCTCATGGCGGTACCCGCGATGATATTCTCGCTGGTGGCCTCCTCCATGAACCCTTCAGGCACAATGATTCGGATGTTTCCGGCCTTGATTTCCGCCTCGCTTAGTACACCCAGCACGCCACCGAAATGATCCAGGTGGCTGTGGGTGAAGATCATGGCCACAATGGGTTTTTCATCGAGGTGCTTGCGTGCCATGGCGATAGCGGCAGCCCCGGTTTCTTTCGCAGTGATCGGATCTACTATGATCCAACCGGATTCTCCCTCGATGATTGTCATATTCGAAAGATCGTAACCACGCACCTGGTAAATGCCCGTTGTTACTTCGAATAGGCCATGAATATTGTTCAGGCGAGCCTGGCGCCACAGACTGGGATTGACGCTGGCCGGCGCTTCGCCATTAATGAATTCGTATTCGGACGGATTCCACACCATTTCACCATCAGCAGTCCGAACCTTCAGGGCGGGATCACTGGCAATCAACCCTCTGTGTGCGTCTTCAAAATCCTGCTGGTCTGAGAAGTTCAGCTCTTTCCTGACTGCTGCATTGATTTTGATCGTCGCCGCAGTCGGCACCGTGTGGCCATCGCTATCCGCCCCGGGTTCGTAAGGTGTTTTACTTTCACAGGAGGCCAGGGCGAATGTGGCCAGGGCAATGATGGTGAGAGGAGGTAATTTCATTTTTCTGATCCGGATTTTTCAAAGGGAGTAGATGACTCCAGTCTAGTGCATCGCGATTATCGGCACATCCGGCCAGGCGAATCGAAAATCGGACCAAGTCAGCCATATTGGGCCGGCCAAAAGAAATCTACGTCGATGTGTTTCCGGAATTCACTTTTCTGCTATTGTCCGTGTCAGTCACTGCGCCTGGCAGCCTGTACACGGTAAAATGGGAACTTGAATGCTTCTGAAAATTATTGTCGCCATTGCAATGCAATGCTTTCTTTGTGTTTCATTTGCATCAGCCTCCGAATGGACAGTTGACGATCTTGTATTGCACGAACAGGCACAGGCCTGGGCGATTTCGCGCGACGCAAGCCTGGCTGCGTTTGTGAAGTCGACAGTGGTGAAGGTGGAAGGTGAAGAACAGCGGGTTTCCAACCTGTGGCTGGCGCGACTCGACCGGGAAGACACACGTGCGCTGACCCGGGGAAACAAGCAGGTATCGGCGCCCGCGTTTTCCCCCGACGGCAAGCACATTGCCTTTATTTCGGATCGTGAATTGCCGGAAGACGCCGGCAAGAGTGATGCCACAGAAGGCAAGAAGCAACTGTGGCTGATTTCCACCGACGGAGGAGAGGCCTGGCCACTAACCGCGTTTGATCAGGATGTCCTGGCGCTGGACTGGCGCGATCCGCAGCGCCTGATCGTCGTGGCGGCCGAATCACTTTCTGCCTGGCGGCAACAAAGAGAAGAAGCCCGCGATACCACAACGGTGGTCGAAGACGCGCAACGTGAACCGTTCCGACGCCTGTTCGAGATCACCGTCAGCGATCGTTCCATCCGGCGCCTGACGGAAAACAGCAACTGGATCAATTCACTATCGGTATCACCGGATGGAAATCTCGCGGTGGTCACCACACAACGAAGTTTGTCGTACCAGTTCGATCAAAAAGTGACGCCAGGGAATTTGTTGGTGAATCTGAAGAGTGGTGACATGGAGGCCGTTCTGGAAGACCGGCGTTACATACCGAGTGGCTTTCGCTGGTTTCCGGATTCCAGCGGTTTCTTCTTCAGCAACAACGAGTCAGACCATCCCATCTACACTTCCGCCTCCGTAAGCCACCTCTATGCCTACCGCATCGCCGGTCATCAGCTGGACAGGATCGACCTGGACTGGGATCCGGGGATGGCAGGCAGTTTTGGATCGACCAAAGACGGCTTTATTGCACTGCTGGCAGACGGCGTTAGGAACCGACTGGTCCACTACAGGAAAAGTGGTGATGACTGGCGTCCCGAAGACCTCAAAAGTGAACGCGCTGCGAACATTGAAGACATGGTGGTTTCACCCGACGGGAAGACAATCGTCTTCACCCACTCTTCAGGCACAAGCCCTTCACAGGCTTTTGTGGCGCAAATTGACGGCAACCGACTGGCAAAAGAAAGGCAGCTGACCGATTTGAACCCGAAATTTGCGCACAAAGACAAAGGCCGTACTGAGTTGGTTCAGTGGAAGGGCGCCAGGGGAGACGTGGTGGACGGAATCCTCCTTTACCCACTGGACTGGCAGCAGGGAAAGCGCTACCCGTTGATACTGGATATTCACGGTGGCCCCACATCACGCGACCGTGACCGCTGGAAAGAAGATTGGCATGACCCCGGCATACTTTTTCGCCAGAAAGGGGCTTTTGTGCTGCAGCTCAACTATCACGGCAGCACCGGATATGGCCTGGAGTGGGTGACGTCCATCAGCGACGGGAAATACTACGATCTGGCTTTCGAGGACATCGAGGCCGGTGTCGATTACGTGATTGAACGGGGCCTGGTCGACGCCGACAGACTCGGCAGCGCCGGCTGGAGCAATGGGGGCATCCTCACGGCGGAGCTCATCACCCGCTCACGGCGTTATAGAGCGGTCAGTATTGGTGCCGCGGACGTCGAATGGTTCAGCGACTGGGCCAATGTCGATTTCGGCGCTGCCTTCGACAACTACTATTTTGGCGCCACTCCATTCGAGAACCCCCAGCTTTACATGGAGCTGTCCCCGTTTTTCAGGCTTCCCGAAGTTACCACGCCCACGCTGATTTTCACCGGCACCGCCGATCGCAATGTGCCGCCGCATCAGAGTTGGTCCCTGTTCCGGGCTTTACAGCAGACGACCGATACGCCAACCCGCCTGGTGCTGTTCCCGGGCGAACCACATGGAATTGGCAAGCCGGCGCATCAGCGGCGCAAACTGGAAGAGGAGCTGGCCTGGTTTGATCGCTACTTATTCGAACGAAATAGCGATGACCAGTCCTGGCTCAAGGCCGATAGCCCACTCAAGGCTCTATTGCAAAAGTCCTCGGCCGCCCGGGTCGACCAGCGCTATGGTATCGAACACGAGGACACACTCATCCCGGAAGTCGTGGACTACGCCGGCATGAAGCTGGGCCGGTTTGAAGTGACACGGGCACAGTATCAGCAATTCGACAGCAGCCACCTTGTCGCTGCTGGACAAGAAAACCTCCCGGCCAGCGGTTTGAGCTTCAAACAGGCCAGCGATTATGCGCAGTGGCTGGCCGGACTGACGGCTCAGCCTTTTCGCTTACCCACGGCTGCCGAGGCAGAAATTATTTCTGACTCAATGGATAAATCCACGGGCAACACCCTCGCCTACTGGACTGGTTACTCGCCGAATCCGGAGGATCTCAGCCAGATCAGCATGGCTCTGGCAGATACCGGAAGCCAGGCGCCTTTACTTATCACCGTTGGATCGTTTGCCGGACAGGGTGAAAACCCCGTTTTTGACCTGGATGGTAATGTCGCCGAGTGGGTCAGCGAAGGAGCGGGCGGAAGAATTTATGGGCCAAGCGCGGATCGCGCAACTGACTCACGAAACAGTGAAACAACGGCATCGGTCCCCTACCGGGGCTTGCGCATACTGCTGGACACCGAAGGCTGAGTTGGAATTCAGTCGTAAATCGACAATTCCCGCTCACGCCTGATGGCATCGCTGTCCCAAACAGATTCTATGGACTCGATCCCGAGTACATAGGCCTTCGGTAGATTGTTTTCCCTTGCGCCCTTGAGCACATGCTCCTTGTACCAGTCAAAGGGCTTCAGCTCAGTATCAATCGCCGTCGCGCAATAGCAAAATGCCGGAACGGCGGCCCCGCCCTGCATCTTTATCAAAATGTCCTTCTGTTCATATCCAAAGCCCAGGCCCTCCGCCAGATCCAGATGGGGCTTTTCATCTTCAGGAATATGGTAGACCACGCCATGAATGAGATGATCCGGATTACCGGTAGCCAGGGCATCACACTTGGCCGAACCGTCTTTGGTGCTCACCTTGTGAAATCTGAGTTCGTGTCTCCGAAGAATGGCCACGCCAAGCCTTGATGCAGAAGGCACACGAACACGAAGCCTACTGATCGACATATTCGAGCCATAGGAGAAATAGTTCATCAGTCCTTTCACAGCTCAGCATCCGCTTTCGCGTCAACCTTCATTATATTCCCCCGGCTATTCGCAGGGTGACATCCGCCTCACAATTCGGCCAGAGGCAGAATCCATGTCTCTTCAGCTCAAGAAAGACCTATAATCCTCGATTATTTGCAGGAGGGTGGGATGAACACTTCGACTTTATTTGATTTGGCTGGTCGCGTTGCAATTGTGACGGGTGGTAATGGCGGCATTGGCCGGGGCATCGCTCTGGGTTTCGCAAGTGCAGGAGCGGCTGTTGCCATTATTGGACGAAATGAAGATAAAAATCAGCGAGTTCTGAACGAACTTGAGGAAATCGGCAATCCCGCGCTGGCTCTTCGCGTCGATCTCTCCAATAGGGACGAACTGGAACCCGCATTGAATGAAATCGAAAGCGAACTGGGTTCCACTGGAATATTGGTGAACAACGCAGGGATTGTGTCCCTGAGTGGCGGTACCCTGGAAGAATCAGCCGAAGACTGGGATAGCGTGCTTGAGACTCAACTGAACGCTGTCTTCCTGCTCTCGAAGCTTGTGGCCAGATCGATGGTTGAACGCCAATCGGGCAAAATCATCAACATTGGCAGTATGTATTCCTACTTCGGGTCCGGTTTAGCTCCCTCTTACAGCGCTGCAAAGGGTGCAATAATTCAGCTTACGAAATCCATGGCCATTGAACTGGCGCCCAACAATATTCAAGTCAATGCGATTGCGCCAGGCTGGATCGAGACGGACATGACTGCAGTGGTTCAGACCTTGCCGATGAATGACGAGATCATTGCCCGCACTCCTGCCGGCCGATGGGGTCAGCCGGAGGAGCTTGTCGGGACTGCTGTTTTCCTGGCTTCACGAGCCTCCGACTTCGTGACTGGAACCACGATTCGTGTCGATGGCGGTTATGCCATCCGCTAGACCCATAACCGTTCATCGATCACAACTCATTGAAAACACTTTTTAAGTCTGGATCCGGCTTCGGGTCCAGACTGCCCCGCGCCGAGCGCGGCACGATGCGGGCCCGGCGTTTGTCAGGCAGTTTTAATCGGTAACGAACGAAAGCGTTTGCCACTGGCCGCGAAGATGGCGTTGGCCAGTGCCGGAGCCGTTGTCTGACAAGTTCGGCACACATCGATTATTACCGCACCACCCTGTCCATCTGCCTCAAGCTCGTTGAGTGGTTTCTTGCAACCAGGACAAGACCGCCCCGTTTGGGTTTCACCTGAGAAGAGTTTTTGCCAGATTATCTTGAATGTTTCCGGACCCAGGCCTTTTCGAACCAGCGGTAGTGTAATCGCAAACCCTCTGCAGGACAGGCATGCCCATAGACGAATTTCTTCAGGCTCTTGCACTTCCAGTAAGACATTGCAGGTGGGGCACGTAAAATCCATTGTTACAGTTTAACCATAACCAGAAAGTGGGGGCTCTGATCAGGAGTCCCCAGCGCGACGTGAATTCATTTCTTAGACAGTTGAGTCGATCTTCTTTCTGGAACATCCTTTGCCCCAAACTTCGATGAATTCTCGATCCATAAGCAAATTCATTAAGTCCTGCCGTCTGGCTAAAATATCGGAATGGCTTTTTTGCCTTACTGTCTTCACCGTCTGCCTGGTTTGGACTGCAAGATAAACCAACGTGACCAGTACTGCTAAAGATTCAATAAATTCACCAAGATTACCGAGTGTCTGAATGTCCATAATCCACCTGACGTTTGGCTATATTTCGAGTGTGCAAAATATCATCATGTGCAGTACAAAGTGTTGCGAATCCGCAACGAGTCGACCGTTGCCCTGGACGCCTTTGCAGCGATCAGGTCCGGTAGCCGGCGATAAGCAGAACTACACTGGGTGTGAAATTCAGGGGAGTTTAGTTCTCAGTTCGGCCTGGAGCGTACTTGGTTACATAACTAGAAATTCGCTAAGTTAGGAGCTGGTGGATTCGGATGGTCTTCTAGCGTCTGCAAGTACTCTCCAATAACTCGCATAGCATGGCCGGCAACTGGGTAAGCCGCAGCCCTTCACGGGCAAGACTGTCAATTCTGGGCGTCGGTGCACCTCGCAGCTCACCGCCGCCATAGACGCCCACATCGCCGTAGCCCAGGTTGTCGGCCATCATAAATACAATGTTGGGCTTTCCCTGCGCATGGGCGTTAACGGCAAATACGCTTACAACGAGTAACCAATAAAAGGTGGCGGCCTTTCGAGAAATCATGGCTATCTACGCTCCAGTAATTTCGAGTGAGTGAATTTAACATACAGGCATGACAACACATAGCGTCGCTTAGTTTGCAGATCATGCCTTGTCCAACTTTCGCAAAGTGTCGAGAGGGTCGTTTAGTAGTTTGGCTGAGACCACATTCCGCTTTGAAGCGAAAAGCAGTACTTTGCAGACCACCAATTTCAGGGGGCTTTGGGCTGGGGTCGGCCAAGCAGCTATGCGGTCAATGCAAAAATTCGGCTGTCTCTGACCGGGGCCACGGTTTGCGCCTTTGTATTTACGCTGCCTGGGCTACTGGTTTTGTATGTAGAAATATAGCTCCTAATTCGTACATCCTGGCTCTGCTCAAGAGCCTGCTTCTAATCCTTCTGTATTCTCAGTACAATTAATTCAATTTCTGGAATGAAATAGACATCCAGAATTTACGACCTATAGTAAAAAGTGTCGAACCAAAAAAACATATTGGCAGGAACACACAGGATAATAATGAAACCGGTCAATTCCGAGTGTAAATATATTCTGTTTTTGGTTCTAAATTTCGGCGCAAACAAACACGGTGTGCAAAAATCAGGCGCACCTGCTTGCCCACTGGAGGGCTATAAATATGACGAACATAGATTGGCATATCGAAGGTAAGCATGTTGAGTTTTGTAGCTGTGATCACGGCTGTCCTTGTGAGGCCATGGCACCTCCAACTCAGGGACATTGTGAAGGAATGGTCGGGATGCAAATCGATAAAGGGCATTGGGGTGATGTCAATATGGATGGTGTACTGATCACTGCCACCTTTTTCTTTCCAAGAGCGATGCATCATGGCAAAGGCCGTATGCAACCAATCCTGCAGGATCATACGACGGAAGAGCAACGCGCAGCGATTTTCGCGATCATGTCCGGTGAAGGCCAACCGGTTGGAACCATGTTTAATATTTTCAGTGTAGTTGTCGATGAGATCTGTGAGCCTCAATTCACCAAAATTGAGTTTGAGTGGGACGTCAAAAAACGGACAGCTCGTATTCACGCCCCCAACCTGGTAACAGCGACCACTAAGCCAATTCGAAACCCCGTAACCAATGAGGAAGTTTCCATTCGAACCGTCTTACCGGATGGATGGGTTTTCTATGAAGCCGAATTGGGGTCGGGCACGGTCAAGAGCATTGGCGCTATTCGGCTTGACCATAGCCAAAGACACAGTTCGCTCGGCTTCTTTGCCTTCAACAATAACGGTATGGCTTACTCGTATGAAGAGACAATGAAGAACAAGTCTCTCGACAAAATCGCTTGATTCTATTTTGAACCAGGATAGCGGGGCGGGCGATGTAATCGTTGGCCTTCTGTTTTCAATGTGACCCAAACCAATTCCCCTTCTGCCAAGTCCAAATTGGACGCCGGTAAAATTGAAAAGGTCTTGTTGCAAGACAGACGGCTCGTGGTGTTGGCTTTATTCTCTCTCAGTGCGTTGGCGTGGGCCTACCTCGTTGTCATGGCGAGGCAAATGGCCGCTGGCGATATGACGTTGATGGGGATGGGCGCACCATCTGCCATGCCTGGCCCAGATATGGCGGGCGCCATGGCTGTGTCGCAAATGCCATGGTCGCTTTTGACCTTTCTGCTCATGTTTATCATGTGGTCGGTCATGATGGTCGGTATGATGATTCCAAGCGCAGCACCGATGATCCTGCTTTTTGCGCGGGTTCAACGGCGCAAACTTGCCGACCAGGCTCCAACTACTCGCATCGCAGCCTTTACTGCCGGTTATATTCTCATCTGGACTTCGTTTAGCCTCATTGCAACTGGACTGCAATGGGCTCTGACGGAACTTCGCTTGCTTTCCCAAATGATGGAAAGCACAAATCAATTCCTGGCGGTTGGCGTTCTGCTAGCGGCCGGCATTTACCAACTCACGCCCCTAAAAACAGCCTGCCTGAAGCAGTGTCAATCGCCAATCGGATTTCTGACCAGCCATTGGAAAGATGGAGTCTCAGGGGCCTTGAGAATGGGGATCGAACACGGCATGTTCTGCCTGGGATGCTGTTGGCTTTTGATGGCACTACTATTCGTTGGTGGGGTCATGAATCTGATTTGGGTTGCTGTCATCGCGATTTTCGTTTTACTCGAAAAAGTTGTGCCTAAAGGAGAAATTATAGGCAGGGTCGGCGGCGTCTTGTTAATCGCATTTGCCGGATATATGGCTTTCCATCCTTGAGGACTATTCGTGTCTCAAACATGGTTTTGCACCGAATTAATGGTAGTTTGGGTCACATACAAGCAAGCCTTCATTGCCTTACTCCAGCAAAAAGGACAACACTGTGACGGTATTATATTTAATAAAATTCATAGCTTTTCTTGCGCTCTGTATGTTCCTTATTGGTTGCGCACAGGAGCTTGCTGATACCCCTATAGTTGAAATGGAGGAGGCCAATGATCATGCCGCTGTGGTCAAGGCATCCCGTGCAATGGTGCCCCTGCCACCCTGGCCTGCGGGTGATCAGCGTGGAATGGCAACACACTGGCCGCCGGCACATGGATGCGTTGCGCTTATCACCTTAACCAACCCGATGCCAGGGTCTACGAATTGTCACATCTTCGCTCCAGTAAAATGCCCTCATCCCCTTGGGCAGCCCCCATTCAATATGAATACTCCCCAACTTTGGGTTTACCCGGCTTAAAAATTGCCTGGCATCCTGGTGTGAAGGTAACCGGCGTTTCCGGTGCTCAGGGAACCCAGATGGATGCTTTTGGCCATTGGGGCTATTTGGATGACATTTGGGATGGCGAGGGAGAATTTCCATCAGAAAAAGTCAAATACTATGGTGGGCATGCACAATCTGAAGTCAAACCTGCGCTGGACTCGCCGTTACAGAGGCTTGGTATTGACCAGGCACCGCCTATTATCACCAGTGCTGTTCTGATCGATGCCAAAACCTTTCTCGGTAACGGCAAGCCCATGGAAGCAGGTCAGCAAATCAATGGTGTAGACATAGAAAATATGTTGGAAGCACAAGGACTCGAGTGGCGCGGACTCTTGCCCGGAGATGTTCTGTATATCTACACAGGCTGGAGTGATCACTGGGGTGAAGATTTTTATTATGATGGTGGCCCAGGATTATCATTCGATGCGGCCAAGTATCTGGAAGCAAAAATGATTGTATTGGTGGCACTGGACAATCCATTTACTGATGCGGTCAACTTTGGTCAGTTTTCTGGCAAAGCAGAACCACCACCCGGTGCACCAAAGGGCGTGTCAGCACCCGTTCACCATCACAATTTGACACATTCCGGTATTCACAATATTCAAAATGCAAAGCTGGCGAACATGGCACAAGATAAAGTGTGGACTTCATGTACGGTAATTCTTCCAATAAAAGTGGAAGGTGGGGCAGGTGCACCCGTAAACCCCATTGCTATTGGAGCACAGGGAGTTAAGTAAGAGCTTGTGTTCTGAAACTACCAATTCTGCTTCAGGTCGACTCCAGCTATTCGCGATTAAGTAGCTCGAGACCCGAGTCAGTGAATGTGGCTGCACTGACGCTCAATCCTCTGCAAGCAAAAAAATCAGCCCTCGTTCCCCTCCTGAGCCCCACAGGTCCTGATCACGCTTACCGTAATCAATCCCAGCAGCAGGAAAAAACCACCAACCAGCCTGACCTGGGTCGATTCCACGGCATAGAAAACTGAATAGCCGCCCACGAACACCATCGAGGCGATGGCAATCAGCTTCACCCGGCAGGAAATGCACCTGTTTTTCTCCCAATTTCGGATCATGGGGCCGAAAGTGTCGTTGGCCAGCATCCAGCGATGCCATTTTTCGGAGGAGCGGGCGAAACAGGCGGCGGCCAGCAACACGAAAGGGGTTGTTGGCAGTAAAGGTAGAATCACGCCGATTATAGCGATGCCCACGAAAAGAAAGCCCAGCACACGAAAAAGGTTCATGCGATTCCGTACTTTCCGGGCACCCGCCTTTCCATTAGCACCTGGAGAAAATCAATCAGGATATTTTCAGTAATCCTGGCAATTCGCTTCGATAAATGCCCTGGCTTCAGCCACCTGGTTGGTTCGCTCGACATCGTCCATGCGCTCTGTTTCACCTTCCTCGTTTGTGAAGAATACCCGGCGGTGTGGTTCGAGTCTTTCTACTTCGGCACGCTTTGCTGCGCATTCAGCCTCGAGCACAGCAGCCTGTTCCCGGTTTTCCTGGCGCCTTGCCGAGATTTCATCACGCCTCTGCTGGGCCAGGGAGGGTTCGTTCGCCTCGTCTGTAGGCACAGCCAGGCTTGCCTCTGCCGGCGGCTCGGAATCGGGAATGTCAATCACTGAGACTTCCTTGCCTGCGGGCCGTTCGTCCGTGAAATGAACCACACCATTCTCATCGGTCCAGCTGTACATTTGCTTGCTCTGTGCAGACGCAGCGGTTGAGACACACAGGCAGGAGATGATCGTGATCACCAGGAGAAGAAATACCTTGTTCATAAATTCATCCTTGATTTCTGGTACCTGTGCATCATACCTACCTCAAACGGGGTTCGGCAAACTTGCGATTCACACCTTGTTGAAACGCTTACGGGTGCTTGACCTTTTTGCGTAGCCTTACCAGAGTTGTAGCTGAGCAAGTGCTTCCCATGCCGGATGGCTCGCCTTAGTGAAAGACTCGGACTAATAGCGTTCCGGTACGTAGTTTCGTGATTTCATTGGCGCACGGTCGTCGTATTCAGACTCTTTCGATCGCTCCGGAAATTCTACTTCGTCCCGATCCAGTGTTTCATAGGGAATCTGGCTGAGAAAATGCGCAATGCAATTCAAGCGGCCCCTGCGTTTGTCCGTATTATTTACGATATGCCACGGAGCTTCTGCCGTATCGGTTGCATCCAGCATGGCGTCCCGGGCTTTTGAATAGTTATACCACCGGCGGCGGGACTCCAGGTCCATGCCGCTGAGCTTCCAGTTCTTCGATGGATCGTTGACACGATCTTTGAAACGGTTCCTCTGCTCCTCGGGGCTCACTTCCAGCCAGTACTTGATCAATTTAAGGCTATTGCTGAGAAATTCTCGCTCGAAAAGGGGGCAGGCCTGCAAAAAAACATCACGCTCCTCGGGTGTGCAGAAGCCCATCACGACTTCCACACCGGCGCGGTTGTACCAACTACGGTCGAAAATCACGATTTCACCAGCGGCCGGAAAATGCTTAATGTAACGCTGAACATACATTTGGGTTTTCTCCCGGTCGGACGGCGCCGGAAGCGCCACGACACGAAAGACGCGGGGACTGACCCGCTGGGATATTGCTTTGATAACACCACCCTTGCCAGCGGCATCGCGCCCCTCAAAAACAACGATGGCCCGGTAGCCGGTTTGCCTCACCCAGTACTGCATCCTGGTTAATTCAGTTTGCAGAACCCGAAGTTCTTTCTCGTACTCCTTTTTATTCACTGATCTGCCCCGTTTCTCTGATTGGCTGGAAGTATAGCCAATATCTGATTTCACTGACTCCCCAGTGTGGCCACCAGCAAGGCCTTGATGGAATGAACGCGGTTTTCCGCCTGTTCGAACTGAATGCCCGCCGTGGATTCGAACACCTCATCGGTGACCTCCATGGCTTCCAGGCCGAAGCGCTCGTGTATATCCCGGCCGACCTCGGTTTCAAGGTTGTGGAAGGCGGGCAGACAATGCATGAAACGCACTCGGGGATTGCCACTTGCAGCCATAAGGTCTGCATTGACCTGGTAAGGCCTGAGCAATTCAATCCGCCGCTCCCAAACTTCCGCGGGTTCGCCCATGGATACCCACACGTCGGTATGAATGAATTGTACCCCCCTGACCGCTTCCTTCGGGTCTTCGGTCAGGGTCAGGGTTCCCTTATTCATTTTTTCCAGTTCACGTGCATATTCGAGCAGTTCATCGTTGGGCCATAGCTGCCTGGGCGCGCCAATGCGCACATCCATGCCCATCAGGCAGCCGGCGATCATCAGCGAATTGCCCATATTGGAGCGTCCATCACCTACGAAGGCATAGGAAAAATCATGCCAGGCCTGGGGTGTGAACTCGCGCATGGTCATGATGTCGGCACACATCTGTGTTGGGTGAAATTCGTCGGTCAGGCCATTGAACACCGGAACGCCGGCGTATTTCGCCAGTTCTTCGACGACTTCCTGGCTCGATCCGCGATACTCGATGGCGTCGTACATGCGTCCCAGCACCCGCGCTGTATCCTTGACGGACTCCTTGCTGCCCATGTGCGAGCCGGTCGGATCGAGAAAAGTGACATTTGCACCCTGGTCATAAGCGGCTACCTCGAAGGCGCAACGCGTGCGGGTGGATGCTTTTTCGAAAATCAGAGCGATGTTCTTGCCACGCAAATGCTGAACCTCGGTGCCAGCATACTTGGCCAGCTTCAGATCACGTGCGAGGTCGAGGATGTACGTCAGGTCACGTTTCGAAAAGTCGATCAGCTTGAGAAAGCTGCGATTCCTGAGGTTGAAGGGCATGGGTATTCCTCCTCTGAAATATGCGTTCTGTTCGATACACTACACTAGCATCTGACGGAGCAGGAGAAAGTGATTTTGGACAAGGACAGGGGCACCTTGTTAACGGCGCCCCGATATTTTTTTGGCGTTAGTGCTTAAGATTTTTGCGCAGCCGCTCCATAGCCTGCAACTGGGCAACAGCCTCAAGCAGCTTGGCCTGGGCTTCGGCTACTTCCATTTCACCGGTCCGGTCGGCCAGCTCCCGTTCGGCTTCTGCCTTGGCTGCCCGGGCCGCAGCTTCATCGAGATCATCTCCACGCATGGCCGTATCCGCCAGAATGGTAATGATATGAGGTTGCACTTCGATGATACCGCCACCAACGAAGAAGAACTGCTCTTCACCATTGGCATCCTGAACCCGAACCGGGCCCGGTTTGAGCTGAGTGATCAGCGGTGCATGGCGCGGGGTGATACCCAACTCACCAGACACACCGGTGGCAAACACCATCGCAACGTCGCCTGAGAAAACTTCCCCGTGCGCACTGACTACATCACAGCGTACTGTTTTGGTCATTTCAGGCGGCCTCTTTCTTGGCCATCTCCGCACCCTTTTCGATTGCTTCTTCGATCCCGCCAACCATGTAGAAGGCCTGTTCCGGCAGGTGATCATACTCGCCTTCAATAATACCCTTGAAACCACGGATGGTGTCTTTGAGGCTCACGTACTTGCCTGGAGAACCGGTAAAGGTTTCAGCAACGAAAAACGGCTGCGACAGGAAGCGCTGAACTTTTCGGGCACGCGCCACGATCGCCTTGTCTTCTTCGGAAAGTTCATCCATGCCGAGGATGGCGATAATGTCTTTCAACTCTTTGTAGCGCTGCAGCACACCCTGTACCGCGCGGGCCATATCGTAGTGTTCCTGGCCGATCAGGTTGGGATCCAGCAGTCGCGAGGTTGAATCCAGTGGGTCTACAGCCGGGTAAATACCCTGCTCTGCGATGCCACGGCTCAGCACCAGTGTCGCATCAAGGTGAGCAAAGGTGGTTGCCGGTGACGGATCGGTCAAATCGTCCGCGGGTACATAGACCGCCTGGAAGGAAGTGATCGATCCGGTCTTGGTGGTCGTGATGCGCTCCTGCAGCAAGCCCATTTCCAGCGCCAGTGTTGGCTGGTAGCCTACGGCGGAAGGCATACGGCCCAGCAGAGCGGATACTTCGGTTCCGGCCAGAGTGTAGCGGTAGATGTTGTCGATAAACATCAATACGTCTTTACCCTGATCACGAAATTCTTCCGCCATCGCCAGACCGGTCAGAGCCACTCGTAGACGGTTGCCCGGCGGCTCATTCATCTGGCCATACACCAGTGCTACCTTGCTGAGTACATCGGCGTCCTTCATCTCGTGATAAAAGTCATTTCCTTCGCGCGTACGCTCACCCACGCCGGCAAATACCGAGAAGCCACTGTGCTCAATGGCGATATTACGAATCAGCTCCATCAGTGTCACCGTCTTGCCCACGCCGGCGCCGCCGAACAGGCCGACCTTACCGCCCTTGGCGATGGGCATGATCAAGTCGATAACCTTGATACCGGTCTCCAGAACGTCATTACCGCCCGCCTGTTCTTCATAGGAAGGTGCTTTGCGGTGAATCGGCATGAGCTTTTCTGCTCCGATCGGGCCGGCTTCGTCAATGGGCCGCCCGAGGACATCCATCACGCGACCCAGTGTTTTCTCGCCGACGGGCACTGAGATATAAGCGCCCGTGTTGGTCACCTTGAGGCCCCGCCTCAGGCCGTCCGTCGAGCCCAGTGCGATCGTTCGGACCACACCGTCGCCCAGTTGCTGTTGCACTTCCAGCGTGATTTCCGTGTTATCGACGGTCAGTGCGTCGAACAGTTTGGGCATGGCTTCGCGCTCATACTCAACGTCGACAACGGCACCGATTACCTGAACAATTGATCCAGCACTCATAAAACTAGCTCCAAATAAA
>Ga0055584_100003389_pt1 | contig 15713 bp, 4 predicted proteins | sample OSDHelmetaG_FD_58716 | JGI IMG/M metagenome (GOLD analysis project Ga0055584, IMG submission 58716) | Pelagic marine sediment microbial communities from the LTER site Helgoland, North Sea, for post-phytoplankton bloom and carbon turnover... | ecosystem: Environmental > Aquatic > Marine >... | reverse complement strand
GAGAACGACCAAGACATCTGGTTCATGCAATACGATGGCGGAAGGTGGTCGGAGCCTACCAATGATTTCGAGGGACTGAACACCAAGAAGAATGACCTGGTCGTCGGTCAATCAGAGAATACCCTGATATACATCTTACGTTACAACCAGAATTCGAACAAGGAACTCACCTCCATCAATGCCTTTAAGCGCATCGATGGTGTATACGAGCACGATCACGTAATCGAGCTCCCTGAGCTGAACATTTCGGGGTCCTACTTCGGATTCTATGTGTCGCGCGATGAGTCGTTCATCATCATTTCCATGAAAGGCGAGTATACCTTCGGAAAGGAAGATCTTTACATAAGCCTCAACAGAGATGGCGCTTGGACCAAACCTATTCACATGGGGGCTAGGATCAATACGGCAGGTTTTGAAATGTCTCCATTTGTTTCAAGCGATGGAAGGCACCTGTTCTTTTCGAGTGAAGGGCATAGAAGCTACGGTAAGGGCGACATCTTCGTGTCAACCCGATTGGACGATACTTGGCAGAACTGGTCCAAGCCGATTAACTTAGGACCCAACATAAACACGCCTGGCTTTGAAGCCTATTTCTGTCTGAACGAAACGCTGAACGAAGCCTACTTCTTTTCAGACCGCGTAGATGGCAATGGACGCATGTATCGCATTCCACATTCGCTTGACCCGAGTACCGAAAACATGTCGCCCCATCAGATGGCGAGTGGATTCATCAAATTCAATCAACTCACCCCCATGCAGGTAAAGCTGAACCTCATGGACAACAACGACCAAGTCATTCAGTCCATTACTACCAATGAGGATGGCTACTTCAACCTCCAATCCTTTCTCCCTAACCGCGACTATAAATTGGCCTTTGCTGATGAGATGAAAAACCAGATCGGGGATGCGGAGATCTTCCTCGCAAATGATTTGGGAGAGAAGATGGTCTTCATGAACGAGGAGGAACTCGGCATGTTTGGCTTCAAGGTGATCTCTGGAAACACCATCGAAGGCATCGGTGAATTCGAAGAGATGGCCCGTCAGGGAAAGGTGGTGGATAAACCGACTACCATCTCCGGTAAGGTGACCTCCTTCGGAACCATTCCAGATGCATTGACCTTGAACATCGTAGATGAGCAAAACAACTTGGTGAAAACGGTTGAAACGGATGATGAAGGCTTCTTCAGCTTTAGCACGGATGTCATGGAAAAACGCTATTTCCTGAGCATTGACAAAGACCTTACAGGATTGGTAGACGTATACGAGGTATACCTCACCAACGATAATCCGGAAGAAGACATTATGGTGACCAAGACTGACAAACACCTGTTTGAGTTTAGTTCATTGCTCAATGCAGGCAACAGTCCGATCAAGCTGATGGACGAACGCGATTACGGCATTCCTGAGCGCGTGTTTGAAACCTACGGATTGGTGCATGCCAATACCAGTGAACTGTCTGGTTATTTAAAGCGCGGCGCGTTGCCCCTAATCGACGCGGAAATCGAATTGTTGGATGAGAATGAATCTGTTGTGGGTAAGGTGAAAACAGGACAAGATGGTTACTTCCAATTCGACACTCCGTTTGATGAGGGGGAGTACGAACTGAGGTTGACCAAGGAACAGCAGGACATGCTCGCGAGCAGCGAAATCTACTTGGCGAAGAATCCTGACGATGTACTGTTTTACATGAACGATAACCGGGCAGGCGTATTTGCATTTAAGAAATTGGCCCGTAATAAACCGATGACCTTGTATTCGCTCCGGATGGAGGCGGAAGGCGGCGCGTTGGTAAACGAAGGCACTTCACTGAAAGGTAAATTCCAATACAACAAGCTGCCGAAGAATGGCGTCATGCTCACCCTGCTCGATGAGGAGGAGAATGTGGTGCAGCAAATTGAAGTGCAGAAAGACGGAAGTTTTGAGTTTGATCGCTTTACGACGGATAAGAATTACTTCATCTCCGCCGACGGGGAAGGACTTTCGGATATCTATGAGATCTACATTTCTGGCCAGAACAAGAATGTATTGGTCAATCGGACCAACAAGTTTGTGTTCTCCTTCAAGGTGCTACCATCGCAGGATGTGGTGTTGACGGAAGCGTTTGAGAAGGATGATGGCATGCTGCAAGGGAATGTCGTAATTGGCGATGGAGCTAGAACTAACCTCAGCGTAGACCGTGCCTATCATGAATTCGACCTCGACATGCTCAAGGCCTTGGATTTCGAACCTTTGGATCAAGTAGTTGCGGAAGCGCGCAAGGATTATCAGATCGTCATTCGAGTCTATGTAGAAGTAGAGGATGCTCCGAAGGACACGGATGTGGCACTGCGCACACTGAGCGAAAAGGACATCGAGCCTATGCTCATGCACTTAGAGGCCCATTCGATTGACCGAAAGAACATCGAAGTGCGACTGTCCAACAGCGATCAAGCAATCATCGTCATCCAGCCAGCGGCCGAGTAGGGCGTTTATTTCACTATCATTCGTCGTCGTTCTCGCGAATCGTCACCGATCAACTCGATGAGGTAGACCCCAGCGGCTTGTCCAATCAGGTCGATGGAAGTGCTTTCCGTTCCAGTTTCGACGGAACGCTGAGCCACGACCTGACCGTGTAGGTTGATTACTTCTATGCGATGCACGCCCATGCCTTCCCAAGCAACTTGGAAGTTACCATTGGAGGGATTCGGATAAATAGATACTTCAGCATTTACGATTTCATCGATCCCAGTGCAGACCCCCGTGCTGGCAGCGATTGCCGCTCTTTCACTGATGCAGATTTCCTCTACTTGCCAATCATAGAAATAGAAATAGGACCCGTTCTCACTGGACGACGTAATCCTTGCAACCCCGTCGAGGGTATACGGAAAGTTTACACCTGTCGTGTTTCGATACAAGTTGACCGCGTTATTGGCCCCTAAGGTCAATTCGTAATCATTGCCTGCCTCTACTTGAAAATCCAACTCCACCACTTGTTCACCATTTGGAACAGAGAGCGTGGTATCTGCAACGACAAATCCTTGGTTGTCTTTCAAGATGAAGTTGCGTTGACCACCTGTGTTGGCGTAGACCCTAACGCTGCGGAGGTTCAAATCAGAAAGTGCATCGAAGTATAAGGAGGCAGGACTTCCAAGGTAGCCCCCTTGTCCAAAGCTGTTGTTGACAGGTCCTGCTGTTTTTGCAGAACTTTGCACGACAGATTCTACGTAATACGCGGTAGACTGCTGCACGATCGGCGTCACGAACGTATCTCCTACGTGGATAACGTCTCCTCCGAAAGAGCTCCTGTACCAGCGCATTTCACCAACCCCACTTGCGATCAACGTTCCCTGATCACCCGGACAGACCTGAACGTCTTGCCCATCAGGTGCATCGGGAAATGCAACGGTGATATAACTTGTTTTGATTTCTGTGTCATTTCCTATCACGTTGCCGGTGGTCAGCTCTACGGTATAGTCACCATTTACCGCATACGTATGGGTAGGGTTTTGGGTAGTAGCACTATTTCCATCTCCAAAGTCCCACATCCAGCTGTCAGCTCCGTTTTGAGAGAGGTCCGTAAAGTGGACCACGCCGTCGCACGTTTGAACCACGTCCGCTTCAAAGTCGGCCATGGGTGGCGTGGTGGGTGCGTTGCATTCCCAGGCGATGCGGAAACCGTCCCAGTTTACACCTCCGTTGGATACAAAGCGGATCGTTAGTTTGTCACCCGTATTGGTGAGGGTAGAGGGCGGAGGGTTAGAGTTGCAGTAGCGTCCGATCAAGGGGCTATTGAGTCCAGCTCCGTCGTACACTTCCAGGAAGTCATAAATACAATTGTTTCCGCCTCCCGGTTGCACATTGAATTCGTTGAAGGTCAGCGTTATGGTGGCTGCACCTTGGGCCGAAATGACAAAGTAGCTGTCGTTGTTGTCGGAATAGTTTTGTGTGGTACCTCCATCGTCGATCAGGGTTCCAGCACAATCGTCCGAAGAGGAGAACTGACCGTTGCTTGGCATGGTTACTTCACAAGGAGCGTTGGGGCCAATCTCGATCAAATCTGCCATTACGAGCGTGTCTGTGCCACAAGTTGAAGCAACCGCCAAGGTCACCGTATAAGTGCCCGCTGATGTGTAGGTATGACTCGGATTCAGTTGAGAAGTTGATCCGCCATCGCCGAAGGTCCAGAACTGGGAGGTGGCATTTGAGCTAACATTCGCAAAGTGTACCGTGAGCGGCACTGAGCAATCACCTGTTGAGCTAGGAACAAAATCTGCCGTAACATCATCTTCATAGGGCGTGCCAACGCCGACGGCGTACCATGCATTTCCCGTACTGATGAGTTGCTGACTGCAAGGACCAAAGAGGTCAATAGCAGATTCTAGCGCATAGAATCTGGCATCGGCATAATCGCTTGATTGAGAAAGATAGGTGGTCAAATTGCGGTAAGCCACGGCACCTGCATCATCAACTCCGATGCCTTCCACTTCAAAAGCGTTTCCTAAATCATTCGTACCAGTTCCGCCTACTGTGAGCAGATAGAACCAATAATTCTGCACGCCACTATTCGTGTGCACCCCGTAATTGTCAGAAGCACTGTAGTGCCAATTCGTGCCTTTGTATGTGTCCGGGTCTCCTTGAGAATTTGGATTAGACATAGACCGGATGATGAAACCGAGGTCTTCTCCGATAAGCCAGTCACCGTTTGCAAAGCCTAAGGCATCAAATTCAATCGCAGCACCGAAAATATCAGAGAAGCTTTCATTCAAAGCCCCTGATTCCTTTTCATAGATGAGTCCGGCGGTGAAGGTTGTCAGTCCGTGTGCGATCTCATGACCTGCAATATCTAGCGCCGTAAATGGAGCATTTCCGCTGCCACCATCGCCATAGGTCATGACCGATCCATTCCAAAATGCGTTGGCGTAATTGGTGCCATAATGAACACGGCTCACGAGCGCAAATCCAGCATTGTTAATGCTGTTCCTATTGTAGTGATTCATAAAGTAGTCATAGGTCATCTCAGATCCCCAATGCGCATCCGTTCCAAATCGCTCTACCGTCGTTGTATCCCAAATATGATCACTATGGATGAAGTCAGTTCCCAGTCCTCCGGTACCATTGTTCATGTCATAGGTAAAGATGCCATTTCCCCTGCCGCTTTCTCGCAAGCGGAAGTATTGTCCGGTATAATCTGAAACGATGTCTCGTTGACCACTGTACCCTGTCACGGCTCCGCTGTTGCTGTCTACATGGTGAATTAAATTGTTCTCAAAGACCAGACTTCCATCTTCCGCATCGATGTACATCTCACGGCGCGACATGGGCTCACTTGCATAAACGTTGAATTTCCAAGTCAGTTTGAGCGATTCAGAAGAACCGTAGAGGTCATTTGTTACGTAGGCCAAAGATCCTTTTGGGAAATGGGTTGCAAGGCTGTCGTTCTCGATGGATTGCAATGCCTGCTCTTCTGCTTGAACCTCCCACATGTATGTGGTGGCGCCAACATAGTCAAGGGCTTGCCCCAAGGCGGCAGCCTCACCGAGCGCTGCGGTTTTCGGTTGAGGGGTTGCGTATAGTCTTCCATTCATGCTCGTGACCTTACCATTGAGCGTGTGTACAATCCAACCTCCAAAAGCCAGGGGATTACCATCCAAAGTCTGCTTGAATCGATAATGCACCATGCCTAGCTGATCTCGCTCTTCATTGTGCAGTGCGAATCCTGCGAGCTTGCTGTTTTGGAAGTAGCGCTCCTTCATCCATTCCTCCCAGTCGGAGTAATCGATCTGAGCGTCTTCCCTGAATTTGATGAATACTGGGATCTCTGAGTATTCTCGGTATCGAATCACCTCGGTGCCTGGAATGACTTGACGGGCCTCTCGACCTCTCAGGATCTCTTCGGCATGGACATTCGTTGAACTGAGAATGGCAAGGAGGAACAAGAATCGCTTCAACATGGATGCGGCAGTTTAATAAGGTTCTACCAAAAAACGTCTGAATGAAAAATAGGTTCAATCCAAGGCGATGGTGCCTGAAATTGAACCTATTGGTATTGGGTTTTATTCTACAATCACACGCTCCATCAGAGGCTGCTTGTCATTGCTGCCTTTGAGCAAGTAAATGCCGCTGCTCAACGAACCTAAATTCAGGTCGATGGAGTTAGATTGAGCAGGCACGGAAACCTGATCGACCAGACTTCCTGAAGCATCGTAGATGGAGATGCTGCCTGGATGTGCGTTTCCTTCCCAAGTGATGTTCACCTTACCCTGTGTTGGGTTCGGGAAGATGGAATACTGAGATGCATTGTCTCGTTCCTCTACACCGGTACAAACGCCTGTGCTGGCAGAAATCATAGCCCGGTCACTCACGCAGATGTCTTGTACTTGCCAATCGTAGAAGAAGTAGTAGTAATTATACTCAACACCAGCGGCGCTTGAACGATAGACACTGACAACATCTTCGATCTCATACGGATAGTTCACTCCGCTGTTGTTTCGATAGAGGTTCTTCATCTCGTTGTTGCTCAGCGTGATTTGGTAGTCAATGCCCGGGCTAATATCCCAATTGAGTTCGAGGGTTTGTTCCCCCGTTGGAATATTGATCACCGTGTCTAAGATGATGTTTTGCGTTTGGTCTAGGACAATGATTTCTCGATCTCCAGGAATGCTAGCGTAAACGGTGACGCTCTTCAGACGGAAATCTGCATAGACGTTGAAAAAGAGCGACTGATCTCCGTTGAAATATCCACCGCCTCCTATGTTATTGTCAGGGGCGCCTGTAGACTGTGCAGGGCCAGCTACCTCAGCTTCCACGTAGTAGGGGGTGGATTGCTGCACGATGGGTGTGGTGAATGTATCGCCAACTGCAATTGGGGAGCCACCCGTGGGCACATTATACCAGAAATGTTTACCTGCGCTGCTGGCAATAAGATCTGCTTGATCACCTGGGCAAATTTCTACGTCTTCGCCCTCTGGAGCAGCCGGCTTCTGTACATCGATGTAATTCGTTTTGGTCACTGTGTCTGAACCAAAGGAATTCGAAGCGACCATCATCACCGTGTACAGTCCGCTTTGAGCATAGGAGTGACTCGGGTTCTGAAGGTTCGACGTGTCGCCATCTCCAAATTCCCAATACCAACCCGTAGGAATGTTTGATCCCAAGGCCGAAATGTCGGTGAAGTTGATGTCGCCTTTACAGGTTTCCACCAAGTTGGCTTCAAAGTCAGCCAAAGGAGCTTCGGTAGGGATGCTGCATTCCCATCCGATTTTGAATCCATCCTCTTCCAGCGCAACATCGGTGCTGAATTGCATCGTAATGCTCGAGCCCGTTGAGTTGACAAAGGTGGGAGGAGGATTGCCATCGCAATACTTTCCAATAATAGGAGCGCCAGTATTCGGCCCATCGTACACGGTCAAGTAGTCGTATTGGCAATTGGGATCGGTCTCTACATTGAACTCGATGAACTCAAGGGATACACCAACGGCATTGGTCGGAGCGATAGTAATGGTCGAGTTGTAGTTTGCACTGTACGTTCCCAAGGGGCCTCCATCATCGTAGAGTACTCCTTCACAACTGGTTTGCGTCGTAGCCAATCCGCCAGAAGATGGAAGAATAATATTACACGGGTAGTTTGGGCCTACTTTAATGAGGTCAACGAAGATGGTACTGTCGGCATCACAGTTCGAGCTTGCGACCAAAGAAACCGTATAGACACCATCACTAGCATACGTGTGAGATGGTTCAAATGCGTTGCTTGTGTTTCCATCTCCAAAATCCCAAATGTAGGTTGATCCTAGTGTGGTCAAGTTCGAGAATTGTACGGTTGCAGGTGCTTGACAGTGCTCATCTAGGTCGGGTACAAAATCCACGACAATCTCACCTGTATAAACATCTCCTAGGCCAACTGCATACCATGCATTCCAAGTACTCTCTGTTTCTTGCGAACAAGGGCCGAATAGGTCAACCGCAGATTGAATTCCATAAAATCGAGCATCTGCGTACTGACTGCTTGACGTAAGATAGACGGTGAGGTTACGATAGGCAACTGCCGCCGCATCTTCAATACCTATACTGGTTACGGAGTAGCTGTCATTGTTGTCATTGGTGCCACTTCCCCCTTCCGAGAGCAAGTAGAACCAATAATTCTGCACACCACTGTTCGTATGCACTCCGCCGTTGTCACCACCCGTCAACGAAGCCCAGAAGTTACCAAAATAAGTATCTGGGTCGCCCAGTGCATTTGGATTACTCATGTTCCGAATGAGAAAATTCAAATCTTCTCCGATGAGCCACTCACCGCTGTTCACGCCGAGCGCATCTCTTTCGATTGCCGCAGCAAAAACATCGGAAAAGCTTTCATTTAGAGCACCTGACTCGGCTTGATAGATAAGATTGGCAGTATTGGATGTCAGTCCATGCGTAACTTCATGTCCGGCAACGTCCAGTGCAGTAAAAGGATTGTTGCCGGTACTTCCGTCTCCATATGTCATGTATTGGCCATTCCAAAAGGCATTGGCAAAATTGGTCCCGTAGTGTACCCGACTTCGAAGCGCGAATCCATCGTCGTCAATGCTGTTTCGATTGAAATGGTTGAAGTAATAATCGTACGTCATTTCCGTACCCAGATGTGCATCCGTTGCAAAACGACTTACGGTATTGTCGTCCCAGATGTTGTCGCCATGCGTGAAGTCTACTCCGGCTCCCGTAGTGCCATTGTTGAGGTCGGTGGTGAAGATGCCATCTCCTCGTCCAGATTCTCGTAGTCGGAATATCGAACCGTTGAAATCTGCGACGATGTTTTGGGTGTCTAAATAGCCCGTTACCGCAATGATGTTACTATCGGCCTCATGAATAAGGTTGTTTTCAAAGAGGATGGCGCCAGACATTGCATCCACGTATACATCTTGTCTGGACATTGGACTGTGTGCATAGATATTGAACCTCCACGCCAATTTCAGATCAATCGAACGAAGCGAAGCATCAGGGTTGACGATTTCAAGGACTCCTTTTGGGAAATAGGTAGCATTCGGATCGTCACTGATTTCCTTGATGTCATTTTCTTCAGCAGGAATCTCCCACTTATAGGTATCCGCATTGACGTGCGTTAATGCCTTAGATAATGCTGCGTTTTCACCTAAAGATGCAGCGGTTACGGGCACTTCATCGAAGAGCATTCCGTTCATGCTGACCACCTTGTCATTCAAGGTGTGCACGATCCAAACACCAAAGGTGACAGGATTGCTTCCGGCGGTTTGCTGGAAACGGTAGTGCACCATACCCAAACGATCGACCTCGTCGCCGATCAACTCAAAGCCCATGTGCTTGGCTTCCTTGAAATAGCGCGTTTTCATCCATTGCTGCCAATCGGCGTATTCAATGCGGGCGCTTTCTCGGAATTTGATGAATGCTGGAATGCTAGAAGATTCCTTGTACCGGACCATTTCTGCACCTTTCACAGCTTCGTTGGCTGCTCTTCCGGTGAGGACTTGTTCGGCGTTGGTAGTAAAGGAGAGGGTGGTGAGTACGATTAGAGAGAGTACAAATTGCTTCATGAAAATTTAGTTAGGATCCCCAAATATACTCCTCCGAAACTACAAGCGAGGCGTGCAGATTCGATCAACCTAGGATTGCTAAATGATTATACAAAGTGCTGGGACGACAGGAACATTTCGAGCATAAAAAAGCTCCGGCGTTGGTTTGCCGGAGCTTGTGTAATATAAGTCCTATGCTGAGTCTCCTACTGAATCACCACTCGTTTGGTAATGATGTTGGCCCCCTCATTGATTTGAAGGAAATAAACACCCTGGCTCAATCCAGCTAGATCTAGGTCTACTTGGCCTATGGAGTGGGGAACAGGTATCATGCGAGCCAAAGTTCCTGAAGCTGAATACAGCTGCATGCTTTGGGGACGCTCTAAACCTGACCATTGAACCGTCATCATACGATCTGTTGGGTTTGGGAAGAGTTGGTAGCGATCGGCTGTCAACTCGTCAACGCCGGTACACTCGCCTGTGCTCGCTGAAATCATTTCTCTTTCTGAGGTGCAGAGCTCTTGCACTTGCCAGTTGTAGAACCAATAATAAAAACCAGGGCCAGCGGTGCTTCCATAGATGCTGACCGTGCCAGGAATTTCATACGGGTACTCCACCCCTCCATTGTTTCTCCAGAGACCATTCATCTGGGTATTGTCTACCTTAAACAGGTAATCCTGTCCCGCTTCGATATCAAAGTCGATCAACAAGGTGACTTCCCCTGTGGCAATGTTAATCGTGGTGTCGTGGACGACCCCGTTGGTAGGATGTTGAATGAAGATATGTCGATCTCCAGGCAAAAGGGTGTAGACCGTTACAGCATGCAATCGGAAATCAGAGAGCGCATTGAAGTACAGTCCCTGATCCAAGCTTGTATTGGCTCCGGTTCCGATGAACTTGTCAGGTGCGCCTGTCGTATCGGTGCTTACTGCGCCATAGTTTTCTGCATAGAATGGCGTAGACTGATTCACGATGGGCGTAATGAAGGTATCTCCTACCGCCAACACTGTCGATCCTGTGTCGGAGTCGTACCAATAATTGGTTCCAGTACTGAACGCGATCAGCGTCGCTTGATCACCTGGGCATACTTCTACATCTGGTTCAGTGGGAGCAAGCGGAAGGGCTTTTTCGATCAAGTTCACGATCTTCATGGTATCCGTTCCAAACGAATTGATGGCCGCGCATTTGACGGTATAAACACCCTCGTTTTGGTAGGTATGGCTCGGATGCTCAAGCGTACTGGTATTTCCATCGCCGAAATCCCAGAACCATGAAGTTGCTGTATTAGGGCCGAGTGCAGATTGGTTCGTGAAATTGGCGTTACCGCTGCAGCTATATGTTCGATCTACCGTGAAACCCGCGATTGGAGCTTCTTCTGGAGTATTGCATACCCATGCGATTTCAAAACCAGTGTAGTCTAAGAAGGATCCTTCTGCCGTAAATCGGATCGTGACAGCGCTGCCACTCGAAATCCATGATGCAGGCGGCAAGGCTCCATCACAAAAAGCGAGGACCATTGGCGAATTCGTATCTGGACCATCGTAAATGCGAATGCCATCATTCTCGCCCGTTCCTACACAGGCCATGCCTACTTCATTGAAGTAGAGATTGACGCTTTGGGTACCGGTTGGTGCAATGGTAATCCACGTGTCGATGTCCCCTTGATAGCCCCAGAAAGGTCCGCCATCGTCGTAGACGAATCCTTCACACCCGGTTTGCGTAGCTGCCGCACCAGATGTTGGCATCACAATATGGCATGGATTAGAACCATCCAAATTGATCAAGTCGGTCATTTCGAAGGTATCTTGTCCACACGTGGATGATGCGATGAGCGTGACCGTATACGTACCTAAGGCGCTATACGTATGTTCAGGCTCGAAGTCAGTACTGGTGTTGCCATCTCCAAAATTCCAAAGCCAAGATTCGCTGTTGTAAGAGAAGTTCTCAAAATGAACCGTATGCGGAGCATGACACTGCTCAGGAATATCTGAGATGAATCCGGCAGCGACTTCGTTTCCGCCGAATGCCGGCCCAACACCAACGGCATACCAAGCGTCCCAAGTGCTTTTCACCTCTGGTGAGCAAGGCCCGTAGAGATCGGTAGCGGCTTGAATAGCATAATAGCGCGTATCGGAGTAGTCACTCCACCTATGAAGGTAAAAGGTCAGATTCCTGAAAGCAATCTGCTCCGCCACATCCCAACCCAATCCATCAACCGTGTAGGCATTTCCCAAGTCATTGGTGCCAGAACCGCCCTCCACCATGTTGTAATACCAGAAATTCTGCACACCGCTATTGCTGTGGACTCCATAAAGATCACCTGGAGTCGTTTTCCAATTCGTTCCTAGGTAAGTGTCGGGGTCTCCATAGAGGTTAGGGTTAGACATGTCACGAATTTCCAATGGACCGCAACCGATGACCCAATCGGTCATAGCCGTGTCAAACTCGTGCTGTAAAGTAATCCCGAAGACGTCCGAAAAGCTCTCGTTCAACGCGCCCGATTCCTTGTAGTAGACCAAGTTAGCCGTGAATTCGGTCAAGCCGTGCGTGATCTCGTGTCCGGCGACGTTGACGCATACCAAAGGCGGGTACCCAGAGGCCGTATCGCCATTCCCGTATGTCATGCGTTCTCCGTCCCAAAAAGCCTTCACAAAGGGCCCTCCAGGTGAGAAATGAATGTAGCTCAAGAGCGCAAAGCCATTATCATCGATACTGTTTCTTCCGAATGTTTCCCACAGATAATCATAGAATAACTCGGTGCCATAATGCGCATCCGTACCGTATTGGCTCCACCAAGATGTGCTATCCCAAAGTGTATCTGCAAAACAGATATCAGTGGCCAAGCTGTAGTCGTCTTGATTGTCTAGGGTGTAGGTGAATACCCCATCGCCACGCGTGTAGTCTTCTAGACAAAAGGTTCCGTTGGCGAAGTAGGCGCCTAATGTCTGAGTGTCGTGAAGCATGGTGTGTGCAGCGATCGTGGTATCCGCATCCTTGATACGCGACTCTTCGAAAAGAATATCCCCGGACTGGGCATCTACGTAAATATCCTTCCTTGATAGTGGGGCGTGGGCATAGATGTCAAACTTCCATGCGAGGTGGTGTTCCACCCGTTCCGTTTCCCATCCAAGGGTAATGTATTCCAGTGATCCTTCCGGAAAATAAGTCGCATATGGATTTTGCTTGATAAGCTTGAGATAGGCTTCTTCCTGGGGAACCTGCCATTTGTAGACCTGGGCTCCGATGTGGTCAAGGGCCTGCTCCAGCGCCTGTGGCTTGTTGTAATTTGCCTGCATCGGCTCCATATCCGTAAAGAGGGCTCCGTTCATACTCACGACCTCGCCATTCATGGTGTGTACGATCCACCCTGAAAAGGAAAGTGGGGTGCCGTTCAATGTTTGCTGGTAGCGATAATGTACCATACCCTGTCGATCGGCATCTTCTCGGATAAACTCGAAGCCGAATCCTTCGCTGTTCTTGAAGAATTGACGTTCGATCCAAGATTCCCATTGGGTCAGCGGGATGCGATCACTTTCTCTAAATTTAATAAAGGTTGGAATCGACGTGTGGTCCTCTATTCGGAGGAGCTCAGTTCCTTTTAAGGTCTGATAGGCTTGATGGCCTCGTAAGATTTATTCGGCGGTACTGGTAAGTGCAAAGCACAGCAGTATCACTGCCAGGAGTAATTTGGTTTTCATAGGGTAGGTTTAGTTGGCTTAGCCTTTGCGAAAATGGGCTCTCAGGTTATGCTTTGCAATTTAATTAAAATAGTTAGTAATGACAGAAGTGCGCCCGAATGGAGGCGTTCGAATTGACATTGTGTCAGCTTCTAGGCGTTGGCATAGGCTTTGACCTTGGGGCGGTGAACAAATCAGGATAAACAAGTAATAGCGAAGAACCATGAAAGGAACGATCAACGTACAAGCGGAGAATATCTTCCCCATCATCAAGAAGTTTCTCTACTCGGATCACGAAATCTTTTTGCGTGAACTCGTGTCAAATGCCGTAGATGCCACCTCGAAGCTCAAAGCATTGAGCAGAATGGGAGAGATCAAAGACGATGTAGGAAATACCATGATCGAGGTGAAGCTCGATGAGAAGAAAGGAACCTTGAGTGTCATCGATCGAGGCATTGGAATGACAGAAGAAGAAGTGGAAAAATACCTCAACCAAGTGGCTTTCTCAGGAGCTTCTGAGTTTCTGCAGAAATATGAAGGAAAGGTAGACGACGCCGGGATCATCGGTCACTTTGGATTGGGATTTTACAGCGCCTTTATGGTCGCAAAAAAGGTAGAAGTAATCACCAAGAGCTGGAAGGATGAAACGGCTGTGAAGTGGGTCTGTGATGGGAGCCCTGAATTCAACATTACCAAATCAAAGAAGACCCAGCGCGGAACAGAAATCATCCTACACATCGATGATGAATCCAAAGAGTTCCTCGAAGAAGGTCGCGTAGCCGGCATCCTTGAAAAGTATTGCAAGTTCCTCCCAGTAGAGATCAAATTCGGAACCAAGGACAATTGGGTAGATGATCCGAAAGGCGAAAAAGACGATAAGGGAGAAGTAAAGCAAGTGAAGGAGACGGTGGATAACATCGTCAACAATCCGAAGCCGCTTTGGAAGAAACAGCCTGCAGATCTCTCGGCAGAAGATTACTCTTCTTTCTACCGAGAACTCTACCCAATGACGTTTGAAGAGCCCTTGTTCAACATCCACATCAACGTGGACTACCCGTTCAATTTGACAGGCGTATTGTACTTCCCAAAGTTGGCGAAGCACAAGGTTGAGTTGCAGAAGAACAAGATCCAATTGTACAGCAATCAAGTGTTCATTACCGACTCTGTTGAGAACGTGGTCCCTGAGTTCTTGACCTTGCTGCACGGCGTGATCGACTCACCAGATATTCCGTTGAACGTAAGCCGCAGTTATCTTCAGAGCGACAGTAACGTGAAGAAGATCAGCGGGCACATCACGAAGAAGGTGGCCGATAAGCTCGCTGAGATGTACAAGAATGACCGCGAAGACTTCGAGCAAAAGTGGCCTGACATGCAAGTGTTTATGGACTATGGTCTATTGACAGACGAAAAGTTCTATGAGCGTATTCAGCCTACGTATTTGTTGAAGAACACCAAAGGTGAGTTCAAGACCTTTGACGAATACAAGGAAGTGATCAAGGATGCACAAACAGATAAAGACGGCAACTTGGTCATCTTGTATACCAATGACGCGGAAGCACAGCACAGCATCATCAGCAAAGCCACCGCAAAGGGCTACGATGTGTTGGAGATGAACACACCGCTTACGGCGCATTTGGTGCAGCAGTTCGAAATGAAAATGGAAAAGGTCAATTTCAAGCGCGTTGATGCCGACGCCTTGGAGAAACTGGTTCCAAAAGAGAACGCTGTCGAAAGCAATTTGACCGAAGACCAGAAGAACACGCTCACGCCAGTGATCGAAGAGATCGTAGACAAGCAAAAGTTTGCGATTCAATACGAGAGCTTGGATGAGAACGATCCACCCATGATGATTACGCAAAGCGAATTCATGCGACGCATGAAAGAGCAAGCGGAGATCGGTGGAGGAATGATGGGAATGGGTAACCTACCTGATTCATTCAACTTGGTGGTGAACAGCAATCACGCCTTGGTCTCTAAAATCCTCGTAGAACAGGATGAGGCAAAGCGTTCTCAAATGGTGCAACAGGCAACCGACCTCGCACTTCTTTCTAAAGGAATGTTGAAAGGCGAGAAGCTCACACAATTCATTGAGCGCAGCGTAAACCTTATTGAATAAGGACAACAACGATCGAATAGGAAGAGCCTCCTTCGGGAGGCTTTTTTATTGCCCGGTTCTCATAGGGGCTTTGGAGTATCTAACTGCTGATAACCCCTTTCAGAAAGTTTGTTTTTACTATCGTTGCTACTTGAAACCAAAAGAGATGACAGAGAAGATATTATTGCTTGGATCGGGTGAACTTGGAAAGGAATTGGTCATCGCCTTGCAGCGTCTCGGCCAGCATGTGGTCGCTTGTGATAACTACCCAAATGCACCCGCTATGCAAGTGGCGCAGGAGTTTGAGGTGTTTGACATGCTCGACGGTGCCGCACTGGAGGCGGCGGTGCGAAAGCACGACCCCAAACTGATCGTACCAGAGGTGGAGAGCATACGAACGGAAAAATTTTATGGCTTTGAAAATGAGGGCTATACTGT
>Ga0055584_100003387_pt1 | contig 15717 bp, 17 predicted proteins | sample OSDHelmetaG_FD_58716 | JGI IMG/M metagenome (GOLD analysis project Ga0055584, IMG submission 58716) | Pelagic marine sediment microbial communities from the LTER site Helgoland, North Sea, for post-phytoplankton bloom and carbon turnover... | ecosystem: Environmental > Aquatic > Marine >... | reverse complement strand
GCTAGCGCTCTGGAACGCCTGCCCCATCGAACTGCTCTGACGCAGGGAGCAGGCAAACCCGCTCAGACGTGCCGGGCCACGCCTGCTGCACTCGGGTGGTGGCTCCTCTAGTGGGCAGCCAACTGCGTGATGTCGCGCAGGTGATGGTGGCTCTCGTGCAGCATCGCCACCGTCAACAGTCCGAGCGGGGCAGGATTGCCGTTGAACAGCAGCGTCCAGGTGAGTGCGCCGCTGTCGAGACCAGCGAGGGCATCGCAAGCCTGTTCACCAGCGCGGCGGATTCGCCCGGACATGTCCGCGGGAGCGACCTCGTTGAAGTGAGCGTTGTCGACATGTTCGTCTGGATCGACACCATTGATCGGTGCAAGCTCGTCCGCGTCCGCTATCTCGCACATCTGACTGACGGACCCGTAGATGAACTCGACGTGACCGGTGTACTCGAGGATGCTCCAAGTCTCCGCCGACGGACGACTGTTCAGCGCCAGGCAGCCGCTCACCGATGCGTCAGAGATGATCGCCTCGTACCCGATTGCGAGTCGCAGGAGTTCCGGGCCGAGTTGATCTGAGGCGATTTGGTGAGGGTCGAACTCGCACTCGCTACAGACCTCGGTCACGCCTTGCACCACTACTCCTCCATCAGGTGGTGCCAGACCCTACTAAGACCCCAACATTGGCGTCCCGAACGTCGGATCGACGACCACGAAGCCTGACGCGACGGTCGCCTCCCCCGACGCTCGACCAACTCCGGGCCACAATGACGACCCGCAGAGTTCACCCACCGTTACCCTTGCCGATTCGCCGTCATCGGCCGGCGAGAGCGGAGCACCCATGACTGCTGACATCGCCTATGTCGTGGCGCTCACCGCCAGCCTCGTGTAGTTCACGATGGGCTTTCGGTACTTCGCCTTCCAGGCCGAGACGGCCGCCAAGGTGATGGTGGGGAGGCCCCACCGAGACTCGCCGATCTTCAGGACGTATGCGGCCGGTGTGCGATTCCTTGGTGGGTTCAACGCGGCGTTCGCGCTGATGTCGCTGCTCCTCCTCGTGTGCACCCTGACCGGCAGCGAGCTCTTCGACGACGCCGGAGAACGGGCAATCGTGTTGTTCGTGCTCGCGGCCGCGCACTTCTCGCAGTTTCTTCCGAATGTGCCGGTGCTGCGCAACGGCGAGCGTCATGACGACGGCGCGTTCTGGCCGGTGCGATCAGGGCCGATGCTCATGATCTTCGTGGTGGACCTCGTCGAGACGGCGGTCAACCTCGGGGCCGGTGTCGTGCAGCTGGCCGCATAGCCGCTCCTCGGTTTGGCCGAGACGGGTCGTGCGAAAAACAGGCAGGCTAGGGATATGAATGATCGCTACGAGCTCGTGGACCTCGACGTCAAGCGAGAGGAAGGGATCACTGCCACGTTCGCGGACGGCCACATCGCCACCATCGAGCTGAACGAGCTTCGCCTTGGGTGCCCCTGCGCCACCTGTCGCGATCTTCGAGACCGGGGCGACACTCCATGGCCCCGCCCGGGTAGCCCGACACCGCTCAGCATCACCGATGCCAGCTTCCATGGCGCGTGGGGGCTCAACATCACCTGGAACGACGGCCACTCCACCGGGATCTACCCGTTCCAGGCTCTGCGTCGCTGGTCCGAAGGCCAGCCCCCTTTCGGCTACGAATCAGACCCTGGCCTCGCCGACGGCTGAAAGAGCGCGCTGATCGCGCCGGCCGAGTTGCCCCGCGCCACAAACTCATCCGCGCCCGGGGTGAGTCACTCGATCTGATCGCTGATCAACGTCATCACCAGCTCTCGCTCCAGGCCGAAGCGGCAACACCGGAAGACAGCCAGACCGCCTCGGACCTCAACCGCAAGAAGCTCCACGACGAGATCGCTCGAATCCTCGACTGAGAAATCCGGCCGCGACGAAGCCGAGGTCCAGATGGCCGCCTTCTTCCGAGTGGGCCACGGAGCGCGGCCACGGGCGGCGAAACATGACCAGCGATTCTGCGCAGAGGGAGTCACAAGCAGACACGTCTCGTCCTTTCGGTTGAGGAGAAACGGCCGAACGGCCGATGAGATACCTGACGCGAGCTCCGTACTGTGCACGCATGGCTGGAGATCGAGATACGCCCGTCAGCGGGTTCCTTCCACCCCGCTGGTTCATTCGGGCCGCGTGGAAGACTCACAAGGCGCTTTACCGCTGGAGTCGGGGTCGATTCGGGCTTCGGGTTCCGCGACCTGACCGCTACGGACTCGCTCACCTCAACACAACCGGACGCCGAAGCGGCGCCGAGCGTGGCGTGATGATCGCCTACTACGAAGACGGCGACAATGTCATCACGATGGCGATGAACGGGTGGGGCGCGGCAGAGCCCGCGTGGTGGCTCAATCTTGAGGCCAATCCCAACGCCGAGATCACGTTGTCCCGTGGAGAGACGATCGGCGTGGTCGCCCGCAGCGCGACCGGCGAAGAACGCGATCGATTGTGGGAACGCTGGCGCCAGTTGGACCGCGGACTCGATGGACACGCCGCTCGGCGTCCAACACAGACTGCGGTCGTCGTTTTGAGCCCGCCGGGCAGCGCCGAATTGCTCGGCTGACGTCCCCGCGGAGACGTGTTTGTGTCGTCGATCTGACGCAAGGGCGTCTCCGCGGAGACGTAGTAGCGTCCGGCCATGCCCAGACCTGTCTCACGGCGCGTTTTCCTGGCCGGCGCGGCGAGCGCGTTCGCCGTGGCCTGTAGCGGGGACGACGCCGCTCCTGCGTCGACCACCACAACCTCGCTGCCGAGTTCGACCACCATCCCGAATTCAACCGCGTCGACCACGACCACACGGGCCACGGTCGCCGCACCGCCATTCGACGTTGCCGGCAACCCATTCGCGTTGGGAGTTGCATCAGGCGAGCCGCTGGCCGACAGCGTCGTGCTGTGGACTCGGCTCGCCCCTGACCCGGCCGACCCGAATGGCGGAATGCCGGACCAGCTGTTCGACGTCGCCTACGACATCGCGACCGACGCCGACTTCGCCACCATCGTCAGCTCGGGGCTGGACGTCGCCGACTTCGACTACGCCCACTCCGTGCATGCCGAGCCCGGCAATCTCGAACCCGCCACCACCTACTTCTACCGCTTCCGTATCGGTGATTACACGAGTCCGACCGGGCGCACTCGCACGCTTCCGGCGGAGGGGACCGACGCGTTCCGTTTCGCGCTCACCACGTGTCAAGACCCGCAGTTCGGCGAGTACGCCGCGTGGGCCGACATCGCCGCCGACGACGAGCTCGATGCCGTGATCTTCACCGGCGACTACATCTACGAGCTCCCGCCACTCGACTTCTCACCCGATGGCGACGGTCGCCGTGCGTGGACCAGTCCCCCGCCGAGCGACCTCGCCGGCTTCCGGCTCCGCTACGCCCAGGTGAAACAAGACCCATCGCTGCAGGCCGCCCACAGCACCCACCCGTTCTTCACGATGTGGGACGACCACGAGATCACCGACAATTACTGGGCCGATGGCCCCGGCCAATTCGACAGCGCCGGCGGCGATTTCGAATCCCGCCGGGTGGCGGCCTATCAAGCGTGGTGGGAACACCAACCCGCCCGCTCGCCGGCGCCCACAAGGAGCGGCCACAGGTTGCATCGCTCGGTCCGCGTGGGCGATCTGGCCGAGTTCTACCTGATCGACACCCGACAGTTCGCCGACGAGCCCCCGTGCCGCGACACCTCGGTGTTCGATCTCGGCGAGGGATGCGCCGAGAGAGACGATCCCGACCGCACGCTGCTCGGCGAAGAGCAGGTCGCCTGGCTCACCGACGGCCTCACGTCCTCAACAGCCAACTGGACCGCGCTGGTCAGCCCCTCGATGTTCGCTGGGCTCGATGCCCGCGAGCCCGGCACCGATGTGGCGAAGTACTACCTCGAAGCCTGGGACGGCTACCCCGCCGAACGCGAGCGAGTGGCCGAAGCGTTGAGTGCTGCGGCAAACCCGATCGTGCTGAGCGGCGACTACCACGCCAGCTTCGTGCTCGACGTCGGCCCGGGCTTCGGTCACGACGTCATCTGCCCCGAAGTGATGGCCACCGCGATCTCGTCGTCGCCGTTCGCCACCGACTTCACCGCTGCCAACCCCCACGTGAAGTACTTCGTCGGCGACAACGGCTACACCAAGTGCACCGTGACCGCCGATGGCTGGCGAGCCGACTATCGATCGGTGGCCGACATCTGGGACCCGGCCTCTCCGCTCGAAGACGTGGCGTCATTCGAGTTTCCTGCTCGCTAGCACGCACCCGGCCCGATCCGGTTCGGCGTCTGGCGGCCGGTACGGTTCGTCCCATGCCGCATCACCGCGCCTGGGTCGTCGTTGCGGCGCTCTTCGCCGTCGTCACGACCGCGTGCGCGCCCGGTCCATCGTTCGGCGAACCCACCACGGCCCCCCTCCCCACGGCATCTGTCGCGCCGCCCACCACGAGCACGCCCCCACCTCCGCCCGAGCCGACACCTGAGACCGGCATTCCCCAGATCGCCCCGCTCGACGTCTTCCCGGTCTCACCCGAAGACCTGACCGATCTCGGTCGCGTCGCGGGCCAAGTCGCCATCACCGGTGCCGACGCCGCCATTCGGAGCGGGATAACTACGACGCCGCTCGACACCGGCGCACTTCCCGGTCAGCCCACATGGTCTCGTGACGGTTCTCGGCTCGCGGTCGTCTCGCTCGTGGGCCGCCAACCCACGCTCGACGTGTTCGACGCCGCCACCGGCAGCCTGATCTCCAGCGTCGACATCGAGCGTCTCTACTTCTTCTTGAGCTGGAGCCACGACGGCAGCCGGATCGCCGGTCTCGGCCCCGGGATCGACGAGAACGGCACCCCGCAGACCGTGCTCGACATCCTCGACGCCGACGGCGTCATCGTCCACGCCGAGGTGGCGCGGGCCAGCTCACTGTTCGTCGCGTGGGAGCCGGGTGGCCTGCGCCTCGCCGCGCACGCCGACGAACGACTGCTGCGAATCGATGCCGACGGGACCAACACCGATCTCGGCCCGGTGGGCCTCGAGTTCTTCGCTCCGAAGTGGATCCCGACGACCAACGAGATCCTTCTGGTGACCGACATCGAGTCGTCCCCCTTCATCGTGCGTCGCAGTATCGACGGCGGCGACACCCTCAAGACGCTCGGCGAAGCCACCCCGGAGATGGGTATCACGGTCCATCCTGACGGCGCCGTCGCTGCGATCTCGCAGACCTTCGAGGCGGAGGGAGGTGGAGCCGCCGACCGAATCGAGCTTCCGGTGCTCCCACAGTTCGCCGAAGGACGCAGCGGCACCGTCGAGATCATCGGCCTCGAGAGCGGTGATCGTGTGCCCGTCTTCACCGGATTCACGCTGTGGATGGAGTGGAACCCTCAGGGCACCCATCTCCTCATCTACGAAGCCGATGTGGGCTCCGGCACGGGAACGTGGTGGGTCTACGAGCACCAGCCCGAACTCGACGGAGAACCAATCCCGGCGGTCGAGATCGTCACGTTCTCCCCCACCCCGATCTTCTTCGGTTCGTACATCTCATTCTCCGACCAGTTCATCGAGTCGCCGCGGCTGTGGTCGCCCAACGGCCGCGAGTTCACCTACGCGGAGCTCACCGATGCGGGTTCGTTGATCCGCACTGTCAGCGCCACCGGCGGCAACGAACCGGCCACCATCGGCGCCGGCGAGGTCGGCTTCTGGAGTCCGGCCGGTTGACCTCGTAGCCTGCGCAGTCGTGAACCTCCAAGAACTGTCAGACCGCCTCGAGATCAACGAACTCCTCACGCGCTACGCCCGCGCCGTGGACCGCAAGGATTGGGACCTCTATCGCCAGGTGTTCACCCCCGATGCCGACATCGACTACACCTCGGCCGGGGGAATCAAGGGCGACACCGAAACACAGGCGAAGTGGCTGGCTGATGCCCTCGCTCAGTTCCCGGCGACTCAGCACATGATCGCCAACGTCGGCATCGAGTTCACCGGTGACGACACCGCCAACGTCGAATCGATGTTCCACAACCCGATGGTCATGCCCGACAAGTCAGCGTGGGTGACCGGCGGGTGGTACCACCACGAGGTGCAGCGCACCGCCGATGGCTGGCGCAGCGTGAAGCTCACCGAGGAGTCGGCATACTTCTCGGGCATGCCGAGCAACCTCGATCGACCTGAGTGAGCACCCCAACGTGACCCAGCGCGATCGGGTGAACCGAGACAAGGCTCGCATCGACGAGTGGATCAGCTACGCGGCGACGAGTGGCGAGACTCCCGCGATCGACGCGGCCACAGTGATCGTGCTCCGAGACGGCGATGCCGGCCTCGAAACCCTGATGCTGCGGCGCAACTCGAAGATCGCGTTCGGCGGCATGTGGGTATTTCCCGGCGGCCGAGTGGACGACGCCGACCGCGAAGCCGGAGCCGACGCGCTCGAGGCGGCTCGCATCGCGGCGGCTCGCGAAGCCGAGGAAGAGGCGTCACTCGCCATTCCCCATGGCGAGCTCGTGATGTTCGCCCACTGGATTCCGCCACCGATCGCGCCGAAGCGCTACGCCACCTGGTTCTTCGCGGCCGGCGTGACCGACCGTGAGCACACCATCGATGACGGCGAGATCGTCGAAAGCGACTGGATGACGCCGGAGGAATGCCTCGGACGACACCATGAGGGCGAGATCGAACTCGCGCCGCCCACCTGGGTCACGCTCCACACCATGCGACCGCACTCCAACGTCGAGACTGCACTCCAGTGGCTGGCCGAACGTCCGCCACGTCACCACGCAACCCGGATGGGTCCGAGCGATGCCGGCCCGATTGCGATGTGGGAAGGCGACGCTGGTTACGCAACGACCGATCCGTCGATCAGCGGCCCGCGCCATCGCCTCGAGATGTTCGCCGAGGGCTATCGATACGACGACTCCGGGTTCAGCGGGTGAGCACCCAATCGACGGGGCTCACGGCGGCCGAAGTCCAAGAGCGAGTTGCCGACGGCCGGGTCAACGACGTGCCCGACGCGCCAGTGCGGACGTTCCCCCAGATCGTCAAAGCCAACGTGCTCACCCCGGTCAACGGCATCATCGGCTCGCTCTTCGTCCTGATTCTCATTGCCGGATTCCCCGCCGACGCACTCTTCGCCGGCGTGGTGGTGTCCAACAGCATCATCGGGATCGGCCAGGAGATTCAGGCCCGTCGAACGCTCAATGCTCTTGCCGTGCTCTCCGCTCCCCGAGCCAGGGTGCGCCGCGATGACACGGTCGAAGAGATCGGCGTCAGCGGCGTCGTCGCCGACGATCTACTGGAGATCCAACCCGGCGATCAGATCGTGGTCGACGGACGCATCGCTGCGGCGAACGGCCTCGAAATCGACGAGTCGTTGCTCACCGGCGAGGCCGACCCGGTCGAGAAGGAGATCGACGACGAGGTGCTGTCGGGCTCGTTCGTCTCCGCCGGTTCCGGCTCCTATCAGGCAACCCACATCGGCGCCGACAGCTACGCCGCCAAGCTCGCCGACGAAGCCCGCCGATTCGAACTCGCCGGAAGCGAGTTGCGCCAGGGCGTCAACAAGATCCTGAAGTGGCTGCAGATCATCATCCCGCCGGCCGCGGTCCTGCTCCTCCTGCGTCAGCTCAACACCGAAGACCGCTGGCAGGAAGCGCTCCAGGCAACGGTCGCTGCCGCCGTGGCGATGGTGCCCGATGGGCTCGTCCTTCTCACCAGCCTGAGCTTCATCACCGGCGTGATCGCCCTGGCCCGGCGCCAGGCATTGGCCAAGGAGCTCGCATCGGTGGAGCTCCTCGCCCGGGTCGACACCCTCTGCCTCGACAAGACCGGCACGATCACGACCGGTGAGATCTCGCTCGGCCTGGTCGAGCCGCTGGGCGACAACTCGGCTGAGACAGCAGCGGCAGCGCTCGGAGCGATGGGCGCAGCAGATCCCTCGCCCAACGCGACGCTGGCGGCGATCGTGGCGAACTACTCCGATCCGGGATGGACGATCGGCGAAGGTCTCCCGTTCTCCTCGGCTCGGAAGTGGGCCGGCGCCGAGTTCGCCGACCATGGCGTCTACTACCTGGGTGCGCCCGACATCCTCTTCGACGACGATGACGACGAGGACCGCGCCCGAGCTCAAGAAGTGGCCGAAAGCGGCACTCGTGTCCTGCTGTTGACCCGGGCCGACGGCGACTGGCTGGGCGACACGCTTCCCGCCCAGCGTCACCCCGTTGCCCTCATCCACCTCGAAGACACGGTGCGCAGCGATGCCGCCGAGATCTTCGCGTTCTTCCGGGAGCAGGGTGTCGATCTGAAGGTGATCTCCGGCGACAACGCCGCGACGGTTGCCGCGGTCGCCCATCGAGCCGGCATCGAGAGCAACAGCGCATTCGTCGATGCCCGCACGCTTCCCGATGATCAGGAAGGGCTCGCCGATGCCCTCGAGGTCACCACGGTGTTCGGCCGGGTGACGCCTCACCAGAAGCGGGCGATGGTCCACGCCCTGCAGTCACGGGGCCGCACCGTGGCCATGACCGGCGACGGCGTGAACGACGTGCTCGCGTTGAAGGACGCCGACATGGGCATCGCCATGGGATCCGGGTCGTCGTCCACCCGGGCGGTCGCCCAGCTGGTGCTGCTCGACAACAAGTTCTCCACGCTGCCCCGGGTGCTCGCCGAGGGCCGCCGCGTGATCAACAACATCGAGCGAGTGGCCAACCTCTTCATCACCAAGGCTGCCTACGCAGTGCTGCTCACCGCCCTGATCGGGATCGCCGGATCACCCTTCCCGTTCCTTCCCCGGCAACTGACGCTCATCGGCACCTTCTCGATCGGCGTGCCGGGCTTCTTCCTCGCCCTCGCACCGAACGAAGCGCTGGTCCGTCCCGGATTCCTCACCCGCGTGCTGCGGTTCTCGATACCGGCCGGGGCGGTCGCAGGGACGACGACATTCGTCCTCTACGAGATCGTCCGGCGCATGGACGATGTGACCCTGCCCGAGGCGCGCACTGCAGCGACCGCCACGCTGCTCTTCCTCGGCCTCGTCACATTGCTGCTCATCAGTCGACCGTGGCAACCATGGAAGGCCGGCCTCGCTGCCGCGATGGCCGCGTGCTACGTGCTCGTCATGGTGTGGTCGACCGCCCGCGATTACTTCGAGTTGGATCTCCCGCCGGGCGGTGCATGGATTGCGGTCGGGATCGCGAGCATCATCGGTGCGGCCGGGCTCTGGCTCAGCACCAGAGTGTTCACCAACGACTGACTCGCCCTAGTCTCCCGGGTCATGACACGACGCCTCGACGGACGCCGAACCATCGTCACCGGCTCGAGCCGCGGCATCGGCGCGGGGATCGCAGAGCGAGCTGCCAGTGAAGGCGCTCGGCTCGCACTCGTCGCCCGCACCCTCGACACCCATCCGACCCTTGCCGGCTCGCTGAACGAGACGGCTGAGCGGTGCCGCGCCCTCGGGGCCGACGTGGTCACGATCGTCGCCGACCTCACCGACGAGACTGATCGAGCCCGAGTCGTGGGCGAAGCCGCCGACGCCCTCGGGGGTCACATCGAAGTACTGGTCAACAACGCCGCCGCCGCGATCTACCAGCCCCTCGACACCTACCCGCTGAAGCGCCGCCGGCTCATGATGGAGCTCAACGTGCATTGCCCACTCGACCTGGCCCAGGCGGCCTTGCCCGGCATGGTCGACGCCGGCGAGGGTTGGATCGTGAACCTGTCGAGCGGCTCGGCCAACCCACCCGACGGCCCGCCCTACGACCTCGGCGGAGTCCGCGGCTCGTTCGGTTTCTATGCCGCCTCCAAGTCGATGCTCAACCGGCTGTCGATGGCGATGGCGGCTGAGTGGCACCAGTTCGGCGTGCGGGTCAACACGGTCGAGCCGAAGGCCGCCGTGCTCTCCGAGGGGGCCGACGAGCTCGTCGGCGGTCAGCTCCGACCCGACCAGATCGAATCGATGGAAGCGATGAGCGAGGCCGCGTTGTGGCTCTGCGACTGCGGTCCCGACCACACTGGCCAGGTCGAGGCAAGCCTCGACCTGCTCGAACGAGAAGGAATCGCCCCCATGAACCTTCAAGGCACCGGCCTGCATCCCAATGGGATCCGCCCGTGACCGGGCTCGACGGCGAATTCGAGGACCTGAGCGTCGAGATCCACGGCAAGGTCGCCGTGCTGACGCTCGACCGCCCCGACAACCTCAACGCCTTCTCGGGGGCGATGGGTCGCAGCCTCACCACCGCACTGCGAGCGGCCGACACCGACGACGACATCCGTGTGGTCGTGCTCACCGGAGCGGGTCGGGCGTTCTGCGCCGGCGCTGACTTCTCAGGCGGATCGGGAGTGTTCGGCACCCCGACCAAGGAGACCTTCTCCTCGGACCCACTCGACGACTTCCACCCGTGGGACGTGCGCAAACCCGTGATCGCCGCGGTCAATGGCCATGCGGTCGGCCTCGGCATGACGATGACGCTGCAATGCGACATTCGGATCATCGCCGAAGAAGCCAAGCTCGGCATCGTGCAGGCCCGTCGCGGGATCCTCCCCGACCTCCACTCTCACTGGACGCTCCCCCGCCTGGTCGGTCACACCCGAGCGACCGAGCTCATCCTCACCGGGCGCATGTTTCGCGGGACCGACGCACTCGACTGGGGGCTGGCCACCGAGGCCCTTCCCGCCGAGCAAGTGCTTCCTCGGGCACTCGAGCTCGCCCACGAGATGGCCGCCCAGACCGCGCCGATCTCGGTCGGGGCATCGAAGCGGCTGCTCTGGATGAACGCACCCTCACCGGAAACCATCAACACCCTCGAACGCGACATCCACCTCCACCTGATGGGCACCGCCGACTCCAAGGAGGGCGTGATGGCCTACATGGAGAAGCGAGACCCGCAATGGTCCCTGACCCTCAGCGAAGATTGGCCGGAATGGCTCGACGAACTGCCCTGATCGTCGGGGCCGACGACCCCGCCGACTCCATTACCTCTGGCCTCGCCGCTGCCGGCTGGGTCGTGCTGCGCCTCGACGACGACGATCTCGCGTGGGACGACCACACCGTCGCAACCGCGTTTCCCGACCTCGACGGCCTCGACCTCGTGGTCCACGCCCGCTACCCCGCCGCATCACGGCAGCGGGACGCCCTGATGGAGCTGACCGACGACGACTGGCGCATCCGGGCCGACGAGCCGTTCGAGGCAACGATCCGACTGGCTCGCAGCGCCCACCCGTACCTGGCTGCGTCTGCCGGCACGATCGTCTTCCTTGTGCCGTTGATGGCGTCAGCGGGCGGCGAAGGGTTCGCACCAATGGCCACTGCCGCGGAAGGGGCCCGGCTTCTGGCCAAGTCGTTGGCCAAGACGTGGGGCGACGACCACATCCGTGCCCACGCGATCACCCTCGACCCGTCGGCCTTCCTGGCCCCGGGCGAGGCCGCAGGGATGGCCGAGGCCAACTCACTCCACGACCCGCCCCTCGGGCGGGTTCCCGACTTGTCGACCGAGGTCGCACCGATCGTCAACGCCTTGACCACCGACGACTTCACGTCACTCCTCGGCGCATCGCTCGTCGTCGACGGCGGACTCTGGATGCCCGGATGAGCGCCACCCCGACCCCACCCTCTCCCCCCGTAGCCGGACTGCTCGAAGGTCGCGTGGCTATCATCACCGGCGCCGGCCAGGGTGTCGGCGAAGGCATCGCCGACTCGATGGCACAGGCCGGCGCATCGGTGATCATCGCCGCTCGTCGAGCCGAGACCGGCGAGCCAGTCGCCGAGCGGATCCGCGATGAGGGCGGCAACGCCGCCTTCGTGAAGTGCGATGTCACCGTTCGTGCCGACGTCGACAATGCGGTCGAAACTGCCATCGAGCGCTTCGGACGGCTCGATGTGATGGTGCACAACGCGGTGTCGCCACCCGGCGTGCCGAGACCGCTCCAGGAGATCGACGATCAGACCATCGCGCTACAGATCGGCACCTCGACCACGGCGTCGTTCTATTGCGCCCAGGCCGCGTTCCCCCATCTCAAGAACGACTACGGCTCCCTCATTCTCCTCACGTCACCTGCCGGCATCGAGGGAAGCGGCAACCTCCCGCTCTACGGCGCCATCAAGGGAGCCCAGCGCGGGCTTCTGAAGAGCTTGGCCCGCGAGTGGGGACCCGAAGGCGTGCGGGTCAACGCCATCGCTCCCGTGGCGTGGACCCCGGCGATGGACGTCGCCACGACCGCCAACCCCACCCTCGAAGCTCGACTCAGGGGCCGCACACCGCTGCAGCGCATCGGCGACCCCACTGCCGACATCGGCCCGGTCGCCGTGTTCCTGGCCTCTCCGCTCTCGCGACACATGACGGGCCAGACGCTCGCGGTCGACGGTGGCCGCTACCTCGGCCTGTGAGCGCGGTTCGATGAGCGACATCCACCTCTTGATCAGCCCCGAGGCCGGGCGGGGCCGAGCCGCGGCAGCCACCGAGATCGTGCGGTCCACCATCCGAGCCGCCGGGCACACCCCCGTCGACCTCACCGGCACCACTGCCGCGGCGAGCACCGCTGCGGCCAAGGCCGCCGTGGCCGATGGAGTCGAGCGCATCATCGTGGTGGGCGGCGACGGGCTCGTGCACTTGGCGCTGCAAGCGGTGGCCGAATCGAGCACCGTGCTCGGCGTGGTGCCGGTGGGAACCGGCAACGACTTTGCCCGCGGGCTCGACACCATCCCCGACGACCCCGCCGAAGCCACACAGGTCGCGCTGGGCGAGGGGCGCCCCACCGACGCAATCCGCAGCGACGCCGGTTGGGTTGCCTCCGTCGCAACCGCAGGGTTCTCGGGCGACGTCAACGCCAGGGCCAACCGGCTGCGATTTCCGAAGGGGCCCTCGCGCTACTCGGTCGCCACGGTCGCCGAGCTGCCGGGGCTGCGAAACCGACCGGTTCGCCTCGACGTCGACGGGCAGGTGCACGAGTTCGAGACTGCATTGCTGGCCGTGGCCAACACTGGCTGGTTCGGCGGCGGCATGCAGATCGCACCCGATGCGAAACCAGACGACGGGCGGCTCGAAGTCACCGTGGTCGCCGATGTCGGCCGCCTCGAACTGCTGCGTTTCTTTCGGCTCGTGTTCAGCGGGCGCCACATGGCCCACCCGAAGGTGCACGGGCTCAGCGGCCGACGCGTCTCGATCGAAGCCGACGGACTCGAGCTCTGGGGTGACGGCGAAGCGATCGGCACGACACCGGCAACGCTCGAAGCGGTGCCCGACGCAGTACTGCTCGCCCGCTAGTCACTCGAAGATCGTCACGCAGCTGTTCTCGGCGAGCGACTCGACCGCTTCATCGGTCAGACCGACCTTCGGGTCGAAATCGACCCCCATCGCCTTCGACACGACACGACCCCGCCGAAAGATGGCTTCGACCCACTGGCGATACTCATCGGTGCCGGGCTCGAGCACCCGACCCTGCATCTCGCGCCATTGCCCCTTGACACACAGGCGAGCCGGATGACCATCGACGAAGTTGCGCCACCAGTTCCGTTCGGGGGCGATCGAGGTGCTCACGATCACCACACCGTCGATGTCGTGATAGCCGACCGGCAGGCGAAACGATCGGCCGCTCTTGCGCCCCGAATACTCGATGACGCACAGCCCGGAACTCATCAGGCGGTGGGCCCGCGATGTGAGGACCCGGATCATGACCGGGTTGGTCCGGTCGAAGAACTTCAGAACGGCGCGTTTCATGCTGCGGAGAATGCCACTCGAAAGCCCATGTTGCCCGTCGACGTGTCGAACGTGTTCGACGACCGGGCGCCCACTCGGTAGCGGTTGCAGTAGGAGTCGTGGCACAGATACGAACCGCCGCGAATCACCTTGTGGTTCGGGCGCTCCTCGAAGTCGTCGGCGCACCATTCCCAGACGTTGCCGGCAACGTCGTAGAGCCCCAACCCGTTGGCGGGAAACGAACCGACCGGTGATGTTCCGAGAAAGCCGTCGTCGAGCGAGTTGGCCATCGGGAACTCGCCCTGCCAGATGTTGCACCGGTGCTCGCCGTCGGGAGTGAGGTCATCGCCCCAGGGGTAGATCGCCTGATTCAGCCCACCCCGAGCAGCGTGTTCCCACTCGGCCTCGTTGGGGAGTCGGCCGCCCGCCCAGGCCGCGTAGGCAGAAGCCTCTTCCCACGACACGTGAACGACCGGGTGCTCGCTCAGTGTGTCGAGGTCACTGTGTGGGCCATACGGGTGACGCCAGTCGGCGCCCTCGACTGCCCGCCACCACTCGGCACCGACGACCCCACGGGTCGGGGGAAACTCATCGGGCAACTGACCACCGAACACGAACGACCAGCCATCGCGCTCCGCGATGGTCGTCAACGCGGTTGCCTCGACGAATTGTGCGAAGTCGGCATTGGTCACGGGCATCGCCGCGATCTCGAAGGCTTCGGTGGCGACCTCTCGGACCGGACCTTCGCGGTCTGCCGGAAAACGACCGTTGTCGGTGCCCATCCGGAAACTGCCCGCGTCGACCGAAACGGTCGCCGGCCGAGTTCCACCGGGCGCTAAGTCAGCGGCCGGTTCGGTGATGGGGTTGGGTTCACCGTCACGAGACGGCGCGCAGCAAGGAGATTCGCTCAGTTGCTGCTCAGACCAGGACTCGAGGGCTCATGCCCCCGACCGTAGTCAGGATGCGTTGGCCATCGCGTCTCGAGCACGCTGCTCGGCGACACGCTTGCGACCGATGATCGGCGTGGTGGGAGGGAAGCCGGCTTCGGCTCGCTCCGACTCGCTCTCGCCACCCCAGAAACCCAGCTCGCGGTTTCCTCGGGCGTAGTCGCGACAGGCGCTCAGCCCGACGCAGCCCTGGCAGATGACTCGGGCCGCTGCTTCGCGTCGCACTCGGGCCTCAGGCCTCTCGGCGAAAGGGGCGAAGAACAGGTCGCTATGGCCGGCACAGGCCGCCACATCCATCCACTCGGTCGAACCGACCGGACCCGTCGGCGTCTCCACCGGTTCCATGATCTCCAGCATCTCTCTACCCGCTTCCCTGGAGCCCTCGCCACACCCCGTGGTGTGGCTGCGGTGCCCCGTTCGGCTACGACAAGCAACCTAGGAAAACCCAGCGTGAAAGTCCCGTGAAGATTGATGATTGTTCGCGCTAGTAGCTATCGCGAAAAGTGATCGACCACGAAGCGTCCGTCTGTGGAACAGAATTCCCCCTGACGGTGCGTCAGTTTCCGGTTTGCCAAGTCAGCCGCCGGCAAAGTCTGCGAAGTTCAGCTTGCGGCGGCCCACACGACACGAAACCGTGCTCCGCCGGTCGGGGCATCCTCGATCAGAATCTCCCCACCCATCGCCGAAACGGTGGCGGCGACGACCGCCAAGCCGAGACCCGCGCCACCGGTGTCACGCGTGCGCGCCGCCTCGAGCCGCGTGAAACGCTCGAAGACCCGGTCGCGATCTGCCAGCGGAATACCCGGGCCGTCGTCGTCGACTGTGAGCACCACGGAACCTTCGCTGGTCTGCAGCGCCACGCTCACCGAGCTCGCGGCATGGCGGGCCGCGTTGTCGAGCAGGTGCACAAGGACCCGCTCGCACCCCTCTCGGGTGCCATGGATTCGCCCGGCCGACACCGCACTGACATCGACCGGAACCCGGCGACGTCGGCCGGCTTCCGCGAGAACGATGTCGTCGAGGTCGATCGCCGAGAAGTTCATCGGCGAGCGGGCCTCGTCGCCACGTGCGAGCACCAGCAG
>Ga0055584_100003386_pt1 | contig 15719 bp, 12 predicted proteins | sample OSDHelmetaG_FD_58716 | JGI IMG/M metagenome (GOLD analysis project Ga0055584, IMG submission 58716) | Pelagic marine sediment microbial communities from the LTER site Helgoland, North Sea, for post-phytoplankton bloom and carbon turnover... | ecosystem: Environmental > Aquatic > Marine >... | reverse complement strand
ACATTAAGAAGAGGCAGGTAGAGATATTTTATCAAGGGCCTTTTTCATTTTGTTTGAATCTTCAGAAAACTTAATTCTAAGCTCTATTCTTCTAGACTGAATACAGCTAAATATTCCACAACCTGGACTGCTTATTAGGCCTGGATCTGTGAAGTCTGCTATATCAATTTTCCCGTATTTTTTTCTTAAGAACATCTTGTTCTCATCTTTAAGAATAGGATACTTTATTCCCTCGCCTATTGACTCTATTTTTTCAATAAGTTGTTCTAAAGCGAAAATTGATCCGTCATTTATTTCTTTTAGCCAATTCACAATATTCAATGCACGTTTTTCACTTAGATCTAAATTATAAATATAGCCTGGGTGAGACTCATCTTTAGGATCAACAAAAAGCCCATTAAGAATAGGCCCTGCATGTCCAACAACTATAACCTTCTCTATTGTGCTGGCAATTTCTGGATCACTAAAAAGAGCTTTTGTATAAACATTAAAAATATCTTTTAATTTACTTTTCATTTCAGGGCCCAGTTTTGCGGTATTTTTTTGAAAGAAAAGTCCCTTCCCTAACGGCAGTGATACGGAAGCTGAAGAAGAGTCTGTATCGAAATCTGAACTTACGGCCTTTAGTTTGTCTTTAATTCTTTTAGCAAGTTTCGTTTTAAACTTTTCCTCAACATTCTCTTCTTTTTGCGAAGTTGGAAGTCTTTTTGGTATCTTTTTGTTTTCAAAAAAGTCTTTATTAAAGGCTAAACTTAGATCAGCATCTTCTACTACTAAGCTCTGTGCTTCTTTAACCTTTTTATCAATTGGTTTTCTGGCCTTCGCCAACTTAGGTTTTTGAATAACCTTTTTCTTTTTCACAGGAGTAACAGGAAGAATATAGTTGGACGTATATGAGTTATTTAACAATCTTTCATTCTCTAATCTCAATCTTTTAATTTCATCGTTTAGTAGATCAAATCGAGATGAAAGGTAATCATTTTTATTTGATAGTTCATTTTTCTTAAGACCAATTTCTTCATACCCTTGATTGGCCAGATCAAGTCTCTTTTTAAGATAGCTAATTTTACCTTCAATTGTTTTTCTATCTGCTTTTAAAAGCTCAATTGTACTGAGTAATTCTAGATTACTCTGTTTAGCATTGACATACTTCTGATTAATATCTTTTAATTTTCTTGAAGCTTTTTCTAATTGGTCTTCAAATCCGCTTAACTTAAATTCAAGGTTTTCACTTTTCTTTGCTTCAGACATAAGCTGTTTGGAAACCTTATCTTTTTCATCCATCACTTCTCTTGTGAACCTTTCTTGGTTTTCAAGTTTAAATTTAAGTGAGTAGGCCTCTTCTAATACAATTTCGTTTTCTTTTTTTAACTTATCATAAGTTAATTCAAAGTCTGAGAACCTCGTTATAAGTTTTTCGTTCTCTTCTTTTAAAACACTAACTTCTTCTTTTAACTTTTTATTCTCAGAATAAAGGTCACCTCTTTCATTTGTTTGAGACATCAGTTGTTTTTCTAGAAATTCCGACTTTGCAGTAAATAAATTTTTCTCTTTTTCTAATTGAGTTACTTTTTGTTTTAAATTTTCATTTTTAGTTTTTAAAAGACTAAGTTCTGTTTTTGTTTGAGATATTTCACTAAAAGAAAAAAGAAAGTATGTGGCCAGCACAAAAGTGGCCATTAAAGCAGTGCCTATCCACTGCTTATTATTCAGTTTGGAAACAAAATCATTCCATTTCATTACCATAAGTATCGGAATTTAATAAAGAAATCTGAAAGTTCTTTTAGACCTTTCTCAATAGATTATGTTTAATCAGTCCCAAAAGTGAATCATCAAAGTTCCCTAAAAATGACTCCATAACTTGAACAAATTGATCAAGCCAGCTTTTTACAGCAACAAAAGTTGAATAATCACTCACACTATCCATCAAGAGCTGAAGAATTTGCTGAAAATAGTGGAAAACTGGCTCCAAACCGAACTTTTTAAAGAAATATTCAAAAAAGTTTTCAACTTCTTCTACAGTATCCTTTTGCACAACAAATAAAGGATTTTTATTGAATTTGCCCATGATTCCACTCCTCAATCCCTTGAGCAATAGCCTTAAACTGCCCTTGAATTTCGTTAAATTCTTTTAAACTAAACTCAAATACTGATTTTCTATGCCCTAAGCTCTTCACCAGCTGTGCTTTATTATAGAATGGCCCAAAGTATTTAACATCATCTTTTTGATTAAGCTTTATAGACTTTAAGTCACTTTGTTCTTGCTTTCTTTTCTTATCTAAAAGGTTAGGAATGTGACCAATTACATCTGGTACTTTTGAAATTCCCATGTCTTTAATTTGATCTAGGACCTCATAAAATGAAAGTAAACCTTTCTTGGAAAAGTCATCTGCTTTAAATGGAATAAGCAGTCCATCACTAGCACAAAGAATATTAACAACTAATAAACCTAATGTAGGTGGCCCATCAATAACAATATAATCATAAATATTAGTGAGGGCATTATTTTCGATAAACTTCTTTAAAATAAGTTGGCGTGGTGAACTAATGCCCGCCACAGTAAGTTCAAAACCAGAAAGCTCTGGTCCCGCTGCTAAAAGATCAATTGGACCTATCGAATTAAGAACATCCGTATAAATAACAGGAGAATGGATTGACTTTAACTCTCTGAGACTATTCACTAAAAGGTGATGAATATGGTAATCATCTTTAACTTCTCTATTAAATAGAAGGCTTAAATTACCTTGTGGATCCATATCAATACACAAGACCCGATGGCCTTGTTTTGATAAGGCGTGAGCGGTATTAAAGGCCATGGTCGTTTTGCCAACACCACCTTTTTGATTAAGAAAACTGATTACCTTTCCATTTAAATTCATTGGATCACTATTTCATAAATACTAACGAGTGGAAAGTCGCGGACTAAATTAATCCTCTGCAAAACTAGATTCGTAAATAGGGGCCATACACCTAAAACCTATTTTCACGTTTTCAGAAGGAAAGTCTATCTTTTCAGGTATACCTGCATCAACAGTAACACCAAGTGCCTCAACCTGCTGATTACCATTTCCAGAAATCACAGCAGTAAGTATATTTGATACACTAGCATTACTATTCATATCCGCAACAAGGTTTTTATATAAATAATTCTCAGATATTCCAACTGCTTCAAAGTTTACGATACGGGCCGGTACAACGACTCTAATAGAATTTCCAAATACTTTAAAACACGCTGATGTCCCCGAGGCCGTACAATCATTAATATTATCAGTCGCACTTCCCTCATACGTAATATAGATGATAGAAAAACTATTATTAGGAGTTTTAGATTTGAAGGCGGCCTGACCTAGATTAAGATAATAGTGGAAAGTATCACTGCACGGATAGAAATTGAAGTTCCAAACACCTGCCTTATTTCCATCAGTGTAATCACCTCCAGTTGCCATTGCACCACAGGAGTCTTTTTCAGCATAAATTTCTGCTGTGTTAAAACTCACTCTATCACCTCTTAGTTGGGTAGCTGTTATTCCTGATGAAGGGCCTATTTCTGATGTAACCGTATTAGAGTTTGTGGCAACACTCCTCGTAAAATCAATATTAATGGGTAGGCCTAGTGGAATGTTGAAGCGACCTGCACCATATGTCTGATCTTGCAGGTCCCATCCTGTCATAGAACCATCACAGATATCGTCCCCATTAGTATCATTACAAGGCCCTCTAATGCCATCAGTTCTGTAAACCATAAAACCTGTCGCATCATTACGATTATTATGATTAGTAATAATCGTCGAAGGGTCTGTCGGTGAAGTTAAGAAGTCTTGCCCTAAATTCGTAGGTCCCAAAAAGAATGCCGTCGTTTCTCGTGGTAGACTTTCAAATACAAAGTCATACCAAAACTCCCACGTATTCAAATCAACATCTTTTTCTGTTACACCTTCACAAAAGCCAAAGTCTGGGCATAAAATTCTATCAAAAACCCATTCTTGAACATTACCGACAGCATCTTGTACACCAAACCGGGAGCTACATTTACTTGTTTTTCCTGATCCGGACATGACACTTCGAATATTAGATGTTTTTGAACCCGTTACGCTAAAGAAACTCTCACTATCGGGAACGGGAACGTCACTATAATTAAACTCTATACCACTAGCACTTGATGTATTACATTTAGGGCTAGCATTAAGACTAAGACCTAGCTCAAAGTTTTGAATTTCAGTATCTGATAGGTTTTCATCCCACTGGCTATAAGCGACTTGATACTTCCTAGAGGGAAGTTGGGATACTTGGCTCGTTGTTAGGCCGTAGATCCCATTTATTGTTCTGGTGGGGCTTTTACAAAAGTCGGCCGCTTCAGATTGATTAAAGTTAACCAACAACGGGGAATGTGCTAAGCGGTGATCAGCAATAACATTAGGTCCATTATTACCATCTATTTTAATCCAATTATTACCACCGTCTGAGTTATAATAGCATTCCCCTTTTCCTCTATCGTAATAAATACTATTTTGAACTCCATTAACAAAACCTGTTGGTGGAATAATCCCTATGCATGATCCATCTAAAGTATCACAATTAGGTGTTTCACTGTAAGGACAAGACGCCTCATAAGTATCTACGAGAAGATCACTCCCTAAATCATACCGACCACTTTCAATCGCCACATTTGGGCCAAAGGTTTCACCTGGACCAAAGTACTGACAACTAAAATTCTCCGCCGGATCAATCAAGTTACCTAATTGCATTAAATTACAAGTATATTTATTAACAATCCAACGGTGAACGAAAGTCATATTATCTGGAGGTGCTACGACTCTTAAAGTCTTAAAAATCTCTGAAGAGTCAGTAGGAATACTTTCGCTTAGATTTGCTGGTCTAATAAGAGGCCAAACTTCATAGTAATAAACCGTTTTCGGTACAGGTGCCTGCCTAGAGTTTTCACCATTATCAACATAACTATTTAAAGAAGATGAAACAATATTTCGATTTATGGGAAAGTCATAATCAAAGGGCTCTCCGGAGACCCTTCGGTATATATTATAACCTGTAATTGTACCATTTCCGTTGAGTTCAAAGTTTTCCCATTCAATTGTTATCTCACTAGTACCTTTATAGGCCTCAATATCACCCTGATTAATACTTCTGGATCGATAACAAACTTTATTAGTTTTATCATAGTAGAAATTATTTGCATTAGTAGGCACTAGCTCACTTAAATCGTCTGCTGTTAACTCATTAAACACACAACTGGCAGAGACTTCATTTAGACCGTTTCCATTTGAGTCAATACTTTTACATTCGCTAGTAATATCACTTTGTGAAACATTACACTTTATATCAAACTCCTCCCAACTCATGTTACTTGTTGAGGTTGCTCTATAACATTTTTTATTCAACGAATCCCAGTAAATAGCATTAACTTCATCTGGCCCGACTACACCAAGAGGAGATGAATTTCCAATACACTTATTTTTTGAATTACATTTAGTTTCACTATAGGAGCATGTTGTTAACGGTTGATCATTTACAATGATCCCAAACCTATTAACTTTATTTCCTTGGGCCCGAACATTTCTCCAGCCTAAGTGCCTAGCACTTACATTATTTACTCTGATTTTAAAAGTAACTGAGGTTTTATTTTCGCTTCCTTCGCTAATAGCGGTAGAATCTTTTAAGTCAATTGTAATCGTTGATTCTCCTGAGAGCCCACCTTGCGGAATAATTTCCATAATGACAGCAAATAGGTCTGTTGACGAAGATGGATCACCTCCTTCAATAGAATAATCAAGTTTTCCATCACCATCTACATCGCTACCTTTTACAACCTCATTCCCTTTATAAAAAAAGCGAATATTTTCTACGGGGATCAAATCAGAGTCTGTACTTTTAATACTCGTTATAAAAACGTTCTCAATATCTTCTGCTGGATCTCCGCCCCCCTCATCAAGAACTAATGAGTCTATGACGACAATATCTTTTTCATTGATCGCCTTATCGGCAATAAAGGAGTTCGTAACTTGCCAAGACCCTGATACTGACTTCCAACAAAGGCTTGTATCGACGTCGTAATATACTAAACCATCTTTACTAGGAATTATCTTTTTGGCCGAATCCTTAATACCTAAAGGATCTCCTTCACCAAAACACCCTAACAACCCACACTCTTGAGCATCATTAAATGTCGAAAACTCACATATTGTTGGAGGATCATTTCTTGGAGTAACGTTAATAGAAACAAGACCATGAGGTGACAAGGAGTCACTACTACCATAAGGATCTAAACCACCAAGGCCATTATTATTTCCATCATTAGTTTTATATGTAAAAGAATCATACTCACTATCCGCACCTTCTAGACTGACTGCGGTTGAGAAGCTTAAAACGGTCGCATCGTTACCTGTTAAAGATGCCATTATAAGTTTAGAAGCAATAGGGTGGTTATTAACAACATCTCTAATCTTACTTCTTAAAGTCGTATTGCTTCTTATATGAATTTCAATGGTCTCACCAACAACATTAACATACTCTTCTTCATTGGCCACAATTGTATTTTTAAAAAGAACCTTTAATTTTTCAAAAATCTTCCCTCTTTCTACTGATTCAAATTTTATTTGTTGTATCGTAGTAAAGGCCTTAACCAATTCACTTGCCTCTTTTGTCGAATTTCCATCTTTTGGTGTATAAGTACAACTTAAATCACTAGTTCCGGTTGATCCTTCTAAGTTTAAACAATTTGATAATGTTCCTTGGGTAGGTAGATCCACTATTTCGTAAGTAAAGTCATTATTCTGGTTATCATGATCATCTAGATCTAGCGCTAAAGGTAGTGTGAAATCAAAAGGTAAGGCCTGAGCAGATAAACTCTCGGGTCCAATTACTGTAACAGGTGCGGGAACAGGGATATCATTTACTTGAGAGATATCGATAGAGACTTTGCTTGAAGGTGAAGATCCTTTTGATGTATTTATAATATAATCAAAACTTGCTACTTTTCCAGCAATAGGTATGTTTTCTGTAGAAAATGAAGTGTAGTAATTGGCGACAGGCTTTACTGAAACGGAGCATGTACTTAATGAACAAGTACAATCCTCTACAATAGTTACATTCACTGTATTGGATATAGTACAACCGGCGACACCCCCGAGCGGTAAATCACCATCTGCATCTGTAAAATTTAAATCTATTTGCTTAATTGTATCTTCAATGATGGATACCTGAGTGTTGACACCTACAGGTATATCATCAATACCTAAAACGTTCAACGAAATCGTGGTCTCCTCAGAAAATCCACCCTTATCATCTAAAACCCTAACTTTGAATAACTCTTCTCCGAAAAAGTCTTGTCTAGGAGTGTAAGTAAAATTTCCAGAACTTGTATTTAAAGAAATATTTCCACCTTGATCTGGTACGGAAAGAAGCTCGAAAGTAAATGAGGTTGAATCTATATCAAACACAAAAGGCAATAAGCTTCCATTATAAGGAGTATCTTCATTCGTCATAAAGCTTAATAGAGAGCTATTAAAAGATGGTGGGTCATTTACTGGAGATACTATTACTCTAACTGCAAAGTTAGCACTTTCACTATCAGGATCAGTAACACTATAAACCAGACCGCTTTCACCATTAAAATTACTAATTGGTTTTAACTTTACACTACATCTTCCACCAACACAGTTACAATTAGGTGCAAAGAGGTTTCCATTATTAATTTCAGGTGATATCGTTTTAATCGTACAATCAAGCGCCAATGAGTTCGTGGGGCTTATATAATCTAAGAAATATTCTTTTTCTTCTTCATCTTCTGCTATAAAAATTGACTTTGTAGAAGGACGAACCTTATCGGTAACCTGTGCTCCAAGCTCACATTTTCTCGCAACGGGATTAAAGGATTTGCCATCCTCGCAATCCGCATTTTTAGTTGTAACACCTTCTTGGACCACAGGCACACAAGAAGTGCCTATAAAAGTGGCCAAGAAGATTACAACAACAACATTGAACTTCAGTTTTTCCATAATCATTTTAAAGTGTTACATCAATTACTTATCGAGCTAGAGCATCAACATCTTTAAACAAGCCTTATTATTGCATAGGGATGATCAAGTTTTTCCCATCTCACAAAAACAAGAATAATATTAGACGTTTATATGACTCCCTTATTCTTGAGTGAATTTATCAGTTGATAAGAATGTCAAAAATCTTTGGCATCAGTTATAAAAACAATGACTTTGCCCCATAATTTTTGCAAATTTTTGATACAATCAATGAGTGAGATATTTATTTTTATTCCTACTTTCATTAAACCTATATGCCATTGAAAAAATTACGGTCATTAATTCGGTTTCATTAGAAGAAAGAACATTTGTTATATCACTAGGTGCAAAAGACGGAATTCAAAAAGGACAAGAGTCTCTTTTTTCTACAGAATACATATCACTAGCGGCGAGGGCCACAAACGTATCAAGGAATTTTTCACTATGGAAGCTTAGTGATAAGTTTGCTCGGGTTCCGTTTGTCAAAGAAGAGTTTGTTGTTTTTAGTAACAACGTTGTTAACATTCAAAATGAAGTTCCACTTATAAGAGAAAGGCTTAAAGCTACCGTATTTAGGCCGCAAGAATACTTTAAATTTAAAGGTTATTTTACAGAGACGATTGCAGAGTCTTTAAGTGACACTGATGAAGAAATTAATGCTACAAGAAGAGGTTATCACCTTGAGGCCATCTTTGAAAAAGACTGGGGAAGTACTCTAAGTTGGGGGGCAGGTATTCGGTTTGATAGAGAGATTCAAACTTTACAAGACCCGGCGCTAGAAATACCTACAACGAGGTGGTTGGCCATAGGCGAAATAAACTATAATTTTCCTCGTTTTATCGACTCCAAAAATAATATTTATGCATCTGCAGGATTTGGCTTTGGCCTAGATAAAAGTGTCGTCGATGAAAGAGAGGCCACAGGAACTGCCTGGGCGATTCCCGTCATAAAACTAGGTATTCAAACTAATGAAAAAGATCAACTCAAATATCTTTTCGAATTTGTTTTTGAAACTATTTTTGTTGAAGAAGTTTTCCCTGATGGGCAAAAGCAATCGACGAACCAGACAAACGCTAAAGTTGGCATTGGCGTAAAATTTTAAATATTTAATTTTGGGCCCTTGACTTTTATCTATCCCCTACCATCTTTATATTAAGTTCAATTCAACCTTTGGAGAAGATATGAATAAGTATGATTCCGTTGTTTTAGGCAGTTTGGATATTGCTCAAAATGAGGCCTTAACTAAAAGAAATCTTGAGCTTTTTCCGGAGCACTTAATTCTAGGACTTATAAAAAACCCTGCTTCCTACTCAAGTAAAGCACTTAAAAAGTATAGTGAAATAATAAATACATATATTGATCAAAAACCAACCTCAAAAGCATCAATTCAAATAGATCAAATTCGTCCTTCTACCATGCTAAGTCAATGGCTCACACAAGCTTCAAGTCTATGCATCCAGAATGGTAGAAAAGAAGTTGGTGAAAAAGATTTACTTAGATTGTTACCTCAAATTTTACCTCATATTAAAATTGATTATAATGACCTTAAAGACGCAGACCAAGAAGAAGTAGAAGTCCCCTCTTTTTTAGTCAACCTAAATGAGTATGCCGAAAAAGGGAAACTCGATCCAGTTATTGGTCGAACAAAAGAGATCCGGGCCGTCATGGAAATTCTTGGACGAAGATCCAAGAATAACCCTGTTCTTGTTGGCCCTGCTGGAGTAGGTAAAACGGCAATTGTTGAAGGACTGGCCGGTGAAATTATCAACGATAAGGTACCAGACGTACTTAAAGGTAAAACCGTCTATTCACTAGATCTTGGTTCACTCATGGCCGGTACAAAATTTAGAGGTGAATTTGAGGAAAGAATACAAAACCTTTTAAAATACGTAAAAAGTAGAGCTGGAGAAATCATCCTTTTTATCGATGAAATACATCAATTGGTCGGTGCTGGCAAAACTGATGGTGCAATGGATGCAGCAAACCTTTTAAAGCCTGCCTTGGCGAGAGGAGACCTTCACTGTATCGGTGCAACTACCCTCGATGAATATCAAAAATATATTATGAATGACTCTGCTCTAGATAGACGTTTTAGACCAGTTCCAGTTAACGAACCTACTAAAGAAGACTCTATTGAAATACTATTAGGGATCAAGGATAAGCATGAGGCCCATCATGGTATAACAATAAGTGATGAGGCCATCTATAGTGCGGTAACATTATCTGATCAATATATAACAAATAAAAATCTACCTGATAAAGCAATTGATCTCATTGACGAGGCAGCATCAAGTTTAAAGCTATCCGCAGAAGCTATGCCAGCAGCTTTGGCCGAATTACAATCAGAAATACGCTCTAAGAAAGTTTTGGCCTCTCTTGAAAAAGATAATACTGAGCTAGAAAAAGAAATCAGTATCCTAGAAAAAGATTTTAATGAACAAAAGGAAGTATGGGAAAAAGAAGTACTTAGCTTAAGAAAAATAAGTGAATCAAAAGGTCGACTGGATCAATTAAAGTTGGAACTGGAGTCTGCTGGACGAGATGGCGATTTTGAAAGGGCCTCACGAATAAAATATTCTGAAATCCCAAGCATCGAAAAAGAGCTAAAAGAGTTTTCTCACCATTGGATTTTAGGGAAAGGCCATGTGGCCCAAGTGATATCGCGGCAAACCGGTGTGCCTGTTGAGAAGATACTTAAATCAAAACAAGAAAACATACTGCAAATTAAGGATTATTTAAATAAAAGAGTTTATGGTCAAATGGAACCTGTTGATGAGATCGCTGGTACATTAATCGCCGCCCACGCAGGACTAACAGACCCGAGTCGTCCTATGGGATCATTTTTACTATTAGGGCCAAGTGGTGTTGGTAAGACCGAAACAGCAAAAGGTGTTTGTGACTTTCTTTTTGGAAGTGAAAAAAACCTCATTCGGCTTGATATGAGTGAGTTCTCAGAGAAACATAGCGTGGCCAAACTTATCGGGGCCCCTGCAGGTTATGTTGGATATGAAGAGGGGGGCGTATTAACTGAAGCAGTAAGAAATCACCCTTATAGCGTTATTCTCTTTGACGAAATTGAAAAAGCACATCACGACTTTGCTGATATTTTACTGCAAATTCTCGATGATGGCCGCTTAACAGATAATAAGGGAAGAACAACAGATTTTAAGAATACGATCATTTTCCTTACAAGTAATAGTAAGAACCCAGACCAAGACTTTAAACCTGAGGTTCTTGGGCGTCTCGATGGAAGGCTTCAGTACAAAACGCTAGATAATTCGATCATGGGCAAGCTTGTAGAAAAACAAACTCAACTTCTTAATGATAGATTAAAGGATAGATCTTTAAAACTAGAGCTCGATCCTACAATGACTCAAGTATTAATAGAGAAAGGATATGATAACAGGTATGGGGCACGACCACTACAGGCCGCATTTAATCAGTTAGTGATAAAGCCTCTCTCACATCTTATTCTTGAGGATACCATTGAGGCCGATCATATTATTGCCAATTATGAGAATGGTAAAACTCGCTTTACTTACATGGAAAGGCAAGGACAACTACCACCGCCTCAAAAAGAAAATTATACGACTCAAGAGAGTCTATAATATAAGTATTTAAAACTCGAGATGGAAAGTGACAGGGCCATCGTTTGTTATACAAACTTTCATATTGGCCCCAAACTTTCCTGTTTGTACTTCAACTTCTTCAGACAATAGATCACAGAACTTTTCAAAAAGAGCTTGGGCCTTATCGGGAGGCATTGAGTTGTCAAAACCTGGCCGATTACCCTTTTGACCATTCCAAGATAGAGTGAATTGACTTATAGCAAGTATAGAGCCACCATCGTCTTTAATATTAACATTCATTTTATTAGAAATAGGATCTTCAAAGCATCTTAGATTTAAAATCTTTTCTTTGGCCTTATGAATATTTTTTTGGTCATCTTCTTTTTCAAGACATACAAGAAGAACAAGGCCCTTATCAATTTTCCCTACGACTTCATCCTTAACAATAACTTCGGACTTCAACGATCGTTGTATAACAACTTTCATACATTAATCCTTAAAAATCTTAGATCCCACTCTTATATAGTCACTGCCATACTCTAGCGCCAATTCAAAGTCGCTACTCATTCCCATGCTAAGCTTAGCATCTATGTTATTTAAATTGAGTTCTTTTTTTAGACTTACCATCTTTGAAAAAGATTCCCGAGCATCCTTTTCAAAATTATCAGTCCGTATCTTTCCTATTGTCATTATTCCTTTAAACATAAACCGCTTATCAAACAGTTCCTTTTGGGCCAAATGAATAGCGTCCAGTAATTCTTCTTTTCTTTTAAACCCTGATTTTTCTTGCTCACCAGATGTGTTGATTTGGAAAAAAAGTTCAAGAGACTCTCCAGCAAAATTATTTTTTCTTTTTATCAATTCTTTTACTAATTTAATGGAGTCTATACTATGGATCGAAACCAAATGTGGAATAGCTAAAAGTTGTTTCACTTTATTGGTTTGAAGATGACCAATAAAGTGCCATTTAATATCGTCATAATATAAATTATTCGACTTAACTAATAGATCCTGAACTTTATTTTCGCCAAAGTCTCTATGGCCACAATCATAGGCCAACTGAATATCAGCACTATTGGAGTATTTAGTAACAGCAATCAGGCATGCGCTTCCTAATATACTATATATGTCATGAAGGGATTTATTTATACTTTCTTTATTCGTCATTTTGAGTTTCTGAGTCTTTCTTTTTCTTGAAATTAAGCTTTGCATTGACTTCTATATCATAATTTTCAAGAACTTCAGAAACTAATTTGGCGGGATCCATTTTAGAAAATTGGGACTTTAATTCATCACGAACATTACCAAGAAACTCTTCTTTTGCATTTTTGGCGTTTTGCAACAAGCCCGTCACAATTTGCTTTGGTAAAGGAAGGTCTGAAATAATACTTTTGACGGTATCTTCTGTCATAAACGCCGCCCCAATACCAATAGAGACAACTCTCTTTATGACATCTCCTAGTCCTCCATCTTTTTCTGAATCATTTCCATTTTCTTTACTCACTTGGCCTCTCCCTTAAGTGTCTTTAAAATGAACTCGGTGGCGCCAGTTTTAAGAATAGACTCTGGTATCTTGGCGACAAGCTCATGAGCAAATTTTATCACATCTGTACTGATATCTGTATCCTCACCAAAAACCATTTCATCTTCATTAATAAGTGGCGTATCAAGGCTTCGCTTAGTCAAAACACGCCCTGTACAAAGCTTATTATGGGGAGACCATTCAATATATTGGTCAAAGATAATAATTTGATAACGGCCCAGATCCCCATCCCGTTGGCTCCATACAAAAAGCTCTACTGGCCCATCGGCCATAACCCAATACTTAAGGTCCTCTGGTCTCTCAAGTTCAAAGTGACTATTATGCAGAGGCTTTAAATTATTTAATATATTATCTATGGTTAAGAAGTGGGATAAATCCTTTTCAAAGGCAACTCCCATTCTAAGGCCCTTAACCCATTGAACCTCGCCTTTAAGTACTGTATTCGAGCTCTTCCAATGAAGTTCACCATTAATTGAATCTCCGGTTATAAAAGGAATTTCTCCATCTTTGACTTCTACTTGCATCCCTGTTTTTGAGATATCTTTAACCTCATAGGCCAAGTTTTTATCAGAGGATTTAAAAATCAAACTTGAAAAGGGAAAGCGAGGTAATCGTCTTTTTTCTACATTTTCTAAATTATTTTTAATAAGGTTTAAAACGGCCATAATATTTCCTCCACTCTTTTATTCTATAGTTTTTAGGAAATTTTTATAGAGGGAAGTGGGTACCGATGACACGTAGCATATAACAATACTTTGTCTAATTTGTTAAAACGGCGCATGGAAGAAAATAAAAGCATAAACAATGAATGGGACATCGATAACCTACCCAATAGGTTAACTATGTTTCGAGTCCTTCTCATCCCAATTATTATAGGGACATTGTCTCTTATCCAGACCGAATGGCAATGGGCCCAACAAAACAAAATATTATTAGGGTATATTGCTGGCTGGACATGTGTTGTCGCTTCCATAACTGACTTTTTTGATGGCTGGATTGCGAGAAGACGAGGAATCGTTACTCTTTTTGGCTCATTTCTTGACCCTATTGCTGATAAATTTCTCGTTGTCAGCTCATTAATACTTCTCCAAGCTCTCGATAGAGTCCACGTTTTAATCGTTATTGTATTAGTCCTAAGAGAAATCTATATAACGGCCCTAAGGTTATTGGCCTATGAAAGAGAACTTATAATTCCAGTAAGTAAGTTGGCCAAATGGAAAACAGCACTTCAGCTTGTGGCCATTCCAATGCTCATGCCAGATGATATTCCGTGGGGCATTCCGATGACACTCATAGGACAGATTTTAATTTCAATCTGTACCCTACTTTCAGTTTATTCTGCTCTTGAATACTCGTACAACCTAATCAAAAGAATGAAACATAAAAGAATAAAAGATGAAAAATAAATATCTTCTTTTTTCGGTTACAGGAACTGACCATCCAGGAATCACTTCTAACCTGATGAAAAAAATCGCTCACTGTGAGCAAACCATTTTAGATATGGGTCAATCTGTAACACACAACCTCTTATCCCTAAGTATTTACCTTGAAATAACAACACCAGATAAAGAAAGTGATCTTATTAAAGAGCTTCTCTACGAAACAAACCAGATGGGGCTAACACTTGATTATAAAATCATTGAACAAAGTGAAGAGTTTCCTTGGCTTAACTATGAAAAATTTGTTCTCAATTGTATAAGTACAACTAATCTAAACCCTCAGTTTATGACTGACATTTCAACTGTCTTAGCTAAAAATAATATCAATATTATAAGAATCGATAATGTGCACCCAACAAACTTTAAGTGCCTCGAGATTGTAACAACTTTGCCACCAGAAATTAACTTAGAAAAAGTTAAAAACGACCTTCTTGAAACAAGTGTTGCAAACCAAGTTGATATTGCATTTCTTAAAGATAATGTATTTAGAAGAAGTAAGCGCTTAATTGTTTTTGACATGGACTCTACCCTTATTCAAACAGAAGTCATAGATGAGATGGCCTTGGCCTGTGGCAAAGGAAAAGAAGTTGCAGAAATCACGGAAAGAGCGATGAATGGAGAAATGGACTTTGATGAAAGTCTAATCCAAAGAGTTGCCATGCTCAAAGGTCTTGAGGAAAAGAAACTTGATGAAATTTACCGTAAACTTGAACTTACCAAAGGCTCAAAAGACTTTATCAACACAGTTAAGTCCTTAGGTTATAAAATAGCTATTATTTCTGGTGGTTTTACATTTTTTGCAGACAAGCTTCGTGCAGACCTTGGTTTAGATTATTCGTTTGCTAATGAACTTGAAATCAGAAATGGTAAGGCCACAGGTAATATTTCAGGCACAATAGTAAACGCCCAACAAAAGGCCACGCTACTTAAGCTAATTGCTCAACAGGAAAAAATAGCTTTAGAGCAAGTTGTGGCGGTTGGAGACGGTGCTAATGACTTACCTATGCTAGCAACAGCAGGTCTAGGGATTGCTTATCATGCCAAAGATATTGTGAGGGAGAATGCGCAGCATCACATGAGTCACGGACCTATGACCTCTATTCTTTATTTTCTAGGTATCCCAGGGCCGCTCTAAAAA
>Ga0055584_100003385_pt1 | contig 15719 bp, 13 predicted proteins | sample OSDHelmetaG_FD_58716 | JGI IMG/M metagenome (GOLD analysis project Ga0055584, IMG submission 58716) | Pelagic marine sediment microbial communities from the LTER site Helgoland, North Sea, for post-phytoplankton bloom and carbon turnover... | ecosystem: Environmental > Aquatic > Marine >... | reverse complement strand
AACTCGCTCGAAATATCGTTGCGGCCCATGTCCTCGGCATCAAGGTCAACGATGCGCAGAATGTGCGACAGGTAGTCCTCCCGCCAGGCATCGCGCTCCGCCATGATGTCCTTCGACGGTTTGTACGTATCGATCTCTGACCGATCGACCAGGCCCTTCGCCTCAATCAGCCGCTCTAGCGTATCGTTCCGATCATGCATGACCGAGACTTCACCAGCCAACGCCATCACCATGGCGAGGAGCTTATCCGTGGTGGGGTCACTGAAGTATTGCGGGCGAGGGCCTTTGGCGTGCTTGTTCAGTTTTACGCCGTTCGTATTTGAGTCATTTGGCATGAAGCAATCCTATTTCTGAAAACCATAGAGGTACCAAAAGCCGCCACCACCGAAGTCTCCACCCTGGAAGACATTCGTGCGTTTCGCTTTTGCTGCTTCAAAGGCGCTGGGCGCCATGAACTCAAAGGTTTTTTCTGGATCAAACCCAGCGTCCTTGGCTGCACTTGGCGGATCAATCTCGTGAGACTTACTCCAGAACGGTTCGTTGTTGTTGTAGGTGTCCCAGTCCAGCAAGAACGCGTCAAAATCATTCATGTCCTTGAAGGGTGGGGTCTCCACATGGACGGCTATACCACCCGGCGAGAGCAAGCGATGACATTCCTTCATGATGTTGCGGAAAGCCGCTGTGGAGGTTTCATGAACCAGAATGTGCGAGACGATGAGATCAAAGCTGCTATCTTCGAAATCCAATGACTCTGCATTTTGCTGAGAGAGATGAATGGGAACACCCATGGATTCACACCTGGCATGGGCATAGCGCAGCATGGGGGCGGCCACATCGACGCCGTAAATCTCTGCGTCAGGGTAGGCTGCCTGATAAGGCACTGTTGAATGACCGGCAGAACACCCCAGATCCAGAATCCGTTTTGGGGCTAGGTCTGGGTAGGCATGCTTAAGATAAGCCACCGTGCTCGCGCCCATATCATCGTTCATGGGACCAAGCTGACCCATTGCATACACGTAGACAGCGCGATCATAGACAGCGCCGGCCGCTACATCATCGTCAACTATTTCCGTATGATACCCACCGGGCTGACAATGGATGTCGACCGCCGTGTGATAGCGCGGCGTTTCCAAGTTTGGGTCCAGCTTGAGGGTTCCGCCCGCACTCTTGGTTGATTTGGAGGCAGCGATGAGATCGCCGAGTTGGCGCTCGACAGAGACCTGGCAAGATTTCCACATCATCTCTTGGCTGGTGCGTAGCAGCGAACTCCAGGTTTGATAATGATTGTTGCCGTTCATGGCTTTGCGAATTTCGTGTCGGTTCTTCGGTGCCCGGCCATGTTCTTTTTCAAAGGCGGGCTTAATCTGTGTGTCGTACACGACTTTAGTGTTGGGGCTGACCTGCGTCGCCAAATGCTTTTTGTAGGACTTTACAAATTCCTGGCGAGAAAATTCATCTGCCGTGGCGCTTGGTAAAACGGCGTGGGCGAATTGCTCATGGTCTTGGGTTTGCATAGTGGCCTCCGGTTCGGTTCAAGCTATGACGGAAAAATGCTATAATTTGATGCAAGCTTAGCCAGAAGAACGAGACAGCGAAAGAGGCGAACCGAATTACGCCGCGGCGGTTTGAACGACTTTATGGGTGAGGGCCCAGCCTACGACTGCGGATAGAGCGGTCACAATCGTGCCCCAAGTGACATCAACCAAGACAACAACGCCCGGCCAATTCTCGAGGGTGATGTAATTGGTCATATCGTAGGTCGCATAGGCGAAAAAGCCAAATAAACCACCGAAAATGAGCGCTGTTTGCCAACGTCCATCATGCAAGGCGGGGCGTACCCCAAAGACTGTAATGCCCACGGCATAGAAGAGGTAAAAAACGAGCGCGAGCGCAAGATTGACCTCTTCACGAAGCCAGGGGCCGAGCTGGCCCTGGAAAAAGTCCTTTGCAATAAAACCGAGCCATATGCCGTCCAGTAATAGGAATAGGAACGCAGTGAACGCGTAGGCGATCGCGTAACGTTTCATGATTTCCATACAACTTGGCGGTTTGTCATTTTTGGCTTTTTTCCCAATCGCGCTGCGCCTTTAGGCTGCTTCTATATCGCTCAGGCGCGTCCACGGCATCATCGACTGTATGAAATATTTTGTTGATGCACCGTGCTTGGTTCAGGCATTCGACGGTAAAACGCGCCAAGGCGTCGCGGGTTATAAGTCCGCGTGCGGACTGGTCCTCGGTCATAAACGCTTGCCCTGACTCCTTTGCAGGAAAGGGTAACAGCGCCCAATTTCTAATGATCGTATAGGGCGTGCCACTTTCCATCAGGTACCGTTCACCCAAGCCTTTCGCGACCATCAGTGGGCCGAAATCCTCCTCTGAGTCGCGTTCACTTAAATGACTGAGGCCTGCGCCGACGGAGCCATGAAGAATTACTTGGCTAACGCCTGTCTCTTTGGCGGCGCGAGAAATATACTCCATACTTTCAATATAGAAATCCGCGTCATCATTGCCATCACGGGCGAGGGCATCAATCACGACCCTAAAAGACCCAGACTGGAATGCGGCAGACACATCATCTTCATTGAGGACGTCGCCGGTTACAAAGGAGATATTCATTGAGCCTAGTGAAGTACGGTCGGATTGTGGCCTGGCAAATACGGTGACGTCTTCTCCTTTTGCCGTGAGAGCTTTAACGATCTCTAGACCGAGTTGACCAGTGCCGCCGAACACCAGGACACCACCATCGGCCTTAACCGCAGCAGATGAAAGCAGCGTGCAGAGGATTGCCGTAGAAAGACCGCGTAACAGACTTGGCATCTCTATTTCTCGGCTTTTCTAAAACTTTCCATGGTGTCTCTATAGCGCCCGGGCGGTAGCTCGATAGCATCGTCATAGCCGTGAAAAATTTCATTGATGCAGGATGCGTTATCCAAGCACTCCAGTGTGAAACGGGCGAGGGCATCGCGTGTCACAACGCCGCGTTTGAGTTGATTGGTCGTCATCTCAGCCTTGCCGGATTCTTTCATCTCGGCGGGAAGCAGGACCAGGTTTCTGATGATCGTGTAAGGCGCACCGCTCTCCATCAAATGACGCTCGCCGTGATCCTTTGCTGTGATGGTTGGGCCCATGACGTCCCACCGCGCTTCGGGGTAAATCGGTCGACTGAGTCCAGCGCCAACAGACCCATGAAGAATCACTTGGTTAACGCCCGTTTGTTGCGCCCACTTCGAAATATACTCCATGCTGTCGATGTAAAACCCTGGATTCACGTCGCCGTCGCGGGCGAGGGCATCGACTACAACGCGATAGGGCCCAGACTTGAGAGCGGCTTCGACGTCGCCTTCGGCCAGAACATCACCAGTGACGAATTTGACGCCCATTGGCTCAAGTTGATCCCGATTGGATGTCGGGCGAACAAAGACCGACACGTCCTCACCGGCTTCAACGAGGTCTGCGACGATTTCCAAGCCAAGCTTGCCAGTGCCACCAAAAACCAAAACGCCTGATTCAGCGAAAGCTGTGAATGGCGAAAGTGTGAAAGCTAGGGCTAAGCAAGTTGCCGCTGAGGGTTTCAGGTTAAACATAATGTGTCCCTTGTGAATTAAATGACGAACCAGAACTCTGCCTTGCGCCGAGGCTGTATTCAATCACAACCGTACTTTTTGCCTAAACTGCGTCACAGGCCTTTTGCCAGCTGGCGCGGAGTAGAGCCTCGAGATCCCGCGTGAAGATGGCTGTGTCGCAAGCCGGTGATTGAGCCATTTGATCTGCAACGGCTGACCGCAAAGCCGTGAGGCGTGGCATATCGGAGGCCAGGTCAACCGCTTTGCTCACATACTCATCGACGGTTGTCGCTATTAACCCGTCTTGCTTTATGCTTTTAAGGACGCTGCTGCCGACAAGGCCAACCCATCGGTCGCCAGCTAATGTGATCATGGGAACACCCATCGACAGTGCTTCAAATGTTGTCGTTGTCCCTCCGTAGGGGAACGGGTCGAGCGCGATGTCCACTTTCATGTATCCTGCTAGCATCCCTTTGCGCGATGCATTGCCTTCAAGCGCGAGGCGCCCCATTGGAAAATTACGTTCCTGCAGCCGAGAAACCATATCCGTTTTAACGCCATCGTCATTAAATTGCCGGGCGCGCAGATATAAAACCGAACCCTCTACGCTTTGGATAATACGGGTCCACGCGTCAAGAACCTGATCTGTTAACTTGGCGAGGGTATTGAAAGACCCGAAAACAATACGATCCGCTTGTGGTGCTGGCCTGGGGGGCAGGGTGCCCAAAACACTTTCGAGTATGGCCTTCGGGGTCGGCATACACAGATAGGTGTTGGGTAGGCGAAGCGGCGTCTCGCTATAGTAAGGCTCGTGGGCCACGGGCAAGACGGTATTATCACAAATAATATAATCCATCGACGCCAACCCTGAGGTTCCAGAGTATCCAATCCATGTGGCTTGAATCGGCGCGATGCGTTTTCCGAACAGGTCTAGTCTATGGCCTCGCGTCCAACCTGAAAGATCGATAGCGATATCTATATTGAGCGCGTGCACATGAGATGCCGCTTCGTCGTCTGCCATATTGAAAACTGGGTGCCATGCGTCGCTGGCTTCTCTGCACAATTCTGTCCGAGCATCGCTGCCAGAAATTGTTGGAATCAGAGTGACATGAAAGGCGTCACGATTAAGGGACTCTAGAATGCCTTCGAGGAAATATGCGACTGGGTGTTCCTTAAAATCTCCAGATACGAATGCTAGTCTGATTCGCCTATCGGGATCGGGAGCCGTAATCTGAATGCTCTCACCTTTCTCCGCCTCAGATGCGCTCGCGCGTTTCGCTGCGTCTGCGATATCCCTTAAAGTTGCTCGATCATCGCCGTGGAGGGCGAGCAGTAATTTGGCCCACAGCGACGTATTATTTGGCTCTTCGCTGATGAGGGAACGCAAGATGTCGACGGCTTGATGACCGTGTCCCATAAGCCGCCGGGCAGATGCTTCTAAACTGGCCGGTGCGAGCCAACCCTCACGATACTTGAGAGCGCCCTGAGCAGACTCAATACATGCGCTGAGTTGACCTAAGTCTTGTTGCGTTAACGCCTGGCTGTATAGGAAGTCTGGATTTTCTGGTTCCAACGCGAGCGCATGATGGATGCTATCCAACGCGTCAGCGTAGCGTCCCGTATCCATCAGAATGTTGTAGAGCACGGAATAGGCATATGAATTGCCTGATCTTATATCGATGGACCGACGAACACATGATTCTGATTGCTCCAGATCGCCACGTCGCCGCAATGTTTCGCCGAGCAGCACAAGTGCGTCCGGTTGCTCGGGCTCGTCACGAAGAATACGGTGGAAACCCTGTTCGGCTCGAGCCAGTGCACCCAGGTCAAGGTCTGACGCCGCTTGTTCTAGCAAGCGCTGGGTTTCATTTTGTTTGATCGACATGGCGTGATTATACCGCGAGCTGAACAGGGATCGAAGGCTATTAACTTACGCCGGGGTCATTTGTTTGCGCCCATGCAGCATTCACCGTGTCTATTCTATCCGCCAGATCTATATCGAGCAGGGACGTGATCTCAATGGAGCGATCATTGTAAGCATTGTCCGCCGCTTTTAATTGAGCGCCTGTCATCACGTCATCGCGCTCGTGCAGAAGCTGCTCGATGTCTGGCCGATAGAGCCGGACCATTGCTGAAATCCAAATGTTCACCGGCCAGGACGGCTTTGCGATATCAACATCAAAACTGTCCAAAAGGTCGATGGTATCCGCAGCGTTAAACCAAGGGTCCATAGTGACCCATCGGTTGGTTGTGAATAATGCGATTGGCATGCCGTTCGGGTTCATGGCAATGGCGAGCATATGACACATTGGTGTTTTGAAATCGTCAAAGTTATTAGATGCACCGATATCGGCAGGCTGAATGTTTTCTGGAATGCCATCACGGCGTAAGAATAGGTGAAAGTGGCCGTGCTCGCCGGGCCGCTGCTGTTCTGGATGGGCATGGTAATAGAATTGGGAGTGGGTCTGTCGATCTATGACATCACCCTTCGGGTAATGGGACCAGACGGCGAATTCTTCGAAATCGCCAACCACATCTCCGACAATGGAATCGCCGGTGTTGCCAAGCACTCGCATGCATTCGAGTACTTGTTCACCGGCGATCACCATGTCTTTAAGCCGATCTTGCGGTAGGTTGGAGATATCAGTCAAGACCGGCGTCATATACTCAGTTAACCTTGTATCTTAAGCGCCGCCGCAGCAACCGCCACATCCGCCACAATCAGCGCTGCAACCGCCACAATCAGCGCCGCAGCCGCCACATCCGCCGCAATCAGCGCCACAAGCTGCTGCACAGCAGCCGCCACAGTCAGCGGCACAACATCCACCACACTTAGCCGCACAACATCCGCCGCAACAACCCTTGGCTTGTGCCAGTTGCATGTTTGTTTGCTTTGCCATTGGTAGGGTCGTTTGCTGCTCAAGACCGGCAAGAGCGGCCCGAGCCGACCCGGGCTCAATAAGTCCACCGGACATGACTACACCGGCACCGAGAACGGCGGGGGCGATCGCTTTTCGAAGCATACGAGATCTTTTCGTCGTCATATTGGCGTTTCCTAAACTGGTTTGACACGTTGTCAGGCCACCCCAGGGCTGGAGCAGCTGGGCCAAACAGTAGGCCTTTCATGCGGGCAGACGGCTAACATTCCCGTTATGTCACTCATTCGTGAAGGGTTGAATTGCCATTGGGCCAGGCAACTCAGGCGGTTGGTTTGTGCTGTTGAATTAGCCATCCTTCGAACGGTGCACTTTAGCGCCCAGCGGCGTTGCGCTTTCGGGCGTGCAGCGGTAAACCCAACCCTAGATAAACACCTGTTTTAAAACGCGAAGTTCATACCGATGCTTGAAAAAACCTATAATCCTGCTGATGTGGAAGAAACGCTCTACGACGAGTGGGAGCAATCTGGATCGTTTGCCGCAGATACGGATTCAAATAAGGCGCCCTACACGATAATGATGCCACCGCCCAACGTGACGGGCATCCTCCATATCGGCCACGCTTTGACGTTTACGCTTCAGGACGTCTTGATCCGCTACCGTCGGATGCGGGATAGGGATGCACTCTGGCAGCCGGGCACAGATCACGCAGGTATCGCGACGCAGATGGTCGTGGAACGGCAGTTGGCAGAAGCGGGCATCCATCGTCGGGACCTGGGCCGCGAAAAGTTTGTTGAGAAGGTCTGGGACTGGAAAGAGGAATCTGGTGGCAGCATCATTCGCCAATTGCGCCGTTTGGGCGCATCGCCGGACTGGGAAAAAGAACGCTTCACGCTAGACGACGGTTTATCGAAAGCTGTCACCAAGGTCTTCGTTCAGCTCCATAAGGAAGGTCTCATGTACCGCGACAAGCGGTTGGTGAATTGGGACCCAAAGCTTCACACCGCGATTTCTGATCTGGAAGTGGAACAACGTGAGACCACGGGCAACATGTGGTTCTTCAAGTACCCTGTAGAGGGAATGGACGGCGTTACCATCACGGTCGGTACCACCAGGCCAGAGACAATGCTCGGTGATACGGCTGTCGCGGTTCACCCTGATGACGAGCGCTATACTGATCTCGTAGGGAAAAATTGTGTTCTGCCTCTGGTTGGTCGCAGCATCACAATTGTTGCTGATGACTATGCAGACCCGGAAAAGGGCAGCGGCGCGGTTAAGATTACACCAGCCCATGATTTCAACGATTTCGAGGTTGGCACGCGTCATAATTTAGAACGCATCAATGTGCTCGATGAGAACGCGGCGCTGAATGAGAATGCGCCGGAAAAATATCGCGGTATGGACCGCTTTGAAGCGCGTAAAGCGATTGTGGCGGATATGGAAGAGGCGGGGCTTCTCGAAAAAATCGAAGAGAACCCCATGGTCATCCCCTATGGCGATCGTTCAGGTGTTGTTGTCGAGCCGTGGCTTACGGACCAATGGTACGTCGATGCTCATACGCTCGCGCAGCCAGCGATTAAGGCTGTTGAAACGGGGCAAATGAAATTTGTGCCCAAGCAATGGGAAAACACCTACTTCGAATGGATGCGCAATATCCAACCGTGGTGTGTGTCTCGCCAACTGTGGTGGGGTCATCGTATTCCGGCGTGGTACGGACCAGATGGGCATATCTTCGTTGAAGAAACCGAGGCTGAGGCCATCGCCTCTGCCAAGAGTCACTACGGTGAAGATAAAGAGCTTACTCAAGATCAAGATGTACTCGATACCTGGTTCTCCTCCGGCCTTTGGCCTTTCTCAACGCTTGGTTGGCCAGATAAAACACCAGAGCTAGATCGTTATTATCCTGGCGATGTTCTTGTGACCGCCTTCGATATTATATTCTTCTGGGTCGCCCGGATGATGATGATGGGCATTCACTTCATGGGTGAGGTGCCGTTCAAGGAAGTCTACATTCACGCGCTGGTACGAGACGAGAAGGGCCAGAAGATGTCCAAGTCTAAGGGCAACGTCATGGATCCCCTTGAACTTTGCGATAAGTACGGCACGGATTCCGTTCGATTCACATTGGCGGCCATGGCGGCTCAGGGCCGGGATATCAAGTTGGCCGAGCAACGCATCGCGGGGTATCGGAATTTCATCACTAAGATTTGGAATGCGGCGCGCTTCTGCGAAATGAATGAATGCGTTCCATCAAATGCGTTTGATCCGTCGACCGTGACGTCGACGCTCAATCGTTGGATCGTCAGCAAGGCTGCCGAAGCTGGCAATGCTGTGGCTGCTTCAATCGAGGCCTACCGATTTAATGAAGGGGCAGACGCGCTCTACCACTTCACTTGGCATACGTTTTGCGATTGGTTCCTAGAGTTCGCCAAGCCCGTTTTTCAGGGCGATGATGAAGCCGCAAAAGCTGAAACCAGAGCGACAGCTGCGTGGGCACTTGATCAAATTTTGATCTTTGCCCATCCCATCATGCCCTTCGTCACAGAGGAGCTATGGCGCCGTATCGACGAGAACCGTGGACACTCTCTGATCAATGGCGAGTGGCCTGACTATGAAGGTCTATCCGCGCCAGATGCGCAGGCCGAGATGGATTGGGTGGTTGAGTTGATTTCAGCCGTGCGGTCCGTTCGTGCGGAAATGAATGTGCCACCAAAATCTAAATTAGAGCTCAGTGTTAAAGGCGCGAGTGATACCGACCAAGCCAGATTTGAGTCACATCGGGCGCTAATTTCCGCAAATGCACGTCTTGAGTCCATAGTTTGTGTTGGCGACGACTACGATGTGTCTGGTGCCATTCAGACCGTTGTTGGCTCCATGACCCTTCTTCTGCCGTTGGCTGGGGTGATTGACCTCGACCAGGAACGCAAGCGTCTCCAAAAAGAGATCGACAAGCATGACGCCGAAATTGCCAAAACAGAGAAAAAATTAGGCAATGCCGGGTTTGTTGCGAAAGCGCCGGTTGAAGTCGTCGAAGAGAACAAGGCACGGGTGGCCGCGGCTCAAGATGCGAAGGCCAAAGTACTAGAAGCGCTGAGCCGCCTTGAGTCTGTTTAGTCAGCACATGAGGTTTTTCTCGCTTGCGAGACACGTCACCCGAGGCCAGACTTTCTGAGTTATGACGAAATCAGCAGATCACACGCCTAATCCAAATCCGCACGCTGCTTTGCGAGAGCGTACGGAAGCGGCATTGGACTCTGGTGATCTTAAGACGGCCAAAGAACTCGCCGCTCAGCTTGAGAAATATAACCTTGGCCCTTGGGACAATATTTTATTCGGTCGCATCGCCTTGGCGTCGGATCTTCCTAAAGACGCGCGTAGTCATTTTTTAAAAGCCCAAGAAGCGCTACCGAACGAAGGGGCCGTTTTGGTTCATTTGGCATCGGCTCATGCTGCACTGAGAAAATGGCCTCAGGCGATAGAGTGCATGGAAGACGCGATTTCTCAGCGCGGTGATATTGCGGAACTTCACGAACGTCATGGGATCTATCTCGCCAATGCGGAAAAATTGGATGAGTCCGTGTGGGCGCTCAATAGAGCGATAGACCTGGAGCCCCGTCGATCGACGGCCTGGGCTTTGCTTGGAGAGCGCCGCCTTGAAAAAAACGATATCCCTGGTGCAGAGGGTGCCTTCACCAAAGCCGTGATGAATGATCCGGACAGTCCGTCTGGCCTTTGGAACCTTTCCCTCCTGGCAGAGCGTCGAGGAGACCTCGATAGGGCGATTGAAATTCTAACGCGACAAAGCGAGCGCGGCGTGGATTCAAGACGCGCTTTACACCGGCGTGGTTTGATCAATTTGTCGCGCCGTAACTTCGGACAAGGCTGGACGGATTACGCGGCACGTCTCAAAAATAATAAGGAATACTGGAGCTGGCAGCATGCCATGAAAGCCCCGTATTGGGCTGGTGAGGACCTCTCAAGTAAGCACCTTGTTGTCTGGGCGGATCAGGGTCTAGGCGAGCAAATTTTGACGGCAGGGCTTGCGCGAGAGGCGATCGATCGCGTTGGCGCGCTGACGTTCGCCTGTGATCCTCGTTTGGTCGCATTGCTACAGCGCTCATTCCCAAAAATGAGCGTGGTGTCTCTTGAGCAACTCAGGGACGATGGTCAATCGCTTAGGCCTGCTGATATGCAAGCCAGTCTCAGTGAGCTTGGTGCTGTGCTCAGGCCCGATATGGCCTGTTTTCCTGATCCACAGGCCTTTCTCATCCCGGATGCAAAACGTGTATCTGAATATAGGGCGCAATTATCAAGCAGATATCCTGACCGGCCGCTGATTGGTATGTCTTGGCGCAGTAAAAACCCTATCGTTGGCGATCAGAAGAGCTCCGACCTGAACACGGATTGGCTAGAGTTTTTCAAAGCCCAACCTTTCGGTCTGGTCTCGCTGCAGTACGGGGATACGACCGAGGAACTGGCGTCTATCAAGGAGGACTCTGGCATTGAGATCGCGACGGTCCCCGACCTGAACCTGACCAATGACATTGATGGATTTGCTGCGCTGGTCGCCGCGATGGATGTTGTGATCTCAACCTCAAATACGGCTGTGCATATGGCGGGCGGGCTTGGCCGTCCCACTGTGGCGATGATTCCACAGGGATATGGGCGCCCTTGGTATTGGTTTGACGACGGAGAAACGTCACCTTGGTATGGCGACATCACGCTTCTACGCTCCCAGGGCGACTGGACTGAGGTCCTGCGTGAGGCAAGTGCCCGTATGGAAAGCAAGCTAGCGGTCTGAGTCCTAGCGACTCAGTCTGAGCAATACGGGCCTTCATTACACTGGCGAAATCCTGATAAGTGGCCTAAAACCGGCTCTTCACTATGTACTTACCTATAGGCTTCAAGCCGATATTGCAGGACGACGAGCTATGCCAGACGATGCCAAGAAGACGAATTCTTTTGATAAATCGAAACTGCCCTCGCGCCACGTAACGGAAGGGCCCGAGCGGGCTCCGCACCGGTCGTACTATTACGCTATGGGTATGACGGAAGAAGAAATTCACCGTCCCTTCGTTGGCGTTGCGACCTGCTGGAACGAAGCCGCACCGTGTAATATTTCCCTGAGCCGCCAGGCTCAATCCGTGAAAAAAGGCGTTATCGAAGCCGGGGGCACGCCGCGGGAGTTTACGACCATCACTGTGACGGATGGCCTTGCGATGGGCCATGCCGGGATGAAGTCGTCGCTGGTTTCTAGAGATGTTATTGCTGATTCCGTCGAACTCACGATGCGCGGCCACTCTTATGATGCCCTTGTGGGCCTAGCGGGCTGTGACAAGTCTCTGCCGGGCATGATGATGGTCATGCTGCGTCTTAACGTTCCGTCCGTATTCATGTACGGCGGATCGATCCTCCCCGGCACGTTTAAGGGAAAAGACGTCACTGTTGTGGATGTGTTCGAGGCAGTTGGTCAGTATTCTGCCGGAAATATGAGCGACGAAGACTTGTTTGAGCTGGAATGCGTTGCCTGTCCGTCCGCGGGCTCCTGTGGCGGGCAATTTACCGCCAATACGATGGCGTGTGTGTCTGAAGCGATGGGTCTGGCCTTGCCAGGGTCCGCTGGCGCTCCGGCACCCTATGAATCTCGCGATCAGTTTGGTGAAGAATCAGGGAAGGCGGTCATGCGTCTACTCGAAACCGGCTTACGCCCACGTGATATCGTGACGCGGAAAGCTCTCGAAAACGCGGCTGTGGTTGTTGCTGCGTCCGGTGGATCGACCAACGGTGGTCTTCATCTCCCGGCGATTGCCCACGAGGCCGGGATCAAGTTCGACCTCGACGATGTCTGCGAGATCTTTAAGAGAACGCCATATATCGCTGATTTAAAGCCTGGCGGCCGCTATGTCGCTAAGGATGTCTATGACATTGGCGGTGTGCCGGTGCTCCTGAAAGCCTTGCTCGACGGTGGCTATCTACATGGCGATTGCATCACGGTCAGTGGCAAAACCCTGGCGGAAAATCTGGCAGACGTGAAATTCCCAGAGGATCAGGATGTTATTCGCCCCACTTCCAACCCAATCTCGCCGACAGGCGGCGTTGTGGGCCTAAAGGGCTCGCTCGCGCCCCAAGGCGCCATCGTTAAGGTTGCTGGCATGGAGAATTTGACCTTCCGCGGCCCAGCCCGTTGTTTTGACTGTGAAGAAGACGCCTTTGCCGCCGTTGAAAATAAGACTTTCAAAGAAGGTGAGGTTCTGGTCATTCGTTACGAAGGACCACGCGGTGGACCGGGGATGCGTGAAATGCTCTCCACCACGGCTGCTCTCTATGGGCAGGGCATGGGGGACAAGGTGGCCCTGATCACAGATGGCCGCTTTTCTGGCGCAACTCGTGGCTTTTGTGTTGGGCACGTGGGCCCTGAAGCGGCCGTGGGTGGCCCAATCGCGCTGATTGAGGATGGTGACATGATTGCCATGGACGCGGATGAGGGCACCATTGAGCTTGAAGTCAGCGATGAGGATCTTGCGAAACGTCGATCTGCCTGGGCGCCAAGGGCCCATGACTTCCAATCTGGGGCTTTGTGGAAATATGCTCAGACCGTTGGAGATGCCAAAGACGGGGCAGTGACACATCCGGGCGGCAAGGCGGAAACGCACGTTTACGCTGACATCTAACGGGGCTATTTACTCCAGTTCACCAGGTGCACTGACCTCACGCGTAAATCATTTACGCACCTGGCGGCTCCGGGCTACACTTTTGCATGGTCGAAATTAAGACCCAGGGTGAGATATCGGAAAAAGCCACAGCATTTGTTGGGCACTGGCTCTCTTTGCGCATTGGTGAAGACATACCAACGTCAGAAGACTTCCTAGATAACGTTGATCCTGTGAGTCAGCCCTTCGTGTCTTTCAACGATGTGACCACAGACAACCACAACACCGTGGTTCTATTCGGTACGGGCCTCGTGGACCTTTGGAAAGTCGATTTGACTGGTAAAGAGGTGCGCGAGTTTATCGACGAAGATCAAGCAAACCGTTTGACGACAGACATGCTTAAATGTGCGTTTAAACCATGCGGTATATGGGAAGTTTCCACGCTAAGAACGACGTCTGGTCGCGTCGTTGGCTGGGAAATGGTGACATTGCCTATAAATTTGGGCGAGCCTAACCGATTTAGAATAGCCCGCTATCATAATATGCTGGAGCCCACAGAGAAGGGTGAGCGCATCCAGGACATTTTGCACTTTCAGCGAAAAGAGTGGGTCGATGTCGGCGCTGGTTTGCCAGCTGATGCCCCGCTTATGAAGGCTTCTTAAGAGCTAAATACTCTCCACGAACTCAATCATCTGCTTTCGTTCCTTGGCATCTGGTAGGCGTCCCGTGCCTGCTCCAGCATTATCGGCCATATGGTGCGGCTTGTTTGTCGCAGGAATGACGCACGTGACGGCGGGATGGGAGAGAATGAATTTTAGGTAGAACTGGCCCCAGCTTTCCGCGAATTCCGCAGCCCATTCAGGAATCTCTTTTCCATCTGTCTGTTGAAACAGGCGTCCACGGCCAAAGGGAACATTAATGAGGGTGGCAATGCCGCGTTCAGCCGCTAAAGGCAATAAACTGGCTTCTGCGCTCCGTTCCTCAATGTTGTATTGGAATTGAACAAAATCGATCTTTTCCTGCTCCATCACCGGGGCTAAGGCCTCTTGGGCACCAGGCCGCCAATGGGTGATGCCGATATAGCGGTAGCGGCCAGCTTCCCTCCATTCTCGCATGGTTCCCAGCTTGCGGTCGGTGTCGACCAGGTTGTGGACCTGGATGAGGTCGATGGTGTCGCTGTGAAGGAGCTCAAATGAGCCGTTTAGTTCCTCTAACCCTTCGGCTGCACCCTCTTTGCGAACCTTCGTAGCGAGGAAGGCTTGATCTCCTAGACCCAGGTCTTTGACCAAATCACCGACAACACCTTCAGACCCGCGATAGGAGGGCGCCGTATCGATGAGTGTTCCACCGTTGTCGAGCAGGGTTTGAATCACGGCTTTCCGCTGTTGCATCCCATCTGTATCCGAGCGATCGACGATGAAGGAGCTGGATGTGCCCAAGCCGATCACGGGCAAGAGCTCACCAGACGATGGGATAGGGCGGGTCATCATCTTGGTAGCAGCCAGGCCAGGGTTCTGTGTGGCTATGGAGACGGCCGTAGCGGCTGATAGCGCGGTAAAGGTGCGGCGGGAGACGGTGGTTTTGGTCACAACGCAAGTCCTATAACAAGAGTTATAAATTACAAAAAAATTATTTAAAACAATATATTAGGAGTATTAATTAATGTGATACATTGAAAAAAACACAAGCTACGGTTCGTCTATCACGCACCAAACTGGCGTGTGATCGGATGCTTTTTCCTTGCCGCGGGGACCTTTGTCGATACCTGCATCTTTGAGCCGGTCTGCGGCTTGCGGTGTTAGGAGAAGGTGGTCAATCAATAATCCGTTATCTTTTTGCCAGGCTCCGCGCTGGTAATCCCAATAGGAATACTGGTGTGGCGCATGGTTAAAGCTACGCAAAGCGTCGGTTAGCCCGAGATTTTTGATGGCCTGGAACCGGGCACGAGATTCCGGTTGGACAAGTGCATCCTTGGCGAAGGCCGCGATGTTGTAGACGTCGTCATCATTAGGGATGACGTTGTAATCGCCTCCAAAAACGTACAGTTCTTCTAGGGTGAGGCGGGTTTTGATGTGCTCATAGAGGCGGTCCATCCAGCCAAGCTTATAGGTGAATTTCTCGGTATCGATCGGGTTGCCATTTGGCAGGTAGATGGAGGCCACTCGAACGGACCCAAAGACTGTTCCTTCGATATAACGCGCCTGAACGTCTTCATCATCTCCAGGGAGGCCTCGTTCGACGTCTTCGATGCCCGATTTGGAGAGGATCGCAACGCCGTTGTAGGTCTTTTGACCATGGGTTTCGACGGTATAGCCGAGATCCTCGATCTCCATCCGGGGAAACCCCTCGTCGACGGTTTTAATTTCTTGGAGAAGGACGACATCTGGCGCGAATTCCTTAAGCCAGATAAGGACATTGGGCAGGCGAGCCTTAACGGAATTCACATTCCACGTTGCAATCTTGATCATGTTATTCCGTTAGGTCCTTTTGATGAGGGCTCTGTCATAGCGCAGACGTTCGCTCTGCGGAAGAAATGCGTCGGTACAGTTGTAAAACTGCAACATAGAAAAACAAAGAACGCTTTTATTAGCACCTATTATCAATGGGTTGTTTCAATCCCTCACATTTGC
>Ga0055584_100003384_pt1 | contig 15725 bp, 12 predicted proteins | sample OSDHelmetaG_FD_58716 | JGI IMG/M metagenome (GOLD analysis project Ga0055584, IMG submission 58716) | Pelagic marine sediment microbial communities from the LTER site Helgoland, North Sea, for post-phytoplankton bloom and carbon turnover... | ecosystem: Environmental > Aquatic > Marine >... | reverse complement strand
GCCTCAGCCGGGGGCGCCTCAGCCGGGGGAAGGTGAGGGCGAAGGCCAGCAACAGATGGCGGGCAATTCAGGAAACCGACGCGGTGCCCTCAGCACAGGTGTAGACGGACGTGGCGGACAGATGCCTACGGGCGGACAATTGAGCAGTCAGAAACTGTTTTTTAACCAGCAGTCCGAGAAGCGGGAAGAGGGTGCTATCACGGGTGAGGACTACGAAGACTTCCGTGACCGACTTGGCCGGATCAGCGAAATGCTGCAGCAGCAGGATCTCCGGGACGACGCGAGACGTGTCGCCGATAACGCCCGCCAGATGAGAATCGATTTCTCCCGCGACAATCAGGCTCCTCAAGCAGGAGCTATCGATCAGCGCATCACCGAACCACTGGTCGAACTGCGCCAGCGTATCAGTGAAGAAATTGCCAAGCTGAACAAAGAAAATCCACTCGCCCCCATCGATCGCGATCCCGTGCCTTCGGAATTTCGTGACTTGGTTCGGCGATACTACGAGCAGCTTGGCGCGGGAAACTAAAGCAGCGAAAGCGAACCACTCATTAACCCGAATATTCACTGATTTACTTTCGCAGAAGATTCTTCAATCATTCGCGGCGACTTGGTAGTGGCGATCATTCGCGCCCACCTTCGGTTCTTCATCTATGATTCTCAGCTCCTCTAGCTTTCCCCCAACACTCGCCTCGATCGCCTTTGCGAGCGAGTCGTGGGGCTGGACTGCGGCTGGCCTGGGAGCAGCTGCTCTGCTGATTATTTTTCTCAGCTATCGCTCTTCCCCTCTCCGCGGAGGGGCGAAGTTTTCCGCTCTGTTCCTGAAAGCTGTCGGGCTCGTTCTGCTCGTGCTCGCGCTCATGGAGCCAGTTCATCTCGATGAGCAACCGAAGAAAAATGCCAATGATGTCGTCATCGTGGCTGATAACTCTTCAGGAATCAACGTCCCCCTGACAAAGCAACAACCCGCTCCCTCCGAGCAACTGAAAGCGGCTCTGACGACCAATGAAGCAGCAGTCTTTCCCGAATGGCTGGAGAAGGTCGGAGACACCTTTCGCCTTCAGACTTTTCTCTTCGACCGAACTCTTCGCCGCACCGACGACTACAGCGATCTCGATTTTTCCCGCCCCGGCTCGAATCTCGTCGCTGCTCTGAACAGCGTCGAATCTCGCTTCCAGAATCGCCCCCATGTCGCCTCAGTTCTGCTGAGCGATGGCAACGCAACCGATACGGAAAAATGGGAAGCCTGGCTCGAGGCAGCCAATGCCGCAGAGGAAAAAACACCGATCTTTCCCATCGTGATCGGAGAAGAAGCACCTGACGCGAATGACCTTTCGATCTTTCGCGTCGATGCTCAGACAACTCAGTTCGAAGACGCGCGCGTCACTTTGACGATCGATGCCAGAGCGCTCGGTGTTTTCCCGAAACCCGTTGAGATATTTGTCGCCAACGACAAGGGCAACGAACTCGGGAAAGAGTCCGTCGCTTTTCCGAATGAACCAGGTGCCCACAAGAGGAGGGTTCGTATCCGACTGGGAGCGATTCCTCCCGGGGTGTCCTTCCTCACCGTAGGGATTCGACAGAGAGGAGAAAACCCGATTGCGGAGGCGACAGAAGCCAACAACCAGCAACGCGTCGTCGTGAATCCGGGAAGCGGCCCCTACCGCGTTCTCTATGTGAGCGGTCGACCCAACTGGGAATACAAATTTCTCCGACGCTCCATCGCCGAAGATGCTGAACTCGACATGGTAGGGTTGATTCGAATCGCAAAGCGGGAACCGAAATTCGAATGGCGTGGACGCACCGGTGAATCGAGCAATCCTCTTTTCCGCGGATTCCAGAGCGACATTCCGGAAGAGACTCAGCGCTACGACGAGCCCGTCCTCGTCCGCCTGAATACGGCTGCTCCTGAAGAGCTACGCGATGGTTTTCCCATAACAGAAGAAGCATTGTTTCCCCACTATCGAACAATCATTCTCGATGATATCGAGGCGGAGTTCTTTACTCTCGAGCAACAGGAGTTAATCGAACGATTCGTTTCCCGCCGTGGCGGAACATTGATCATGCTCGGAGGTCAGGAATCCTTTCAGCCCGGTCAGTGGAACAACACCCCTATTGCCCGCATCCTCCCAGTCTACCTCGAAAGGTCAGCCCCGAGCGAGCCTGCCCTGGAAGCAAGCTACAACCTCACTCGTGAGGGATGGCTCGCCCCATGGATGCGTCTGCGTGCCGGCAAGGAGGAAGAAGTGACTCGCCTCGCCTACATGCCTCCGTTTTTTGCCGTCAACCAACTCAACGCGATCAAGCCCGGAGCGAGTCTGCTCGCCACCGTAAAAGACGCCCAGGATCGCACCCTCCCTGCCATCGTGACGCAGCGATATGGAGAAGGAAAAGCAGCGGCTGTCCCGGTTGCGGATTTCTGGCGCTGGGCAATGAAGGACTCAGAGCAGCAGGGCGAGCTCGCGAAGACATGGCGTCAGTTGCTGCGCTGGAGCGTCGCCGAAGTTCCAAGCCGCGTTGAAATGGAGAAGGAGGAACTCGATGCCGGCGGACTTCCCCTGACAAAACTTTCCGTCCGAGTTCGGCAGGAGAATTTCCGAGAGCAGGATGACGCGACTGTAGTCCTTTCCGTGACGGATGATGCAGGAGAGACGACCCAGATTACGGCAGAGCCCTCACTCGACGAACCGGGCCTGTTTACCGCCGAGCATGCTTCTGATGCGGGGAGCGGCTATCTGGTGAAGGCAACAGTCGTAGGCGGAGATGGAGAAGAAATCGGCACTGCCGAAACAGCTCGATCTTTCAATCCGGAAGCGCGCGAGTTTGCCCATCTCGGTCCGGATCGCGAACGCCTTGAGGCAATCGCCGCAGCCACAGGCGGAGAAGTGTTCACCCTCGATACTCTCGCCGGTCTCCCGGAGCTGCTGGAAGGACTTGAACTGCCCGTAACGGAAGTCCGACAGCGCCCGCTATGGCACGCGCCATGGCTCTTTCTCCTCGCGCTCGCATTCTTCCTTGGAGAATGGATCATTCGTCGCAAGCAGGGCATTCTTTGATATGAACCGGTTTTTCTTTTTGGCTCTCGCCATTTTGCTTCCTCATCTCAGCCTGACCGCTGATGAAGAGTTACGCGTTCTCGTGGTAGTCGGTACCGCCGGAACAGACGAATACGATGAAGTCTTTTCCAAGAATGCCGATCTCTGGAAAACAGCGGCAGAACAAGGAAGCGCTGCCTTCACGCGGATCGAGAAAGAAAAAGGCGGCTCCACCCCCGTCGAGCAAATTGAGAAAACGATCGCAGAAGTGGAGGAACCCTCTCTCTGGATCGTGCTGATCGGGCATGGCAGTTTTGACAGCCGCGCCGTGAAGTTCAATTTGCACGGCCCTGATTTCACCGACGACGAACTGGCCAAATGGGTCGACGCCTACGAAGGGGAGCTCACCGTAATCAATACCGCTTCATCGAGCGGCTCTTTTGTGAGAAAGCTATCTCGGGAACAGCGCGTCATCATAACCGCAACGAAGAATGAAGCGGAAGTTTTCTACACCCGTTTCGGCGGTTATTTTGCGGAAGCAGTAGGTGGCCTCACCGATGCAGATGTCGACAACGACGAGCAGGTTTCTCTTCTTGAGGGATTCATCTACGCGTCGGAAAAGGTAGCGAGTTTTTACGAGAACAAAGGCCGCCTCGCCACCGAGCACGCCATTCTCGATGACAATGGAGACAAGCTTGGGTCCCGCGCCGAATGGTATGAAGGTGTCACCGCCACCCAGACTCCCAGCAAAGAAGCGGCACCAGATGGAGAACTTGCAATGCAGCGTGTCCTCGTCAGAAGCGAATTTGAGAAACTCCTTTCTCCTGAACAACGCGCTCGACGCAACGAATTGGAACGCTCGGTAAAGGCCCTGCGCCGGAAAAAGGGCGAGATAGAGGAAGACGCCTACTACGAGAAGCTGGAACCGCTTCTCATTGAGCTGGCTGAGATCTACGAAGCTGTGAAAAGCTCCTGATTCAGGACCATGGAAGAAATCGAGTTGGTAGAGGAACAGGCAAAAGAGAAGTCTCACGCCAACTCCCTCGGAAAGCAGTCCCTCCTGAACAGTGGAGGACGGCTCGCTGCGGGCATTTTGTTTTCGCTTCTAGCAGTCGGAGGCTTTTTTGCGACAACGGATCCCGAGTGGCTGCGCTGGGTTCTCGTGATCGGCTCACTCACGGGATTGATGGTCATCGGCTTCGCTCGCATTCGGGAAGAGGGGGAGCCAAAGGAGGAAGACGTCGTCGAGATCGCGAGGCGCGCCATTCAGGGCGAAGCGAGCCGACTCGACAACAAGCGCGCGGATCTCGAAAAGGTTCTCATGGCCTATGGAGAGTTCATGGAGTTTCCTGACTACAAACTGCTACACGCAGTCGATTGGAAAGACGAAGCGCATATGACAATGGACGACCGCGTCGCTACGCTGCTCGACGACGAAGCCGACCTGATGCTGCAACGCTTTTCCTCCGGAGTATACTGGAGCGAAGGAAAATTCGAGAGTCGAACCCTCTTGCTTGATCTCGTTTCCTTCACCGAGTCCATCGCCCGGATCTACCAGCCCGAGTCCGACCGCCCTCTGCTCGAACTGAACCTCGAAGACATTCTCAAGGCGGTAAACCGAGCCTCCATCCAGATCATCCTTTTGCTGGAGGAACTTCCTGTCGTCGAATTCCAGCAGATGAATTTGCGTAAGGCCTTCGACAACGTGAGAAAGGCCAGTACGGTTTACAAGAAGTACGATGAGTTGCAGCCCTATCTCAAGCCGATGCGCTATCTCTGGCAGGGAAGTAAAATGCTGCTCACATCAAATCCGCTTCTCGCCGCCGGTTGGATTGCCGGGTCGGAACTGATCTGGAAGGGCGGCAAGAAACTCGGCAAGAAAGCGATGGATGCCTACCTGCTCAGCCTCGTGCGGCAGACCCTCGGCATCGTCGCCAGAGAAACCGCAGGAATGTACGATCCCACGAATCGCTACCGCAACCCCAATTGGGTCTATGGAATCGAGCTCGCCCACCTCCTCAGCAAATTCGATGCAAACCAGGAAGTTCTGCGAGAGACATTCCGCGAACTGGATCGGCTGCCCTTAAAAAGCACCTACGACCGCATCTTTCTCTATCGCTGCATCGCCCAGAACACGAGCCCCAAGCCCAGCTACTTTGCCCAGCCGGAAGTTCTCTCCGAGGATATCCGAAAAGAACTTCACGAACAACTCATCACATTCTACGAACGAAACATCTCCGCCAATGCTGATGCGAGGAACGAGCAAACGGTGAAGTGGCGGGGAGAGTTGGAGACGCGTTTGGGATTGAGGTGATGACGAGCGAAGCCCAGACACAAAAACGCCATGAGCCGTTTCCAACTCGTGCGAAAGGAGGGACTGGTAAATTGAGTCTTTACTGCTTCAGCAGAGTGGCTCGCAGTTCTTCCAGCTCCGCTGGCTGACTTGACGCGAGATTCGTTGTCTCATGCGGATCAGTCTCCAGATTGTATAGCTCTTCCAGCTCCAGTTCCCCTGTGCGATTCACCCACCGCACATACCGATGAGTCGACGTCCGTAGAGCTCGGCCATGATAACGACCATTGTAGCGAACGTACTCGTGGTGAACGGGATCTTCTTCCAGCTTCCCTTCACGAACTGTGTCCACGAGCGACTCCCCTTCCAAGTGATTGGGTTTTTTCACGCCTGCCAGATCGCAGAGCGTCGGATAGAGGTCGACGAGTTCTGCGAGGCTCTTTGTGTTTCCCGTTTTGCCGCCAGGGGCGGAAATGATCAGGGGGATGCGATTTGCAATTTCGTAGTTCGTCATTTTTCCCCATGCGCTCATTTCACCGAGGTGCCAACCATGATCGGACCACAGGAGAACGATCGTATTATCCCGCTCCCCTGTCTTTTCCAATGCCGCTAGAATCTTCCCGACCTGTGCATCGACGTAGGAAATGCACGCGGCATAGGCCTGCAGGAGTTCAAGCTGTCGGGACACCGCAATGGTTCCGCGATAGGGCACATCGAGATAACTTCTCATCTCAAATCCATTGAATGCGATCGCGTCAGCCCGAGTCATTTTTTCCGGCATGGGCTCCCCAACTTTCTTCGCCATGCCGACGTAGCCGTCGGAGTTAAACCAGGGAAAGAACGGGACACCCTTGGGCGGATCAGTATTTTTCGCGAGCCACGATTCGTCGGGTCGGTGCATGTCGAAGTATCGTTTCGGTGCGATGAAGGGAAGATGGGGACGCCGAAAACCCACGGCGTAGAAAAATGGCTCCTCGCTGCTTCGACTTTCGAGGAGGTCAGAAAACTCCTTCGCCATGCGACCAGCGAAAAAATATTCATCGTCGACATCTGGAGACTGGATAATCGGACACGCGGTTCGCTCCGCGATTGTCGTCAGATCTGTTTTTGGATCTTCCCCTGCCACCTCCCACATCTCCCGGTCACGGCCCGGTCGAGGCGGGGCGCTCCAGTCATCTGGCACATCCCAGCCATCGTGGTAGATTTTGCCAAAGCACCGCGTCTCGTATCCTGCTTCGCGAAACCAGCGCGACATGGGAGTCGCATCCCCTCGCCTTTCCCGAAACTTCACAACGTCCGTTTCCCGGTTTCCAAAAATGCCGACGGCACCCGGTCGCAGTCCCGTCATCAGCGACAAACGAGACGGCCCGCATTTCGCATAGTTGCAGTAGGCCCGCTCGAAAACGAGGCCCTGTCCCGCGAGCTCATCGATGTTCGGACTTTTCGCCCGCGAATCTCCGTAGCAACCCAGCATCGGACGAAGGTCGTCGACAGCGATCATGAGAATGTTCGGATTATCGCCAGCTCTTCCGAAGGAACCGAAAGAAAAAAGCAAAAGTAATAGCAGTAGCAAACACCGAGAGATCATGAACCCACGATGTCACCCTGACTTGACAACTTCAAGTCCGCGAGGCCATGGTCGTTTACCACGACCAAGCCCCGGAAATGCCTTGAAGAAAATTCCCTATTTCGATATCCAACTGCACCTCCGGGAATGGCATCGTTTTGTGCTCCCACTGTTCATCGTTGTGGCAGCGATTCTGATGATCCTTTTCCTCGTCGCGCGCACCAGCGGCAAATCTCCTGCTTACGACTGGGATCCGGAGAATCAGGCCAGAATCGGTCTAATCCGCGCCGGAGAAGACGCCATTTTTGATCCTGCATTCGCCGTTCCTTCTCCGATCGAGATGGTCACCGCTCCGACTGCCGACCATTTTGAATCACCGGTAGGAAGTCGACTTGGTGCTCTCACCTACAACGCCCAGCCTTTCCTGACAAACCGACACCTGGGCGATGATTTCAATGGGATCGGCGGCTGGAATTCTGATCTCGGAGATCCGGTCTATGCCGTTGCAGATGGTCTCGTTATCTACGCGGGCTGGCCTGTCGACGGCTGGGGCAACATTGTCATTCTTCTCCACGAACTCGTCGATGGGACACAGATCCAATCTTCCTACGCCCATCTCGATTCCATGTCCGTCCCAGTTGGAAGACAGGTAAGGCGAGGAGAAAAACTTGGGACAATCGGGACCGCGAACGGCAACTACCTCGCTCACATCCACTTCGAACTTCGGAGCTTCCCCTCTCTTGATGTCGGTAGCGGCTACGCGGATAGCAAGCTGGGCCGACTTTCGGGCGAACTCGCTTTGAAGAAATGGAGGAAGCGCGGAGACACCGAGCTCGTCTCCGCACCAAAGGGCGAAGCCCTTCCACCAACGTCCCTGCAACTCGATATCGAAGAAGTCGACTCCACCAACTGATGGATCTCGACCTCGTAGTCATCGTGGTAGCGGCAACCCTGTTCGCTGCTGCCTTCCTCCAGTCGGCGACCGGCTTTGGCGGTGCGATCCTCTGCATGGCGATTCTCCCGCTCGTCCTATCGGTTCGTGACGCAGTAAACTTTGTCACGATGGCCAGTCTCGCCGTCACGCTCATGATCGTCTTCGCGAACCGGTCCGGCCTTTCCCTGAAAAATGCCGGACCTCTCTGCCTCGGTATGATGCTGGGGATTCCATTCGGCTACTATTCTCTGCGACAACTCGATGACACCTTCGTCGTCCGCGTGCTCGGAATCATTCTCATGCTCATCGCCATCGCCGAGTTTCTCTCCGACCGAATTTCTAAGTGGAAGATCCCGAAAAAAGCCGGAGCCGGATTTGGAGTCATCGGCGGAGTTCTCGCAGGAGCTTACAACGTCGGCGGACCACCCGTCGTCGCCTACGTCTATTCACGATCGTGGTCGAAAGTCGAAATGGTTGCCACCTTGCAGGCAGTTTTCATCGCAGGAGTACTCGTCCGAAATTTACTCATGCTCGGAAACGGGGACTTCACTCCGCGACTCTTTCTTCTCGTCGGAATCTCCATTCCCGCTGCCGCAGTTGCCGTCTGGCTCGGAAAGCTCACTCTCGATCGCCTACCTCTCTCAACATTGAAGAAGATCGTTTTCGCCCTCATTTTCCTGATTGGTTTCAAGTATCTCATAGCCGGGTAATGCTTTTATAAACCGTTGGAATTGTGATAGTCTTGGATATTTGATCATGAGACGACACACCGCCATTTTCTGCATTTTCTACGTCGCCTGTTGCATCAACGACTAGCTCGGACAAGAGCAAGCGACGACTCTGATCAAGCCGGTCGATGAAAAGAAGGAAAAGCCGAAGCCACCTGCTGCGGAGAAACCCGAAGCGAAACCCGTAGCTCAAACTTATGTCATCAAGTCCGGCGACAATCCCTGGCTCATTGCCAAGAATCACGGTATCGAGCTCGACGCACTATTAAAAGCGAACGACATCAAGGATCCGAAAAACCTGAAAATCGGAGATCGCCTGATACTGCCACTAGGAGTCGCCTCGAAAAACACTCCCAAGCCCGAAGCAGAGAAAAAGCCGACAAAGGAAACGAAACCGGCCGCTCCCCAGGAAGGTGACGGATGGGTGATGTATACGATCAAGAAAGGCGACAATCCCTGGACAATCTCCAAGGTATTGAAAGTCGACCATCAGAAAATCATGAGCCTGAACAAAGGCGTCGATGTTCGTGAGCTAGCAATCGGCCAACAAATCAAGGTGCCGAAGAAATAGCGCCTCCTTAATCTTGCCCTTCCAGAAGGCTCCGGGTCAAATTTTCAAAGCCCGTCAGATTCTTTTCATTCCCGGGTATTCGCGAATGGGTGCGAATTTTATTTCCGGAAATGAATTCGTTTAGATGAACCTACGGATTCAGAGGGAACCGTTCTTCCTCACGCAATCCCAAAAAACATTCCCGCAATACTTGCAGTAAGCAGGCTCGCAATGGTTCCACCGAGCATCGCTTTGAAGCCAAGAGCAGCGAGGTCACTTCGTCGTTCCGGTGCGAGAGCTCCGATCCCACCAATCTGAATTCCGATCGAACTGAAATTCGCGAATCCACATAGTGCGAAAGTTGCGAGGAACATGGTTTTTGGGCTAAGGCCACCCGCGTCGTTGATTTTTCCCAGTTCGAGATAGGCAACGAACTCATTCGACACCATTCGCGTTCCCAGCAGCTGACCCAGTTGCAAAAGATCACCCTGCTCCGCTCCAATTGCGAGTGCGACAGGAGCAAAGAGAAATCCGAGAATCGCCTCCAGCGAAAGGCCTGTGAAAACACCTCCGCTGGCATAGATAACAAGATCGTCGAGGTAGCCTCCGTCTTCCCCTTTTCCCCATCCCCCGACCCAACCGAAAATCGCATTGAACATCGCGATCACCGCGACGAAAACGATCAGCATTGCCGCGACATTCAGCGCAAGCTTGAGTCCCTCCGTTGTTCCCTTGGCGAGAGCATCGAGCGCATTTCGGCCTGCCTTTTCTTTGGGAATGAACAGATCCTCCGAAACTTCTTCCCGCTCGGGCACGAGAATTTTTGCAACGAGCAGAGCGGCTGGTGCGTTCATCATCGACGCCGTCAGCAATTGCCTCGCGATCGCGACCTGCGCCTCCACATCCCCTCCGCCCAAGGTGACGACATACAAGCCGAAGACACTTCCAGCAATGGTTGCCATCCCTCCGGTCATCAGAGCCATCAGCTCCGAGCTTGTCATGCGATCGATGTAGGGTTTCACGACGAGCGGAGCTTCGGTCTGGCCAACGAAAACATTCGCTGCTGCGGCAAGGCTTTCTGCCCCCGACAATTTCATGAGCCGTTTCATGAGCCAGGCAAAGCCGAAAACAATCCACTGCAGCACCCCCAGGTAGTAAAGAAGCGAAGTCAGCGCGGCGACGAAGAGAATCGTCGGCAGAACCTTAAAAGCAAAACCATAGGTGCTCGCATCGATCAGAGTGCCAAACATGAACTCTGCTCCGACATCACTGAATCCTAACAGGGTTACAAAAGCTGCCGAGATTTTTTCTACGACAACGCTGAAGGGTGTTGCCAGAATGAGTAGAGCAAGAATTACCTGCAGGGCGATCCCGCCAATCACGAGACGCCAGTTAATTTTTTTTCGGTGTTTGCTCATCAATACACCTATGCCGAGGAGAACGATCACCCCGATCAAACCGCGTAGAATATTTTCGGTCATATCAAAGAGTTACCTCGCGTCCGTCGTCGCGAGCTGAGACAAGGCAAGCGTCAAGGACTTGCTGCGTCTTGAGTGCAATCTCGGGCCAGTGAGCATCGGGCGTGCCGCCCAATACAAGATCGCCAAAGCACCGAAACAATTTCGTCTCCTGTGATGTGTGGTGGCTGTCTCCATGCTCGTGAACAGCGACTCGCCGTGAATGGCGCTCCATATGAAACTGACAGACATCGACTTCGAACTCCGCCTGCTCCACGTTGAATCCAACTTCCGCACCAAAGTAAGGCAGCACGAAATCATTCATCGTGATGTGGCCCTTTGTTCCGCTGATATTCACCCACTGCTGGTGCTCGGTTTCGAAGCTGCAATAAAAGCTCGCCGTCACCCCACCCGCAAAAACCAGTTCACTGGAAAGACTGATCGGCACCGCATCAGGGCTGTCGGGGCGCCCCGCCTGACGGATCATGCGACTGCGAACCGCAATCGGCATCTCGTATCCGAGGGTCCAGAGAATCATCCGAATGTTATACCAGCCGAGGTCGCCGAGGCTTCCGAGCGGTTCGAGCTCGGAATGCATGCGAATGTTTTCCTCAAGAAAATCATCCGGAGCCATGAAACTGAACTGCGTCGCGATCCGCTTGATTTGACCAACCGCTTCCTCCGAATCCAAATCCGCGCGCAGCGCGACCAAACGATCGCTGTGCATGAACATGACGCCATCCATGAACTGCACGCCCGAACTTTCACAGGCATCAACAATCTCGCGAACCTCATCTGCATTCACTCCGCAGGGCTTTTCGCAGAGAACATGCTTTCCGGCTTGCGCTGCCTTGATCGCGAACTCCTTTCGAACACCTGTGGGCAGAGGGATGTATAGCGCGTCAATATCATCCGCAGCAATCATTTCCTCGTATCCGCCAATCGGCCGCGGCGGTGGATCATGAGGCACCTGCGCTTGATTCTCAGCAATGTATTCCGCAGCGCGCTCGTCCGTCCGGCTACCTACGGCAACAAGCTCCCCGTTGCCCGACAAGCGTATGGCCTGCCAGTTTTTTCGCGCGATTCCTGCAGTTCCCAGAATGCCCCAACGGCATATTTCTTTGCTCATATGATTAAGCCAAACAGGGTTTAGTCAGACACCTGACAGGGTCAAGCCATCGATCCAACTCTGTCAGTTTTGTGGTTTTGTTATTGAAATCTGATGCGCACTCCGCGAGAGCGCCAGGCTTTGGCGATATCGGCTTCCATTTCATCCCAGCTGCGACCCGCGAGGAGAGGCTCATACATTTCCGGGATTTTCTTCCCTTCCTTGAGGCCTTTCAGGAAATTCTTGATGTTGGCAGCGTCCTTCTCTTGGTCCATGTGGAAGTAGTAGTACACGACCAAAGCAGCAAAGCCGTAGTTGAACATGGAGTTCTCGAGGAAGCGCCCATAATCCTGCGTCATGAAGTCTTCCAGGTTTGGCGCCTCGAATTCTTCTCCGAGTGCGCGCCCGCCTTTTCCATCTTCGCCATAGGCAGTCACGTAATCCTTCAGTTTCTGGAGATCGTTCACATTGAATTTTCCAGAACGGTAGCCGCTCTGTGCGACGTATTCCGAAACCCCCTCGGTGAACCATCCGCGTGATCCGAGCGCGTAGTATTCCTTGTCCGTGATCTGGTGGGTAATCTCATGGGAGAGGGTCGTGTTTTCCTTGTCGTAGTCGACACTGAAATTGCTGCCGACCTTTTTCACTCCGAGACTGGTCAGGGGAACGAGAATGTCTCCCTCACCTCCGCGACTGATGTAAACCCCGGCAGAGCCAGCTGGCCCGCCTGCGGAAGTGTAGCTGGTGTAGCTTTCAAACAGGTGAATCTTGTGACGCTCTTCGCGGAAAGGCTTCACCATTCCGATCGGCAGCTCGCGGATGAACTGATTTGTCGCTTCAAAGAGAAGAGAAAAACGCTTCACGACGGAGGTATTCAGCTTCACGTCGCAGATGAACTCGTAGTGGTCGCTTGCGTAGATGTATTCCCCTTCAGCCTCGTCCTCTTTAACGATTTCAATATCCTGGCTGACATCGGCGGAAACGATTTTGGGCCATTCACTATCCCAGTTACCTGCGATATTTGCATCGCCGGACGAGTCGCTTGGCGCACTTTTTTTCCAGTTTTTGATAAACTCCTGATCGGCTTCGGAAAGGGTGTTGATCGAAACCGTGAAGTTGTTCCCGTTCATATTCAGCACCGCCTCATCACCTTCGACATCGACCAATTCAGCCCGAATCGTTTTCCCTGCATTATTTGTCCAGGCTCGGGATTCAGCCTCTGCGGAAAGAGTCGCCACAAAAAAGATGGCGACGATGGCGCTTCGGAAGAAAAGTCTGTCTTGTGTCATCGTGTCGGGAGTTTATGGGGAATAAATTTTTCCGGCAAGCACTATACGGAAACATAAGTGAGGTGATTGCAAGGGGTCCGGCAGGTCCAGAGGAAATTCAGTTGTCGTATCGGTCACAGGAAATTAAGGTTTGAAAATCAATCATGACGAAATCTGTATCCATTCTCCTAACTGTTTTTCTCCTACTCATCTCCACGGGAAAAAGCCGGTCCCAAACCGCAATATCGAGCAAGGGTCCAGCTAAGTGGGCGCTGATCTACTCGGAAAATCTGGAGAAAAACCGTGACCAACTTTCGAAATACAGGGTCGCAGTGATGGAGGGTAGCGAACTTCTCTACGTGGATATTTTGGAAGCAACACACGATTCGAAAGGCCAGTTGAAAACAGAGCAACTGCAGCACGATTTAAAAATCAAAGAGCGCAGCGGAATCCTGAGCAAAGCAGATCGCTGAAATTGAGGAAAAAATCGAATTTCTCAAAGGCGTGATCCATCCCTATGTCTACATGAATCGCTGTGAAGTAGTCGACTTTATCGACAATGCAGAATTCAACGAGGCGGTTGGCTACGACAATGCATTGCGAGAGTAGCTCCAGATTCTGGCGTGGCTACACACCAAGTCGTTGAATTCATGGAGAAAGAAACTCTTCTGCTCGAGCACTTTGGCCACTCGGAATTTCGTCCGGGCCAGGCGCGGGTAATCGATTCCCTGCTCGCGGGCCGGTCGGCACTGGCCCTGTTTCCGACGGGTGGCGGCAAGAGCCTTTGCTACCAACTGCCCGCACTGATGTTCGACGGGCTGACTCTGGTGGTGTCACCACTGATAGCCCTGATGAAAGATCAGGTCGAAGCGCTGCAGGCACGATCCATTTCTGCAGCTCGACTCGACTCGACCCTGGAGCGGAGTGAAATCAGCGACATCTACAACGAGATGGAGAATGGAACGCTCAAGCTGCTCTATGTCGCTCCCGAACGCCTCGCCAACGAGGGCTTTCTCCGCCGACTGCGCCGCTGCAAGATCGATATGCTCGCTGTAGATGAGGCTCATTGCATCTCGGAATGGGGACACAACTTTCGGCCCGACTATCTCAAACTCGCTCTCCTCGCGAGGGATCTGAAAATCCCGCGGGTCCTTGCGCTAACAGCAACGGCAACCCCTCGAGTCGCAGCACAAATCCGGGAACGCTTCCATATCGCGGAGGAAGATCACACCCAGACCCCGTTCGCTCGGCCCAATCTGGTATTCCGAGTTCATCCGGTCACCGAGGCAGAAAGGGAAAAGAAACTTCTCGAACTCATCGAATCACGCGAGCCCGGGGCCTCGACCGTCGTCTACGTCACTCTCCAGCAGACCGCGGAGCGCGTTGCCGGAATGCTTTCCCAGGCAGGAGCAAACGCCCGGGCTTATCATGCCGGAATGCGGGACGACCACCGCGCCGAAGTGCAGGACGGATTCATGGATGGATCCATCGAAGTCGTCGTCGCGACAATCGCCTTCGGGATGGGGATCGACAAAGCAGATATCCGCCACGTCTTTCACTACAATCTTCCCAAGTCACTGGAGAACTATGTCCAGGAATCCGGGCGCGCCGGGCGCGATGGCGAGAGGTCGACCTGCGAGATTCTTGCCTGCGCCGATGATTTGACCGTGCTGGAAAACTTCATCTACGGTGACACGCCTTCCGCTACCGCTCTTAAATCGCTCGTCGAACATCTCTTGCTGCAGGGCGAGCATTTTTCGATATCCCGGTACGACCTCTCCCGCTCCAAGGACATTCGTCCCATCGTTGTGAATACCGCGATAACCTACCTGGAGCTGGAAGGCATTCTCGTTTCGCGCGGCCCGTTTTACGGGGGTTACAAGGTCCAGCTTCTGCGGGATCTCGACAATGTCCTCGCCGGTCACACACCAGATCGACAGCATTTCCTGAAGCATCTCTTTGAAACCGGAAAGAAGGGATACAAGTGGCACACCTTCGACATCGCTGAGTCCGCATTCGAACTTGGGGAAACGGAAGAGCGGATCCGAAAAGCGATTGGCTACCTCGCCGACATCGGCGATGCCGTGATTCAGCCATCGGGCTTGCGTCATTCCTATCAGCTGGTCAACCCACAGGACACAACCGTTTCCGCCCTGACAAAGCAGCTTGTTGAGCAATTCGAGTCACGCGAAGCTGCCGAGGTGGAGCGCCTTCACCTCGTGACCAGGCTTTGCGAAACCGGTGAATGCATCCCACAGCAATTGATTCGCTACTTCGGCGAAGAGTCCGAACCATGCGGCGCCTGCAATGTCTGCACAGGAGATCACTCCCAAGGAAAACTGCCGGAAGGAAAACGCGTTTCCATCGATCTCGAAAAAGCAGACATCATTCGCGAAATGCACGCGCTTGGACATGCTGCGCTACGCCAGCCACGCCAACTCACTCGCTTTCTCTGCGGCCTCACCAGCCCCGCGACGTCGGCGGCACGATTGCAAAGAAATGAAGCTTTTGGAGCTCTGGCCGAAGTGCCGTTTCAAGACGTGTTGAATCACGTCGAGTCGCTGGGTTGATCACTGGGCGGCGATGAACTCCAGCAGGCTCGCCATTTCCTGCGTCGTCACTCCCGCCTCAATTCCATCCGGCATCAGCGAGCGTGCCATCGAGGTGAGAGACGCCACGTCCTCGCAATACATATCACAAATGTAGAGAGTGCCACCGGGGCCATTCGTGGCGTGGACGGGGCGGAACCAAGTGTCGGAAGGCGCAATAAACTTCACCTTTTACC
>Ga0055584_100003382_pt1 | contig 15729 bp, 10 predicted proteins | sample OSDHelmetaG_FD_58716 | JGI IMG/M metagenome (GOLD analysis project Ga0055584, IMG submission 58716) | Pelagic marine sediment microbial communities from the LTER site Helgoland, North Sea, for post-phytoplankton bloom and carbon turnover... | ecosystem: Environmental > Aquatic > Marine >... | reverse complement strand
GAACCAGTCGGCGCTGCCGCCGCCACACGTCAGCATCACTGGTGAGCAATCCGGTCCCGGTGATCAAGGATAGCGCGGAATACTGGACGGTGTTTTTGCTATAGGCACGCGGAGACGACATGAGCACATGCCGTGCTGCAGCCGCATCACTGACCAGGTAGGTCGGTGGCCGCGGAATCGGGAACTGCACAATCGGACCGTACGTGTCGGTCATATTAACCAGGTACTGCAGCGGGTTTGCCCTAATTCGACCTAGATCCCGAAGCATGCCGAGTCCGGTTGGCCCGGGCGCGGTGGCTGGAGTACCGAGGAAGGATTGTTGCGGAAAATCCCGCTGACGGATTGACGCGCTGCGACCAGAGGTTGTTTCGTCAACCACGGTTGGGCCCATGGGACACAATGGCCCGCGCGACCATCAACGCTCCCAGGTGTGAGTAGGCCTGCGGATGATTGCCCAACCCTTGCCCGGTGGCAGGCTCCACCTGCTCGGGCAAAAGATTCGTCTTACCAGAAGCACTGTTCATCGCCGCCAGCATCTGACGCGCGTTGTCGATCTGACCCACCCGCACGTATGCGGCCGCCAGCCACGCGCCGCAAATATGCATGGCCCCCTCACCGCCGGGAAGTCCATCGTCATAGCGGTATCTGTACACGCCACCTGAGCGTCGAAGTTGAGACTCAATGAATGCGATTGTACCGAGGATTCTCTCAGTTGACGCCGGGTAGCCCTCGGCAATCCCGTGCAGCACAGCCGCATCTGCTTCTCTTCTGTCATACGCACAAACATAGGAGTCGAGTTCTACATCGAAGCCGTTTTGTTCGATGTCAGCAACGAGCGCGTCAGAAAGTTCTTGCCATTCTGGCACTGACCATCCCCGAGCCTGGGCAATGCGGATACCACGGTCAATGGCCAGCCAACACATCATGCGCGAGTGCACATGGTGGCGAGGATAATCACGAATTTCCCAGATTCCATGGTCTGGCTCTTGCCACCGATGCGTCACCGCTTCAACGCAATCAAGAACCAACTGCCACTCGTCATCTGTCACGTAGCCACGCCTTGCGCTGAGTTCGTCAATGAGTGCCACGACCGGCCCAAATACATCGAGTTGTACCTGTCCCTGGGCAGCATTGCCGACGCGAACCGGGCGGCTCCCGGCATATCCCGGTAGGTGATCAAGCACGGCTTCTGGGCCCAACTGCGTTCCATAGACGGTGTAGAGCGGGTGGAGCCGCTCTGGGCTCGACGAGGCTGCCACAACACCGTGCAGCCATTCAATAAATGCCTCGGCTTCATCGGTAGAGTCGGCATCCACGAGTGCGCGCGCCGTCAGCGCCGCGTCGCGGACCCACACATAGCGGTAGTCCCAGTTGCGAATGCCGCCTATTCCCTCGGGCAAACTGGTGGTGGCCGCAGCCAAGATTCCACCCGTTGCGGCGAAGCACAGCGCTTTAAGGGTGAGTGCGGATCGCTCCTCCCAATCTGGATCAACACCGGGCAACACCAGGTTTGCGGCCCACCGCTGCCACGATTCCGCAACCAGGGGTTGCCGCGCCGCAGCATCGTCGTCGGCTAAGTCATCGCACCCGTAGCGCAATTCAAGCCATACGTCGGCTTCAGACGCATCGACAACAGCGGTTGCCACCTGGCCGCCAAACTCGTCGGTAATTGTCCAGTCAACCCCGGGTGCGCGCAGGCAGATGCCATCAGAGGCCCCCTGCACGACTATCCCGTCTGGCTCCGCACGCAGCGAGACGGGCACGGCACTAAATTGCGGGCGAGGCGCAAACACCACCCGGACTGGTGTTCGACCAGTTATGACGCGCACCAGCCGCACCGAGCAGGTCGGCGACTCTGGCAGGTGAGGGCCGCCCTCGAGATAGTCGGTGACCGAAACCCCGGCCCACCGCGTGCGAGCCATCATGGTGCCCGGCACATAGGCGGTAGACAGTGGCGGCTGACCATCCAGGGAGGAAACGGAGAAGAAGCCCGAGGTGTTGTCGCCGAGCAGCGCTGCGAACAGGGCGGGTGAATCCGGGTCCGGCGCGCACATCCAGTCGATGGATCCCCGATCCGATAGCAGTGCCGCGGTGCGGCCATCAGCGAGCAGGGTGTAATCCTCAATCGGGTGCGCATGGCCACCGAGAAGCCAGCGCTGGCGTTCAGCCAACAGCTCAGCCAAGAGCTCCGCGACCGCTTGCGGGTCGGCTACCCGCATCGTGGCCAGCGTGTCGCCAGGCCCCACTTTGACGCCCAGGTCTGGTCCAGCCAGTGCAGCGAAAGCACTTTCGTCGGTGACGTCGTCGCCGATGAAGAGAACAGCGCTCACACCGAGTCGATGACGCAATAGATTAACCGCATCGGCCTTATTGGAATGAACCACGCTCAACTCGATCACACGCTTGCCATGGCGAATGAGAAGGCCGGGCATTTCTTCAGCCCGAGCGACCACCCGCTGCAACAGTGCATCACCAGCCGCTTCATTCATGCGTCGAACGTGGACCGCAACGCTGGCCGGCTTCGTCTCCAGGTGCGCCCCGTCAGCATCTTCGATGATGTGCCGTGCGACGTCTGCCGCCGCTGCCAATAATCGGTCCTGGTCTGGGTCGAGATCGCGAGCGAAGTCCAGGTCGAATTCTGACCCGTGACTGCCCACCAGGTGAATCTCTGCTGGTAAGCGAGATAGCGCTGCCAGGTCTCGAAGCGCACGGCCGGAGACAACCGCAGCCGTAGTGCTGGGCAGTTGTGATAACGCGCGTAGACCGTTGATTGCCTGGTCGAGCGGGAAGGCTTTGGCCGGGTCGTCAACCAGCGGAGCCAACGTGCCGTCATAATCACAGCACACCAGTAGATTCGGTGTTCGGGCTAGATGGCGAAGGACAGACACGTTCATCAACCTAACTCTGCCACCATCTCGCCAGCATCAACTTGGTCGCCCGACACCGCGTGAGTTGCCAAAACGGTACCCGCCGTGATTGCCGTGACCACCGACTCCATCTTCATCGCCTCAATCACCGCCAACCGGTCGCCGATGGCGACCTCGTCACCGGTGGCGCAGAGCATGGTGATGACGCCAGGAACGCTCGCACCAACCTGGCGAGGATTTGCCGCATCGACGCGAGGTCGAGCTACACGTGTACCGGTGACAGAAGTATCAAGTACGCGTAGCGCCCAAGGTTGCCCATTGGCCCACAGGTGAACCCGACGGTAACCGGTGTCGTCCACATCGCCGATCACATCAAGCTCGACAAACCACGTTTGCCCCTCAGATACTTCAATGCGCTCCACCACACCAGTTTTCAGGCCGTAGAGGAATGGCAGTGTGGGCAACACCGACACGTCGCCGTAGGTTTCTTCCGACACCACGAGACCGGCTGCCTCGGTGGGCAGCATTAACCGTGACAGTGCTCGCCGTCGGGCCACAGCATCGGTGCCGGCGCGCGACAGCAGTGACAGGTCTTCAGGATCGACAGTGGGCGCTGCCGGTAGTGGTCGCGCCCTGGTCACCGCCGAGGTGAACGGCTCAACGAAGCCACCTGCTGGTGTACCGAGTTGACCGTGTAGGTAGGCCACGACCGAGGCTGGCAGGTCGTAGCGCTGGCCGTCAGCGAGCAACTCCTCCTGCGAGACGCCCGAGGTCACCATCCACAGGGCAAGATCGCCCACGACCTTCGATGACGGCGTGACCTTAACTGGCCGACCCAGCACGATGTTGGCTTCGGCATAGGCATCCAAGACTTCGCCAAAACGCTCGCCGAGGCCCATGGCCTCAGCCTGGGCACGCAGATTCGATAACTGGCCACCGGGAATTTCGTGGCGATAGACACGCGTCGACGGTGATCGCTGACCTGCCTCAAAGGGTTGGTACGTATCTCGGATTGCATCCCAGTAGGGCTCCAGAGCCAGCACACGCGGTAGGTCCAACCCGGTGTCTCGGTCGGTGTGCGCCAGTGCGGCGACGAGGGCTCCCATGCTGGGTTGACTACCACCGGAAGCCAGCGGACCGCTCGCGCAATCTAGGCCATCGACCCCGGCGCCCGCGGCCGCGAGATAGGTGGCCATCTGCCCGCCTGCGGTGTCATGGGAATGCAATCGGACGGGAACATCGAAGCGCTCACGCAGTGCGGTGATGAGAACACGAGCAGCGGGAGCCCGCAAGAGGCCGGCCATATCCTTAATCACCAGACCATGCACTCCGGCAGCCACGAGAGCATCAGCCACTCGCAGGTAATAATCCAACGTGTAGGTAGTTTCGCGTGGGTCAACAACATCGCCGGTGTAGCAGATCGCACCCTCAGCGAAAGCCCCTGCATCGCGGATTGTGAAAATCACATCGCGCATCTGATTCACATCGTTGAGAGCATCGAATACTCGCAAAATATCAATACCGGTCGCTACGGCTTCGGTTACGAATTCAGCGATAACCTCCCGCGGATAAGGGGCGTAGCCCAACAGGTTTCGACCGCGAACCAACATTTGTAGGGCCACATGTGGCGCTGCTACACGAAGTTGCTCCAGCCGATTCCAGGGGTCCTCGCGCAAAAACCGAAGAGACACATCGAAGGTTGCTCCACCCCAGCATTCCAACGAAACCAATTCGGGCAGCAGGCCGGCCGTGGCCCGCGCACCCGCCACAAGGTCAATGGTGCGCAACCGTGTGGCCAGAAGCGACTGATGTGCATCTCGCAGCGTGGTGTCGGTGATCGGCACTGCCGCTCGTCCGCGGAGCCAACGTGCCAGACCTTCGGGGCCATCACTGCGGAGAAGATCCTTGGTGCCCAAAAAAGTGGTGTCGCTCGGCACGACTGGCAACCGCCGGTGTGCATCAATGAGGCTCATCGGCTGAACTCCATGAGGACGATTAACCGTTGTCTCGGCCAACTTCGTCAGCAGACCAGATCCCGGGCCCTTCTGGGCAGCCTCAAGGAGTTGGGGATGGTCATCAAGAAACGCCGTATTGAGTTTGGCAGCAAGGAAATCAGGGTCATCAAGGAGCGCTCGAAGGAACGCAACGTTCGTCGACACCCCGCGAACCCTGAATTCATCAAGTCCTCGTCGCGCCCGACGTGCGGCCTGTCCCAGATCATCACCGGTCGTGGTCATCTTCACCAGGAGCGAGTCGTAGTAGGGCGACACCTCTGCACCGGTGTACGTCGCGCCATCTAGACGCACACCAGGACCACCCGGGGATCGGTAGGCCGCGATCGTTCCGGTGCTCGGACGAAACCCATCAGCGGGATCTTCAGTCGTGAGTCGACACTGAATCGCGGTGCGCTTGGGCCTGGCCGTTGGTTGAGTTAGTCCGAGTTCGGGCAGGGTGGCCCCCGCTGCAATCTGAAGTTGAGCAAGCACGAGGTCTACTCCGGTGACCTCCTCGGTCACGGTGTGCTCCACCTGGATGCGCGGATTCATCTCAATGAAGGCATACCCGTAACCGGCAGCCGTTCCTGCCGCGGTGCCCTGAGGGCTGTCCCACACCAAGAACTCCACCGTTCCGGCCGAGGTGTAATTGACACTGCGAGCAAAAGCCACCGCATGAGCGGCCAATTGATCAAGTAACTCCAGCGGTAATCCCGGTGCCGGCGCGATTTCGACAACCTTTTGGTGCCGGCGCTGCACCGAGCAGTCGCGCTCGAAAAGGTGGATGATGTTTCCGACCGAATCCGCCAGTATCTGGATTTCTACATGTCGAGGGCGAATGACGGCTTGTTCGCAAAAGACGGTGGGATCACCGAATGCTGCTTCAGCCTCGCGCTGCGCAGACTCCAGGGCGGCAACGAATTCATTGGGATCGTCGACGCGGCGCATCCCTCGTCCGCCACCACCTGCGCTGGCCTTGATGAAAACGGGAAATCCCAAAGACTCCGCGATTCGGGCGCCATCGCGACTGTCGGTGATCGGCTCCGATGCGCTCAACACGGGCACGCCAGCAGCTTGGGCGGCTTCACGGGCGCGCACTTTGTCGCCGGTGAGAAGCAACGTCTGGGGTGAGGGGCCCACGAAGGTCACACCGGCATCTGCACAGGCCTGAGCGAACGGGGCGCTTTCAGACAAGAATCCATAACCCGGGTAGATCGCATCGGCGCCAGCCTCGGCGGCTACGGAAAGGAGCTCGGCAATATCAAGATAGGAACGCACCGGGTGGCCTGGCTTACCAATTTCATAGGCGCGATCCGCGATGACCCGGTGGAGGGCAGATCGATCCTCTGGGGCATAGACCGCAACTGATGTTGCACCCAATTCACGGGCCGCCCGCGCCGCCCGAATCGCGATTTCTCCTCGATTGGCAATCAGCAGCGTATGCATCCGTTCACCCTAGCGATGCTCCCGACCGTGCCTAAACCAGGCAAGATAGTCCCCATGGCCCTTCACCCACGTGCCGGACTTCCCGCCCAGACTGGCGATCTGGTCGATATGTCTGCGCTGATCACCTCGTATTACACGCAGCACCCGGACCCGCAAAACCCAGCCCAGCAGGTCGCTTTTGGCACGTCCGGGCATCGTGGATCAGCTCTCTCGCGCTCGTTCAATGACGATCACATCGCAGCAACTACCCAGGCTGTATGTGAATATCGAAAGGCGGCTGGGATTCAAGGACCGCTGTTCCTCGGCCGCGACACTCACGGGCTGAGCCTGCCGGCATGGTCGACAGCGCTGGAAGTACTCGCCGCTCACGGAGTCACCGTTCTGATTGATCAGCGGGAGGCCTGGACACCCACGCCGGCGATCTCCCACGCCATTTGTCGGCACAACTCCGGACGATCAGTAGATGACCATGGCCGCGCCGATGGCATCGTTATCACCCCCTCGCACAACCCGCCCCGCGACGGTGGCTTCAAATACAACCCACCCCATGGCGGACCGGCCGATACCGCCACCACTCTGGCGATCCAAACACGGGCGAATGAATTGATCGCTGCAGGCCTAGACGGACTTCGCCGCATCACGTTACCGCGCGCCATGGCCGCCGCAACCACGCAAAGTTATGACTTCCTCGACCACTATGTGACCGATCTTGTCGACGTGGTGAACATGGACGCCATTCGCTCCGCCGGAGTGCGGATCGGCGTCGACCCACTCGGTGGGGCCAGTGTTGATTATTGGGCTGCGATCGGCGAGCGCTATGCACTTGACCTCACCGTCGTCAACCCGCGAGTTGATCCTGCATGGCCGTTTATGAGCCTGGACTGGGATGGGCAGATCCGCATGGACTGCTCGTCTCCCTGGGCGATGGCACCGGTCATTGAACAGCGCAACTCCTTTGACATTGCCACGGGAAATGACGCTGACGCTGATCGACACGGGATCGTCACCCCCTACAGCGGGTTGATGAACCCTAATCACTTTCTTGCCGTGGCCATCGACTACCTGTTCACCCACCGCGAGCAGTGGTCAGCGGATGCCGCGGTAGGTAAGACGATGGTGAGTTCGTCCATGATCAACCGCGTTGCCGGTGCCCTGGATCGAGACGTGTGGGAAGTGCCGGTGGGCTTTAAGTGGTTCGTACCAGGCCTACTCAACGGATCTGTGGGGTTCGGCGGCGAGGAGAGCGCCGGTGCATCCTTCCTGCGCCAGGATGGTTCAGTCTGGACAACCGACAAGGACGGACTCATCATGTCCCTTCTCGCTGCTGAAATAGTGGGCGTTACCGGTCAGGATCCGGGACTGCGCTACGACCATCTCACCGAACGATTCGGGTCTCCCGCCTACGCGCGTATTGACGCGCCCGCCACAAGGGAACAAAAACAGCGCCTTTCCGCGCTATCGGCAGCCCAGATCACTATCAGTGACCTGGCCGGTGAACCGATCACCGAAATCTTGACCCATGCACCCGGCAATGGCGCAGCCCTAGGGGGTGTGAAGGTCGGGACCGCGTCGAGTTGGTTCGCCGCGCGACCCTCCGGCACCGAAGACGTGTACAAGATCTACGCCGAGAGTTTTCTTGGCGAAGATCACCTTCATCAGGTGCAAGAAATCGCCCGAACGGTCGTTGACGCAGCCCTGGGTGATGCGTCATGACCATCCACCGTCACATCACCGATTCCTCCGCCGGCACCTTCGAAGTCTTTGACATTGATCTCGGCGACACCCGCGTCCAACTGCTGAGCCTTGGCGCGGCGATCCGCACCGTTGAAGTACCCGACGGCCAGGGACTGCTCGGGCACGTGCATCTATCACTGCCTCAACCGAGTGATTACGCCGACGTATCCAGCAATCCGCACTTGGGTGCCACTTTGGGCCGCTACGCCAACCGCATCGCCGGTGCGACCTTTGTATTGGATGGACAGCGGTTTCGCCTCAACGCAAATAGCCAGGGCAACACCTTGCACGGGGGTGCGCATGGGTTCGATCGACAGATTTGGGACTGTAATGTTCTGGCCGATGACGCCGATCGTGCAGTAGTCGAATTTTGCCTGCACAGCCCTGACAGCGACATGGGCTTCCCCGGCGCCGTCGACGCTAGCGTCACCTATGCCATCACGCATCAAGAAATCACCATGACCTACGATGCCGTGACTGATAAGCCAACCGTGATCAACCTGTCTCACCATGGCTACTGGAATCTGGCTGGATCACAGTCCATCGCCGGCCATCACTTGCACATACCCGCCCAGCGCCGACTCGTCACCAACAATATCGGCATTCCCGTGGCTATCGATGACGTCGCTGAGACAGTGTTTGATCTGCGCTCTCCACAAAATCTCGGCCCCGTTATCGACGCTACCGAAGGTGTGGACTCCTGCTACCTCGTTGATGGCGAGGGAATGCGATTGATGGCAGTCCTATCCGCTCCCGCCGCAGGCCGTACGCTCACCGTGTCCAGCGATGCACCAACGGTGCAGCTATACACCGGCAACGGACTGCACTCACCCTTCGTGCCGTTTCAATCGGTTTCCCTAGAAACCCAACGACCTCCCGACGCACCAAATCAACCCGAGTTGGGTGAGTCCATTCTGCGTCCAGGTGAGGCATTCCACTCGGTCACAACATTGACCTTCGGCGTCTGCTGATTAACAAATGAAATCACGCAGTCCTGCGTTGCGTTAGCACTTCGGCCAAGGACAGTGGCGCGCCATGTACTAGGCCGTGCTGCTCAATCATGCGTGCCTCAGCGATAAGGCATCCCACAAAAACCCACTGTCGCAATCGTTCTGGGTCGCATTCAATAATTTCCGACAGGATCGCGATTCGCCTTTCCGCTGTCCGCAACAGTGGCTCTCCGGCGCACCCCCGAGCATCTCCCCCGACGCCCAGCATGTGCGGAGTGCACAGCGGCACTGCTGCGTCAAGGCACGCATCCCCGCGCCATCCGTGCGGATCAATCGCTACCCACGTGCAGTTCCTGTCACTCCACAAAACATTTCCCTGATGTAGGTCACCGTGCAAGATCACCCGACGGTCATCTGCCACAAGGTCGGTCAGTATCGCGAGGGCTCGTTCCTGCAACGACTTGGGCATCCGTGCGTCTTCGCACTGCTCCAGCGGTCGAGCGATACCCGCCAGGGGTGGGATCTGCGCAACCTCAGACTCCACAATGCGCTGACGAGTATGCAAACGTCGAATAAGTTCGCCCATGATGACCGTTGCGTGATCATCGGACAGAGAGAATCGCTGTGCCAGGGTCACACCCGGCACGACCCTCTCCATCGTGAAGGTGCCCTCGTCGTCAGGACCTTGGAGTAACTGAACGCTGCCAGCACTAAAGGCTCGCAGAGCACGTGCCTCACGAAATCTCGCCGCTGGCGATCCTCCCTTGCGCACCACGAGAGGATCCTGGAGATCAATCCAGGAAGATCTCACTCCAACTCAAGGACAACCTTGCCCATCGCTTCCCTATTCTCCAACAGCGATAGCGCCTGTGCCGCATCATCCAGCCGAAAACGATGTCCCACGATTGGCCGCAATCCGGCATTGATGATGAGGTCGTTCACGGCGTCGCCAATGCGGCGAAAAGCAGCCGGATCGTTACGCACGTATGCGCCCCAGCCAGCACCAATTACGTCAAGGTTGTTGAGAAGCAGGCGATTAGTTTTTACCTCCGAGACCGCGCCCTCGGTATAGCCAAGAACAACGTAACGCCCCTGGGCTCGCAGAGTTCGCAGCGAATCGGTCAGGCGAGAACCACCGACGGGATCACACACGATGTCAACTCCCTCAGGGCACAGGTCGTTCACGCATTGACGCCAGTCGTCATCGGTCAACACCGCATGATGGGCACCAGCAGCAACGGCAACCTCGGCCTTGGCTTCGGAAGAAACCACGGCGATGACCCGAGCGCCAGCCAGGCTCGCAATGCTGCACAGTGCGGTGCCAAGGCCGCCGGCAGCACCGTGCACGACCACGGTTTCTCCATCCGAAATACGCGCGCGCGTATGCACAGCAAAATAGGCAGTGTGCAAATTAAGGATGCAGGCGGCACCTTCAGCAAAACTCAGGACTGATGGCTTCGAGAACACTGTGAAAGCAGGGGCCACCGCTACCTGTGCCATGCCTCCCTGGTTCGTGAACGCCATCACTTCATCACCGACGGAGAAATGAAAATCCGGCGGCGCCCACTTCACAGTTCCGGCAACCTCCAGACCGGGAGTAAAGGGAAGCTCGGGGGCATGTTGATACCTGCCCCTGGTCTGCAGCAATTCCGGGAAGGACACACCGGCTGCCACCACATCAATGACAACGACATCGTCGCTGAGTTCATGTGAGCGATCGGGTTCGTCGACTTCGCGAACTTCAACTGATTCTGGACCGCTCAACTCATGAATGACCACTGCGCGCATGCGGGCATTCTTTCATCATCGATCCACCCGACCGGCAATGGCCACCAAACCGATAGCGGCAATCACCATGATCGCGAGTCCGTAACGCAATCCTGCGCCTTCGGCAATGAGTCCGACCGCGAGAGGAGCAATGACAAAGCCCACTCGTGAAAACCAACTCACCACCGCGATGCCGAGCGCCGGACTGATGCCGGGCAACTGCGCTGCAGCATTCATGGCTGCAGGAAAAAGAGTTGCTACCCCGAGTCCACTGAGGGCCACCGCGCCGATAAACGCAGCAGCGCTTCCCTGAATGAGAGCTGAAGTGATCGACACCGCGACGACGCCCATTGAAATGCGAATGACACTTGCCTGTCCCCATCGGTCCACGAGACGGTCACCGAAAAATCGACCGATAGTTTGTCCGCCGGTAACAGCGACATAGGCAAGCCCGATCACCGCGGCACCTTGCCCGATCTCGGCAAGGTAGATCGCCCCCCAGCGCACCGGAACGTCTTCAACGATGACCGCCAAAACAATGAACCCCAGCACAATTCCCACCCCACTGCGAACCAGTAGGGGCAGAGTGGAAAGCCGCAGCGGACTGTGCGCGACGTGGGTCAGCGGCACGTTCGCTGTGTCCGCGCGCCAGGCCCACATCACGATTCCTGCACTCACCAATGCCATTCCGGTCAGAAAGCTGGGCAGCGAGAGGCCTACCACCGCCGAAAGCGCCCCCAGTGCGCTGCCAATGATCGTGGCCAGGGACCACCAGGCATGAAAGGAGTTGATGATGGAACGACCGTAGGCGCTTTGGAGCGCGAGCGCGCGGGTGTTCATTGCCGAGTCGGTGAGCGCGTCCATCGACATCCAGACTGCGAGCACCAGTGCCAATGCAACGCCGGAATTGACGAAACCGATTGCTGCTATGGCAGGCAGGGAGACAAGCAGCGTGACCGCTGTGACCTGGGTAGCGCCGAATCGAGTGACAAAGTATGCGGCGGCGGGACCCACGATCAACCCACCGGCCGTCCCAATCGCTAAGACAATGCCAAGTCCAGCATCATCAAGCCCCGTCTGGTTTTGGACTTGGGCAAGGCGCGGCAAGAAAGTGAATCCGATCATTCCGTTGACAGCGAAAAAAACTGCGACAGCAACGCGAGAACGGACCAGACTCGGTTCCATGTGCACTAGGAATCGCTAACGACGCAGGCCATTCGTGATACCGCCTCGCTGATTACCTCAGGCGTTGTCGCAAAATTGAAACGAACGAAACCACGACCCTGCATACCAAAGAGATGACCTGCGTTCAACGCAACCCGACCTCGATCCAAGAACACCTTCGCTGGATCATCACCAAACCCCAGGTGCCGGCAATCCAGCCATGCCAGGTAGGTCGAGGTGGCCGGTTGATAACTTAAGTCAAGACCTGCCATTCCTAACTGAGTAACCAAGTGCGCAGCGTTGTCCTGGAGTTGCTGCTTCGTTTGCGCCAACCACCCATCGCCATTGCGGTAGGCCGCAATTGAAGCGATAATGCCCAAATGACCTGTCCCGTATGTGATTTCCATGGGTAGGGTCTTGCGAAAGTGCTCGGCAGTTTCCGCGCTACCGGCAACCAACTGGGCACATTTAAGGCCGGCAAGGTTGAATGCTTTGGATGCTGAGACGAGCGCTACATCAGGGGCCGTCAGTTCGGGATCGAAACTCAAATACGGCACGAAAGGATTCTCATCCCAGGATAGCGGGGCCCAGATTTCATCGCTGATGACCGTCACGTCATATTTCCTGGCCAGCGCCGCAACCGATCGCAGTACTTCTACCGGGGCGCGATAGCCGGTCGGATTATGTGGATGACACATGAGGAAAGCCGCAACCTCTGGCCGTGCGAACGCCGCCTCCAACGACTCCAGATCAAGGCAGCTGTCAACCACGGGAACCTCCACCACCTCTCGCTCAGCAATCGCCCGCGTCACGTTGAAGAAGGGTGGATAGACCGGTGGTGTGATGACTACCGATTGGCCTGCTCGTGTGAAGCGACGCATGGCTTCGGCCATGCCGGTTAATACATCGGGCAACGTGAAAACGTGCTCGGGGGCGATCTGCCAGGCAAAGTGCCGGTGCACGAAGTCAGCCAGTGCCTCGGGTAATTCACCGGGCCACCGATAGCCGGTGTCGCTGGCATCTATCGCCTGATGCAGAGCCTGGGCGACACACGGTGCCAGCGAGAAATCCATTTCGGCAATCCACACTGGAACTGCATCCGCGGGGTAGGCACGCCACTTAGCACTTGTGCGCTGCGACCGGATAGCCGCAATGACCGAGTCATCCATTGACGTGTGATCCACGTACCTGATCGTAGTCGCTTTCGACTAGTGCCCAGGGGCTAATTCAACGACGACGATGACCAGTCCAATAGTTCCGAAGCCAACACTGATTCCGATTCTCCATGCGCAGCCCCCCGTTGAACGCAGCGCCACCAGAGCGTCATTGGCAGACATGTCCAGGGCGTAGGCGATCGACAACCAGATGAGGGCGACTACTTTGAGTCTGCGGGTGCCTTCGGTGCGAACTGTCGAACCGTTGCTCGCGAGGCGATCCAGGTCCAGCCTGGTTCACGCTCGGGCGCCTGCTCAGCAACGACCTGGAGCCCTGCTGTGGCTGCATTCGGGAAGTCATCGTTGACGTGCACGATATTGTTGAAACCCTCATTTTGTAGTAGTGAAGCCACCGCTGCGGCGCGGTAGCCGGAGCCGCAGTACACATAGACTGGGCGATCCCTGGGAATTTCACCGAGCCGATCGGGCACGTCGTAAAAGGGCATGAAGGTGGCCCCAGCAACATGGCCAGATTCCCACTCCAAAATCTGTCGGGTGTCGAGTAGGAAAGCATCGGAATCCGTTGCCACGATGGCGGATAGCCCGGCAAAGTCCACCTGCTGAAGAGTGCGGGCATCGGCGGGATCGGTCAACCAAAAATCTGGGCCGCCGGTGGCTTGGCCCACCGTGTTGTCAATACCCACGCGCACCAGTTCACGATGTGCTGCTTGAACCTGCTCCGGCGTGGAACCCAACAACGTGACCGGAGCGCCCCAGGGCATCATCCAGGCCAGGTAGTTGATGAATGCCCCGTCGAGGTCAAAGTTCATTGTTCCTGGCACATGTCCGGCAGCGAAAACTTCGCGGGAGCGCAGATCCACCACCCATTCACCCTGCATGATGCGTTCGCGCAGCATTTGCGGGTTAGCCTCGGCGGGCATCATGAGATCAACATCGGCCGGTCCCGCTGCATTGGCCGGGCCCATGTGGGCGTAGTAGGCGGGGAAAACATCGAGCCCGGCCAGCATCGTGTCAACGAACTCTGACTCCTCCTCGGTCAGAGCCGGGTTGATGATTTTTTCGTTACCGATTGTTGACGACAAACCCTGGGCTTGAGTAGCCGCGCAGAATGATCCGAAACCATGGGTGGGGTAGATGGCGGTTTCATCGGCCAAGGTGGCTGCGAGACGACGCACCGAATGCCACTGATCGTGGGACTGGCGCACCGCCAGGTCTGGCGCCACCAGATCGGTACGGCCCACACTGCCGTAGAGCAGCGACCCGCCGGTGAACACGACGCCCGGGTGATCAGCACACCGCACGGCGAAGGAAATGTGGTGGGGGGTGTGGCCGGGAGTGTGGATGACATCGACGGTCATCGTGCCCACTTCAAAGGATGCGCCCTCACCCATGGGCGTGGCGTCAAAGTCAAGATCTACATCAGCGGGTACCACGTAGGTGGCGCCGTGGCGAGACGCAAGTTGCAGTCCGCCGGTGACGTAATCGTTGTGCACATGCGTTTCGGCGACATGAGTCACGGTGAGCCCATGCTCGGCAAGAACCTGCTCAACCCGATCAATATCGCGCTGGGGGTCGACCACCAACGCATGCGTACCGTCGTGGGCGATGTAACTACGGTCACCGAGGCCGGTCGAGTCAATGTTGATGACATGGGGGGCTGAAGAAAAGGTCATGATGTCTCCTGCTGCAGCAGCGCTCGGCCAACGAGGTGTCCGAGGCACGTCGACGAATCAATGCAGTTGGGGTGACGACCACTCCAACCACCCAGAGGCTATACCCCCAGGGGTATCTGGCGCAAGGTTTTGGCGGCGACCTCAGACATCAATGCGGCTGCGGTCGGGGTGGGGTGCAATCCATCGGTTGTGTAGCCGGGCAACCAACCGCCCAGCACCGGATCGCGCAGTGGCATGCCGGTGTCGAGCACGGTCACTCCATGAATGGCAGCCCACGCCTTAATCGCGGCATTCACCGCCACAACCCGGGCATCAGCTTCGGGCTCTGCCCGAGGTGGCAGCGTGCACACAAACAGGGGTACACCGACTGATTCGGCGGCTAATCGAATGCGTTCAAGATTGCCGGTGACCACCGGCGGGGTTATTTCTCCGGACACATCATTGGTGCCGCCGTGAACGATCAACAGGTCTGGCGTGGGGTACATCGCGGTCCACACTTGACCGGCCATCCAGGCTGTGGACATGCCATTTCCTGCTGTGACAGTAGCTAACCGAACACTTCCCGTGGTGTCATCCAACAACCCGTGCAGCCAGGAGTACTCGTCCACGATGCCTAGGTCGGTGTCAGACATTCCCCGCGTGATCGAGTCGCCCAAGAACGCCGCGAGGGGCCGTTCCTCCGGGGGCAGGTAGGAGAAGAGATCTACATCTTCAATGGTCGCGGTGGGCTCTACGGGCACGGACTCAACGGCGGAATCGGTGCTCTGAGGTTGAAGAATCGGCCCCCCTGATTGGGCGGGTCCGGTAGCCATGGCGATCGTCCAGGCCAGCAATCCGAGCCCCACGCCCACTACCGCGGCCAGGCGCCAGCCCCAGGCATGGATCGACATCACCCTTCTATTGAACCCTGAGACCCCCCATCAATGCCCACCGAGGTCACTTTCTCGGTGTGTCGCAAA
>Ga0055584_100003381_pt1 | contig 15731 bp, 13 predicted proteins | sample OSDHelmetaG_FD_58716 | JGI IMG/M metagenome (GOLD analysis project Ga0055584, IMG submission 58716) | Pelagic marine sediment microbial communities from the LTER site Helgoland, North Sea, for post-phytoplankton bloom and carbon turnover... | ecosystem: Environmental > Aquatic > Marine >... | reverse complement strand
TCGGGATTCCAATCCAACCTTCCCCAGTACCCGCCGCGTTCACCGAAGGTGACGTAGAAGCTGTCGAGCGTCCCTTCGTTGTAGGTGAACTCGACCCACGGAACGGACTCGCGCAACTCCCGAACCGTCATGCCCGGGGACAGGGTCCACGTCACCCGCCCACATATCCGCTCGACGATTCCGGGAATGTGGTGCTCCACTCTGTGTGTCAACCACTGGGGCAACTCGCCTTCGAAAGCGAACTTGATGGCGTGGATTGCCGGTCTGCAACTCCTGGGGGAACCCGAGAGCCGGCATGGTTTCCGCGCTCGTCCGTCGCGACCGAGTTGTCCCGACAATCCTTCAGCGAGTGGTGGTAGCTGCGACGCAGACTCCGGGTGCCTTACCGCCGTTCTGCTCGAACCAGACGTGAGAGCCGGAATGCGGAACAGATGGCGTTCGGAGGATGTGGTTGGTTGCCTAACAGAGGCGGACCGGAACCGGCGGGCGAGGCCGCGACCCTGTCCACTACCCGGTGAGTGTCTTGGAGGACCGATACAGGATCGGCGGACCGGGGAGCGATCGCCAGCGGCATCACCTGGTGGGGTACTCGCTCGGTATCGCCGGTCATGCGGCGCGACCAGCCGGGGTTCGCCGACGGCGCCGTCGTCGCCGACTGTTGGCACGATCCGACTACCGAGCGACGCTTGGCGGGCGCTGCTCAGCTACAGATGCCCTCGGCAAGTTCCATCGACGGCACGATCGACTCGACCATCGCCAGGGAGGCGGCCAAACCATCGGCATCGGGGAACGCGTTGACGAGGAAGATGCCCTGTTCGGTGTCGAAGAACCAGAACGCGTCGACGTTCTGGATCGCGGCGATGTCGGTACCTTCGCCGAGCGACACGTTCCTGAGTGTGCTGTGCGAGGCGCCGTCCTCGACCCGTGCGACGATCGCTCCCACCGACTCGGTGCCGAAACCCGCCAGCACCGGCTCCTCCACCGGAACGCTGTCGCCCAAGACGTAGGCCCGAGCAGACTCGGCGTCGGTGTAGTCGGGTGACTCGTCGAGCGGTCCGAGCACGAAGAAGCCGACCGCGAACGTGCCGGGCTGGTAGATCTCGAGCCGCGGTCCGAATCGGAACCCACTCGCATCGACGGGCTGCTCGGTGGAGAAGATCAGGCCGCCGTACGACTCCATCTGGACGATCCCGGTCAGGCCCGCTCCGCCCTCCACGCACGCCTGGGCGGCGGCGTCCGGGGCGGGGTTCGGATGCGCCGCCGGCTCACCGAGCTCGAGCGCGTCGATGATCAACTGCGAACGGTCGAACCACTGCTCGTCGTCGGGGTCGGCGACGGCCATCACGACCACCGGGTCGAACCGGCCCTGGTCGATCAGCCAGATCCGGTACCGATGCGAGGCGCGCACGTAGATGTAGTCACCGTCGGGCGTCCCGTTGAACGGCAGCGGGGCGTTCGTCCGAAGGAACGTGTCATCACCGATCGGGCCCGCTCCAGTGATCACGTCGGCGGCGCGGCCGGCGACGTCAGCCGCGCCGCGGTCCTCGACGCGGAATCCCACCAGCTCGATCCAGGCGTCGACGTCGTCGGTCGGTCCCGTGACGTCGGTGTATCCGGTCGCGATGTCCCCCGCCGACAGAAACCCGGTCGGCCGAAGGAGAAGGACGGCGCGTGCGTCGGTGTCGGGAGGTTGGTCGGGATCCTCGAGGATCACGACGGAGTCCTGCGCGACCGGCACAAACCACGGCTCGGTCGTCGTCAGCGACGCCGACGTCCCGAGGAACTCGAACTCGTACGAGCCGGGTGCCAGGTCGCCAGGCTCGATCCTGGACGCGACGGGCGGGAGCGTCTCGTCGGGCGCGTCGACGGCGGTGGCCGCCACGTCGGCTGCCGTTCCCGCCGGCGGCGCGTCGGCATCATCGCCCGACGAACACGCTGCGACCACGACCGTTGACAATGTGAGCAACGCGAGTGATCGGTTCATGGTGTGTCTCCTTCGGTTGGTGCTCCCAGCGTCGAGATGGCGCCGCACTCCAGCGCGTCACCCGGTCCGACGAAAGGTTCGAGCGCGGTGCGTAGCGGCTGGCAGTTCGTGACGAGCGCCGCTTCCTCCAGCGACCGGACCTCGGCGAGCTCGACGCGCAGCAGTTCCTCATCGAACAGATACAACTCGGGGTCGGCGGCGATCTCGACGCGCAACCGTGCTGCTCCCGCCGACCACGCACTGAGCGAGTCGGCGTAGCGCGTTGCGACCGGCTCGAGTTCGACAGGAGCGTCCGGCAGCGACCCCGTCGCCACGGTCGCCGCGGTCGAAACCGCGCCGAGGTAGTCGCCCAACGAGGAGAGACCGGCATCTCGCGTGCGGACCCACTGCTCGTCGGCCTGCGTCACGCTCGCCCGTAGCGCGGTGTTTGCGGCTACCACCCTGGGAGCCCACTCCGCCGGTACGCCAGCGGGAGCCGACGGGCCGTCGCCGCGCAGCTGACGCGCGATCAGCACACCACCCACGATCGCCACAACCGCCGCCGCCGCAGCAGCAGCGAGCACGGCCCACGCCGACCGCGGACGGCGTGGGCGCCGCTCACGAGCTGGAATGCCGGCGGCGAGTTCGATGACGGTCGCGTCGCCCTCGTCCCGCGGGGACGTCGCGCTGCGCTCGACGAGCTGTTCGTAGAGCTCCGCCGTCGACTCCCACAGCACGTCCTCCATGCCATCGGGAAGCGGTCCGGGAAGCTCGACAAGCGATATCAGCTCGTCGATCTCGGGGCGTCGGTTGTCGGTCATGACGCCGTCCTCCGTTCGTAGATCGTCCGGAACCGCCGCCGGGCCCGAGACAACGCCGACTCGACCGCGTGCTCGCTCTCGCCGAGGACGTCGGCCATCTCGCGCACCGACTGCCCCTCGAGATGGTGCAGCGCGAGCAGCATTCGATGCCGGGCGTTCAGTTCAGACAGCGTGTCGAGGACCTGATCGCGCCGCTCCCGGTCGAGCGACAGCTCGAGCGGGCCCACGACCTCACCCGGGCTCTCCAGGAGGTGCGCTCTGGCCATCCGCCGCTCGGCGCGCCGCCAACGATCGATCACCTTGTTACGTGTCACCGCCATCAGCCAAGGCGACGTGACGTGATCCGCCCGCCCCTCGGCGAACGCCAGCGCAGCGGCCTGGAACACCTCGCCCGTGACGTCCTCTCCCTCGGCTCGCCCGAGCCGCGCCGCGGCGTAACCGTAAACGAGCCGGACGTTGGCTCGATAGACGTCCTCGAGCGCCCGCGACGGCGGCTCCCCACCGCCAGCCGCCTGCTCGAACGCTCGCCTCATGACTGGATTGTCGCCGATCGAGCCGAAACCCGTCGGTCGATCTTCACCACGCACCCAAGAGAGGCACTGAGCACCGGATCGCCGGGCCGAACATCGTCAGCCGCTTCCGAACCGATCCGTCAATCCCACCGCCCCGTATCGGCCCGACTCGAGCGCCCGATGATCGACGGCGCAACACGACCGGACCCGTCCTGGATCCGGCAAACGCGCGCACCGGCGATGCGGGCGGCACCACCGACAACACGAGCGCCGTAACCCGAGGTCTGGCGCCGGCAGACCACTCGGGTTCGGCCCATTCGTGGCGCGAGATATTCCCTGCCGTCGATGGGGGGACGAGTCCTGTGGCGCGGGTCAGAACGTCGCTTCTCGCCATTTCCGAGCGGGCAAATCGTGGTGAGGCTCGGGGTGACTTGGGAAGCAGAAAAGTTGGTGGTTGTACAGTCGAGGGACGGCGAGCGAGCACACGGTGTTGTTCAGTGCCGAGGTGATTTCCGGGACGGGGCGTGATCTCGCGGCGTCGATCGACCGTGACCTGGCGGGCAGCCGGTTGGTCGAGATCACGGTGCTCAAGGGTGCGGTCATGTTCTCGTGTGATCTGGTGCGGGCGATGGAGACCGAGACCGAGATGGCGTTTCTGTCGGCGTCGTCGTACTCGGGCGGGTTCACGCCCGGTGAGACACTCCGACTCCAGCAGGACATCGAGCTCGATGTCGCCGGCCGCGATGTGTTGATCATTGACGACATCATCGATACCGGCAGGACTCTCACCGAGCTGGCCGGTTTGGTTCAGTTGCAGCGACCGCGCAGCGTCTCGACGGTGGCGTTGGTCAACAAGACCGGCCGCCGAGCGGCCGACGCCACGCGGAGCCCACGTACTCCGGTCTTGAGATCGGTGAGGAGTTCATTTGCGGCTACGGCCTGGACTGGGACGAGCGGCATCGGGATCTTCCTTTCATCGCGCTCGCCAACCCGTAGGTGTGTCCGCGACGGCTCGTGGAACTGTCAGCTGGTGTCGGGTTCGGAGCGAAGATATCGATCTGCTTGTTCGATCTGCGTCTCGGCGAAGACCGCGATGCCTCGATCGGTGAGCAGTTGTGCGGTCACGCCCATCCCGGGCGTGGTGTCACCGGCGAAGCCACCGTCGTAGATGTAGGTGGTGCCACATGATGGGCTGCCGTCGGTCAACACTGCTGCCACGCACCCGGCCGCGATCGCTCGCTCGACTGCGAGTTCGGCTCCGGTGATGAACATCTTTGTGACGTCGGTTCCGTTGTCCTCGACCACGGTTGCTCGCCCTTTGAGCACCGACGACGCGCTGATTCCGACGATCTCCGCGGGCGGTCGGGGCACACCGAACCCTGCTGCCAGCTCGGGACAGAACGACACGAGCCGACCCTCGGACTGCCACCGATCCCAGATGGTGGATTCGACTTCGACGTTGGTCTCGTTGAACCTGATCGGGCGACCGTTGAGACAACCGCTCACGAGAATCTTCTTCACGTCCATTGCCGCTTCTTCCTCACTTGGTCCTCGCCGGGCTGACCCCGCATGCGAAGTTGCAGGTCGACGTGACGTTGAGCCGTCCGGCCGTGTCGATGTGATCGGCGAGGAGCCTGCACATGAGCTCGACGAGTTCTGTGTGTTGTTCGCGGCTGAGTCCGTCGATCGCTGAACCGCTCGGTAGCGCTGCGAGCTGGCCCGCCGCCGCCGCTCTCACATCGCGATGCGAAACCGTTTGCGCCCGCTCGTCAACCCGGACCGCTTCGAAGCCTGCCTCCCGGAGCAACTCGTCAACTTCAACAGGATTCCCCAGGTCGCACACCACCGTCATTCCCGCGCCGGCATCGTCGCCGAGAAGCCGACCGACCGCCCTCGACAATGCAGCCGGCCATGGATTGTCCTCGAGACGGCCCCATGTGGCCACAGCGAGTCGCCCACCCGGCTCGAGCACGCGGCGAACCTCGGCCAGCGCCGCCAACCGATCAGGGAAGAACTGAAGTCCTTGATGGCAACTCACACGGTCCACGCTGCTGTTCTCGAACGGCAGCCGAGACGCGTCGGATTCATGCCAGCTGGCACGGTGGTCTTCGACCCTCGCCGCGGCGTACGCCAACATCGCCGAATCGAAATCGACGCCGTGGACAGTGCCCGAGTCGTCCAGGCGACCCAGCAGATGACGAACGATCAACCCAGAACCACACGCGAGATCAACGATCCGAGACGACGGCTCCGGCGCGACGAGGTCGACCATCGGTTCACCCCAGTGCTCGAACAACCACGGCACGAGATCCCTGTCATACACAGCAACAGACGGATCCAGATCTCGTTCACCAGACATCGGCTGCAACACCCCCGTGATCAATCCCCACACGATCCTCTCAGAAGACTAGGTTCGCTGTCACTCGACCGTGCACGCACCGTCGGAGCCAAGAGCATCTCGCTGGCACAGCCACCTGACGCGCCACACTTCGACACGCATGTAAGAGTTCGAGGACGCGTGCCCAACGCTCCGCTCGACTTCGGTCCAAGCAGCGCACCCGATATTCCCGGACACCGGCGAGCGGTTCCGCCGGATCTGTGGCGCGGGCCGGAGCGTTCTGGCTCACAGCGATTGTCGAGTGGGGTCCCAGCGCGCGGTCACCGATCGGAAGTGCCGACCCCGGACGGGCCCACGCGCGGGCGCCCGGCGTTGTTACGAGCGGCCCTGGCTCGGGCGAGCCGGCGTTGCGGCCCCCGGGAGATCGCGCCGGGGGCGGTCGAACGAGCACGCTTCGTCGCAGCTGATTGTCAGTGGCCCACTCGGTCAGACGACATCCCGGCGCCCAACGGTCACCATCCCGATCAGCGCGGGGACCAGAGCCCACATGGCGAGGACGACCATCGCCCCGAAGGCATTCGGCAGGCGTTCCACGCTGGCAGCTTCGGGGTCGACGCCCGCCAATGCGATTGCGAGCGGCGCGGGCACCCACGAGCTGGCGTCGTTGATGAGCTGGACGGTTAATGGTGGGGCGACGATGAGGGCGAGAACCGTGCCGGTGACCGCGCCGCCGGCATTCCTCACGACCGCACCAATCCCGGCTCCGAGCACGGCGCCGGCCGCTCCGGCGTACGTGGCGGCCGCGAGGACGCGGACCACACCGGCCGTCGAGACCATGAAGCTGAACTCGGTTGTCGTCAGTGCGAGCGCCACGGCGAGCACCGTGAGAGCGGCGCCGACGAGCCCGATCAGGGCTCCGCCCGTCGCAACTGCGCCGTACTGGGCCAGCACCGCTCGGTGGCGGCGTGGCGAACTCAGAAACGTCGGGATGACTGTGCCGTGGCCGTACTCCCGGGCAACGGCGATGGCTCCGAACAACCCGGCTATGATGACGGCGTTGGAGCCGAAGGCGATGAGAGACCTTTGGTCGGCCGAGGTCGAGACGAATGTCTTCGAACCGTCGAAATCCGTCCCCCACGTGACTGCGGCGGCGTTGACGGCGGCGATGACGGCCAACACGGCCACGAACGCCAGGGGCATCCTCGTCGTTGCGAGCTTGCGAAGCTCAGACCGCAGCAGTGGCACTCCGATCAAGGTGCCACCTCCTCGCTGTCCTCGGCATCGGGCGAGCTCGTCCACCGGAGGAATCTCTCCTCGAGTGATCCCGCGTGCGAAGAGAGCTCATGGAGGGCTATTCCGGCGTCGCACACAAGCTGGCCGATCTCCTCGATGGCCAACCCCCGCACGACGAGTCCACCGTCCGCAGGATCGACGACGCCGCCCGCGCCCTGCACGACGGACGACAGCTGTTCGATCGCCGGGGACCGTACCCAGGTCGCCTCCTCCCGCAGTTCGGCGAGAGTGCCGCTGGCGACGAGTCGGCCGCGGTTGATGACGACGAGGTCATCGACGAGCAGTTCGACCTCGGCGAGCAGATGGCTCGACACCAGCACCGTGCACCCGTCTGCAGCCAGCGAGCGGAGCATCTCACGCATCTCGTGGATGCCCATCGGATCGAGTCCGTTCGCCGGCTCGTCGAGGACGAGCACTGGCGGGTCGCCCAAGACCGCACCGGCGAAACCCAGACGCTGACGCATACCGAGCGAATAGGCTCCAACCCGCCGATCGGCGGCGTCGTCCAGCCCCACCTGCCCGAGAACCTCGTCGACCCGGTCGCGGGATACGCCTGCGGCATCGGCGAGAATCCTCAGGTGGTTGCGGCCACTACGACCCGGGTGGAACGCGTTCGCCTCGAGTAGTGCCCCGACGACGGCCGTGGGATCAGGGAGATCCCGGTACCGCGCGCCGGCGACAGTCACCGAACCATGATCCGCCTTGGCGAGGTCGAGCATTATCTTCATCGTCGTCGACTTCCCCGACCCGTTCGGCCCGAGGAACCCGGTAACGCGACCCGGGCAGGCCTGGAACGAGAGGCTGTCGACGACGTTTCGGTCGCCGTAGGTCTTCGTGACCTGCTCCACCACGATGCCTTGCTTGAGGCCTTGAACCAACGGATCCATCCCGTGCGGCTTCCCATCCCGACGTAACTGAACGTCACGGTAGCGGCGAGGCACCACACGCGGGTAGGGCAGAAGGTCCACGGCGCCCGCTGTTGGCCCAAGGCCCATGGAAGACATCGGGTGCAACGCAGACGCTGTCCCCTTGCGCTCCCTCGTGAGATGGATGGGACGTGATCACCCCAGCTTGACCGTGCGAGAGAACTGCGCCGTTGTGAAATCGACAACGTCGAGTGGATGCAGAAGGACTCGAATCCTCCCCCGACGCCGCCCCAGATCACAGGCCGAGGGCGATCAGAACAACTCGGCGCTGAGCTCGAATCGGTCGCTCCTACCCGGCAGACCCGATTACGCCGACCCATCCGGCATGAGCAGTGGCCGGTCTCTCGCTCATATCTGAGCGCCTTGGTGCGCATGTGTCGCCACGTAGCCATCGGGGGCGACGGGCAGGTCGCAGGACCGGTCCGCGATATCCTGACGGTCGTCGTGGCGATACTGAACATTCTGGAGGGACGATGAAGAGCTGGTGGCGAGCCGTCGTCGCCTACCCCCCGACCTGGATCGCAGCCGTGGTGGTCGGCCTGGTCGTGTGGGCTCTGATCGCCGTGCTCGACCCGGCCGGATTCCTCGTCGGTGTCCTCATGGCCCTCGCACTCGTCGCAATGGTGACGTGGCCACTCACGATGTCGGCGACCGGCAAGTTGAGCGAGTTGCAGTTCGCGATCCCGAAGGTCGATGAAGTCGACCCTGCCGAGGTCGCCGGGCTGGCCGACGAACTCGCCGCCCTTCCCGACAGTCAGCCGGCCGAGCAGTTGGCGGCGCTGCAGCAGAAGCGCGACAGCCTCGTCAAGGTGTTGGGTAGGCGCCTCGACGCCGGGGAGCTCACCTACTCCCGCTACCTTGCGACGTCGCAGCAGGTGTACGGCTCGGTGCTACACAACCTGCAGGAGGTCGCCGTCGCCTACGAGTCGATCAGCACGATCGACGAGGGGTACATCGATCGTCGCCTCCTCGAGCTTGGCACCGACGACAGTGACGACCAGTCCGGCGAGCGTGAACGCGCCACCCTCGAGTCCCGTCGCGACCTGCGGAACTCCCAGCGCCGCCGGATCGCCCAGTTGCTCGCCCAGAACGAGTCGGCGCTGACGGCGCTCAACCGCACCACGACGGCGCTCGCCGACGTCCCGATCGGCAAGCGCCCCGAAGACGCCGACGCCGCGTTGGCAGCGCTCGAGGAGCTCGCTGATCGGGCCGCCCAGTACGCCTCCTGACCCACCCCCGCACCGGCGAAAGGCACGTATGTCAGACTCAAGCACCGCCCAGGCCCTCGAGCTCTCGCTCGACGTGAAGGATGCCGAGGCCCAACTCGCGCTGCCCGAGCCCGAGCCGGCCGACGAGCTCCGCTACCAGGCCGACGCCCAGGTCGCCACGCTGCTGTCGATCGACCCCGCGGACGATGATGCCAGGACGGCGGCCCGCGAGGCGGTCGACGCGATGGGGCGTGATCTCCAGAACCGTTCAGCGAAGCGCAGCCGCATGCTGCAGGCTCCGCTTCGCGACATCAGCCACAACACGGAGGACGGCGGCGAAGTCGCCCGATCACTGGCCGACCTGCGCATCGAGGTGGAGAAGCTCGATCCCTCGGGACTCGACACCGAGGCGGGCTGGTTCACGCGGGCCGTCGGTCGAATCCCCGGCGTCGGTACACCGCTCAAGCGGTACTTCATGCGATATGAGAGCTCTCAGACCCAGATCGATGCGATCGTCCACTCGCTCGAGGAGGGCCGCGACCAGCTCAAACGCGACAACGTCACGCTCGCCGACGACCAGAAGCAGATGCGCGAGCTGACACATTTGCTCACTGATCAGATCGCACTCGCCCAGGCGCTCGACGGCTCGGTCTGCAACGTGCTCGCTATTGAGGTCACCTCGCACGATCCCCGACGCCAGTTCGTCGAGGAGGACATCTTGTTCGCCATCCGCCAACGGATCGTCGACCTGCAGCAGCAGTTGGCGGTCAACCAGCAGGGCGTGCTCGCGGTCGAGATCATCATTCGCAACAACCGCGAGCTGATCCGCGGGGTCGACCGGGCCATCGACGTCACCATCAGTGCGCTGCAGGTTGCCGTCACCGTGGCACTGGCGCTCGCGCACCAGAAGATCGTCCTCGACAAGATCGAGGCCATCAACACGACGACGTCGTCGATGATCGCCGGGACCGCCGAGCGGCTCAAGACCCAGGGCACGCAGATCCACCAGCAGGCGTCGGGCACGATGCTGGACATGGTCGCCCTGCGTCAGGCCTTCGACGATATCGACATCGCCCTCAACGAGATCTCCCGCTACCGGCGCGAGGCGTTGCCTGCGATGGCGGACACGATCATCGAGCTTGACGACCTCACGGCAAAGACCGAGGAGACTGTCGAGAACATGGAGCGTGGCCGTTCTGCGACCAACCGCCTCGAGGAGGGCGGCACGGTCGACGTGGGCGAGATCAGCTCCAGCGGCCCCGAAGGCGACAGTTGATGCGCCAGCCACAGCTCCGCGTGATCGCCGCGGTGGCCGGAATCTCGGTGGCTGTCGCAGCCTGCGGGATCGTCGGCGAGGAATCCGGGGAACCGCTCGATCCGGCCACGGCCAGTGAGCGCCTCGACGAGCTCGCTGACGAGATCGGCTGGGTCGGCGACCCGGTCGACCGGAGCGCGTCGATCCCCCCGCCCACCGGCGCCGACCTGTCTGCGACCCTGCCGCCGCTCGACGAGTTCCCGATCGTCGTGCAGGGCGACCGCAACGCCGCCGAGATCTGGGCGTCGACCGAGAAGTCAGGCGAGGACACCGATGGCTGGATGACCGAGGTCGCGCAAGCCTTCAACGACTCAAGAGCGGTGCTCGCTGACGGGTCGCCGGCGACGATCAGCCTCCGCAGGATCGCCTCTGGCACGGCCTACCAGTTCATTGCCCGCGGCGACGAACTCCCGGCGGCGTACTCGCCGTCGAATCGGCTCTGGATCGAGATGGCCGGCGAGTTCGAGGCGATGGCCGAGGTCCGCCCCATCACGGTCGAGAACGTGGCGGGCATCGTGATGAAGGAGGAGACGATCGCCGAGCTGACGGCAACGTACGGGGAGCTGACACCGGAAACGCTGGTCGAGGCCGTCATCGCCGGCGACCTCGTCATGGGCTATACCGACCCGTTCGCGTCGAGCACCGGGCTCAACTTCCTCGTCACCGTCCTCGACTCGATCGCGGACGGCGACGAGGCCCAGCTCATCTCCGACGACGTGGCGAGCGTGTTCGAGCAGTTCCAACGTCAGGTGCCGTTCGTGGCCCTGACGACACTGCAACTGCGCGACTCAGTCGAGAGCGACACCGGCACGCTCGACGCCTTCGTGATGGAGTGGCAGACGTTCACCAACACCGACTCCCTGCAGTCAGGTTTCGAGTTCATCCCCTTCGGTGTGCGCCACGACAACCCGCTCTACACGGTCGGCAGCCCGACCCCGGCCAAGGCCGAGACCGTCGAGCTGTTCGCCCGGTTCGCCGAACAGCCGGAGTTCGAGGAGCTCGCCGTCGACTACGGCTTCGACCCTCCGGAGTACACGCCGACGGTAGAGGCCCCGAGCGGCTCGACCCTGATCCAGGCCCAACAGGTGTGGAAGGACAAGAAGGACGGTGGTCGCCCGGTGGCCACCGTGTTCGTCGTCGACGTCAGCGGCTCGATGGAGGGCACCCGGATCCAAGCCGTACAGCAGGCGATGCTCTCCGCACGCGAGTTCGTCAAGCCGGAGACCAAGGTCGGCGTCGTTGAGTTCAACGACATCACGGCCAAGCGCCTCGAGGTGGCCGAGTTCGACCTGAATCAACAGGGCCGGTACGCCGCCATCGCCGAGGATCTCAGCCCCGGCGGGGGCACGGCGATGTACGACGGGATCGTCCTCGGGCTGAAGATGCTCGACGACCTCCGGCGGTCCGATCCGGAGCTGAAGACGTTGCTCGTCGTTCTCACCGACGGCGAGACGACCGACGGGCTGCGGTTCGAGGACGTCAACGAGGTGATCGAGGGACTCCGGATCCCGATCTACACCGTTGGCTTCGAAGCGGACCTCGAGGAATTGAATCGAGTGTCGTCGCTCGTCGAAGCTGCCAGCATCGACGCCAGTGAGGAAGATGTCGAGTTCAAGATCGCAGCGCTGTTCAACGCCGGCGGCTGACGCGGGATCCATGTGAAGCCGTTCCTCATCTGGCTCGGTTTCATCGCCGTCGTGTTCGGCGTCTTCACCGTCGTGGCCGTCGCATTGCATGAGACGAGCCAGGTGTTCGTGGTCGTCGATGCGTCGAATCGGATGAGCGCCGAGGAGAACCGGATCGTCCGGGAACTCGGCAGGATCGACGAACGCGACGACGCGGAGTTCGCGCTGGCCACGGTGAGCGACACCCGGAACGGGACCGGGCTCGTCCATCGGTGGCAGTCGAGCCTTCGCTGGGAAGGCGCGGCCCTCTTCGGGCCGTGTTCCTTCACCGCGATCGACTCGTTCGCGGAGACCTCGGAGGCAGACGAACGCATCCTCATCACGACGTCGAACTCGTGCGACACAGCGGCGCTGATCGGCTGGGAGATCATCCTGCTCGATTGAGAGTGAGTCGCCAGACGCGCCGGGCGATGTATGGCCGCGGTCGGGTCGGTCGGCCGGCACTCACGTGCCGCCCGGATTGGGTCGAGGGTGTCGGACATGGCACCGTCCTCGGTGGCCTTGCGCGTCGGCCGGTCGAACTCGACCACCACCTCGTCTCGATGCTCCAACGCCGTCGTCAGGCTGCGTCCGTAGCCGGCCGTTCCCTCGATCACCCACCCCTGTTCTGACACCGTGGTGTGCGTGTCCGCCCACACGATCGCCCGGCGATGACGTCACGACGTCTGGGGAACCGCTCAGTTGCGATCACCCGCGACGTTCGAGCATCCGGCACGGCGACGGGTGGGCCTGAGACATCACGCGTGTAGAAGATCTGCCCCTCGTTCACCGCCGATTCAGATTCAGAAGTCGGCACCCGACTGGGCGCGGTCGATCAGGATGAGTCCGATGTGCCGCTTCGCACTCCGCGGCACCGCTGCCGATCGTCGGCACGGTGACAACTGCCGCGATTCAGAGTGCCGCTACGACCTCCGCGAACTCCAGCCTTGCAGCGTCGATGTCCTCGACGTCGTACGCGATGACGAGTTCGAGTCGCTCGACCGCCTCGTCGTAGCGGTAGATCTGCAGCAGTTCTGAGGCCTGGCCTGACGGGAACGAGACCTGGATACGACAGAGCGTCAGCCGCTCACCTGAGGTGTCGATGATCTCGGCCGTGCGGAAGCTCGGTGTACCTTGACCCGTCTCGAACCACGCCAGGAGTTGGGCGATGAAGCCGTCGCGATCAGTTTCGGGCATCGCGACGAGCCTGCGTCGATCGAGGCGTCGGAAATCGTCGGTGAGATCTGCTCTGCCACGCGTTCGGAGGGATTCAGGGTCCATCCTGCCGGTCAGCGTCCTGGTCCTGCGGACGGCGGCGTTCTCAGGAACTGTCGCCATGCGCAGAGAGTACGGCACGAAGCGCGCAGCCGTAGCCGACTGCCACGGAACGCTGTCGGATCTGCGACCGGGCACGGGGGCTCATCTCAACCTCGTCGCCGTATTGACATACGCTGCAATACTCGGGAGAGGCGTTGATCGGACTTCGGGAAGGGACGCTGATGTGTGGAAACTGCTGACGGCGTTCACCTTGACGTTGAGCGCCGTGGCGGCGCTGCCCGGTCCAGCTGAGGCGGGGGGCGATCCGCCCTCGGAGCCCCCAGCCATCGTCCCGCTCGCACCCCGACGGCTCCTCGAGACGAGGTCGGGGGAGTTCAATCGCACCTACGACCGGCAGTTCGAAGGTATCGGTCGACTCCCGGCGGATTCCGTCGTCAAGCTCAAGGTGCGCAACCGCGCCGCCGTCGCCTTCGACGCGTCCGCGGCGCTCCTCAACGTGACCGCGATCGCTCACGGTGACCCGGGCTACGTCACGGTGTATCCGTGCGGTGGGAAGCGGCCGCTTGCGTCACATGTCAACTACGCCCCTGGTGAGGTCGTGCCGAACGCGGTGCTCACGAAGATCGGCACCGGCGGCAACATCTGCGTCTACACCCTGGCGCCGATCGATCTGGTCGTCGACGTCAACGGATACGTGCCCTATGGCGGCGCGGTCGAGCCGATCGTTCCGATGCGCGTGCTCGACAGCCGCCCCGATCAAGCAACCGTCGACGGTGAGGCCGCAGGGATCGGAAGGCGTCCTGGTGGCCAGGTCACCGAACTGCTCGTGCGGGGGCGCGGTGGCGCAGCCGTTGACGCCGATGCCGTGTTCCTCAATGTGACAGCGGTCGATCCGGGCGCAGCCGGCTTCCTCACCGTCTACCCATGCGGCGAGCCGAGACCGCTCGCGTCCAACGTCAACTATGCAGCTGGCCAAACCGTGCCGAATGCGGTGGTCACCAAGGTCGGCCCAGGCGGCAAGGTCTGCATCTTCACGCTGGCGCAGACACACCTCGTCGTCGACCTCAACGGGTTCCTGCCGGCCGGAACGGCGATCGATACCTTGGTGCCGGCGCGGCTGCTCGAGACGCGGGTCGCCCCGGGCCTCGAGACGATCGACGGTCGGTTCCAGGGCGGGGGCCAAGCCAACTGGGGAACGACGATCGTTCTGGACGTCGCAGGTCGAGGCGGCGTGTCTGCCGACGCAGAGTTCGCCTTGTTGAACGTCACCGCCGTCGGTCCCACGTCACCGGGATTCCTGACGGTCTTCCCCTGCGACGAGAACCGCCCCCTTGCATCCAATGTCAACTATGCGGGCGGCGACGTGCGGCCGAACTTCGTACTCGCGAAGCTGTCCGACGCCGGCACCGTCTGCATCTTCACGTCCGCACGCAGCGACATCGTCGTCGACGTCGCAGGCCTGGGCTCGTACACCCCATCCGCCATCGAACAACTCCGCCGCGATCTGACCGATGGCAACCAGACCGTGTTCGGTCGGCCACGGCTCGGGATCTTCGCGTGCCTCGTACCGCCCGGATCGACGGGGTACGACAGCACCGACAGGATCCGACTCGACCTCGACGCGATCGCCGCAGATGCGAACCGGATCGTCTCACCCTACTTCGAGACGGTCAGCGGTGGATCCTTCGTTCCCGAGTTCGTCGCGATGTGGGCGGTGGCCCTCGGCGCCGACGACGACAACTCTGATTGCCTGAGGCAGGCCGGCGAGAACGACCTCGAGATCGATCTCGGGATCGGTGTCGACAACGTCCCGGCGGCTGCTCGGGGTGCCCTCGGCTTGGCACGGATCACGACGCAGGGGGACTTCCGGTGGTCACGCGGTGTGTGGCTCTCCGGCAAGAACATCAGCGATGATCTCTGGCACACGTGGACCCACGAGATCGGTCACACACTGTTCTGGAAACACAGCAACTCCCACGACGGATTCGCGTACGGCGACCATTGGGACATCATGGGATGGTCGCGGGCGTGCAGAATCGCCTCCAAACCGTTCGGCGACATCTGCGCCGCCGGACAGCAGACACAGGCGATGAACCGTTTCGCCTCCGGATGGCTCGACGAGGACCTCGTGAAGGTCCACACGAGCGGCAGCCACAGCTACGACGTGGGCCCGCTCGGTGGAGGGTCGACGGAGCTGGTCGTTGCGACGACCCTGGCATCGGCGTCACAAGCGCTGACGATCGAGACGCGGGTCCGAACGGGATACGACGAGATCATCGATGCCGAAGGTGTCGTCGTGCGCTTCTCCGATGGGATGAGACGCCGCGCAGCAGTCGCCGCAGAGACGCCGAACTCGTGCAACAGATACCCGCCGACGTGTGACCGCGTGCTCGATGTGGGTGGCTCGGTCACC
>Ga0055584_100003380_pt1 | contig 15737 bp, 14 predicted proteins | sample OSDHelmetaG_FD_58716 | JGI IMG/M metagenome (GOLD analysis project Ga0055584, IMG submission 58716) | Pelagic marine sediment microbial communities from the LTER site Helgoland, North Sea, for post-phytoplankton bloom and carbon turnover... | ecosystem: Environmental > Aquatic > Marine >... | reverse complement strand
GATACCAGCAGTGCAGCTGTCAGGGCCAAATACAAGAATGAATGGTTGAAAAGAAAGCTGAACGAAGATAATTTATTTGCAAGATCAGGTGTTGATAATGCCATTTTAGAAACTGGTAAAAGTTATATACAGCCCTTATTGAATTTGTTTAAAAAGAGAGAGAAAAGGTTTTGATGCTATCTTCTTTTACTATAAATACACTATTTTCCTTTGCTCGAATTTTCGCTGCAAATTTACTAGTTGTATTTGCCTTTTTTTCATCCTCACATGCACAGGAAATAAAAGTTAATGCTGAACTCGACACCTCCTCTATCGAGATAGGTGAACAAATAGACTTGTTGATCAAGTTGTCACATGCCAATAATTATATCGTTGGGTGGACTGAATTAACTGATTCTTTAGCCGGTTTAGAGGTTGTTTCAAAAACTCCGTTGGATACTTCTGTCATTGATGATAGGACAACAATTTCGCAAACAGTTGTCTTAACATCATTTGATAGTGGATATTTTGTAATTCCACCATTGGAATTCATTTATTCTAGAACCAGTGACACCATCATACATAAGATTGAGTCTGAACCTCTTTTATTGGAGGTTAAAACCATCGCTGTTGATACTTCAAAATCGATAAGGGATATAAAAGATCTGAAACGCATACCATTTAGCTGGCAGGATGCTTTACCATATATCTATGGAGTATTAGGAGTTATCCTTCTTGGGTTACTAGCATATTTCATCTTCAAAAAGATCAAAAGACCTGAGAAGGCTGAAAAGGTCATCCCCCAAAGGCCTGCACATGAGATAGCCCTGGAGTCGCTTAAGGAATTGAATGCTCAAAAGCTTTGGCAAAACGGCTTCAACAAAAAATACCATTCCAGATTGTCAGATATCATTCGCGAATTTATTTCGAATAAGTGGTCGCTACATGCAATGGAACTTACCACAGATGAGATTCTAAGATTAAATCCAATTAAGAACCAGTCGACGCAGCAGTTTGATAAATTGAAAAAGTTATTACAGCTTGCTGACCTTGTTAAATTTGCCAAAGCAGATCCCCTTGGTATTGAAAATGAGAATTCGTACGATATCGCAATTGATTTTGTGAATGCTAATCTTCCTTTAGTAATTGAAAAAAATGGAGGTGACGTATGATGAATTTTAATGACGTTACTTTTGCCAATCCCGAATACTTATGGCTCTTATTAAGTGTTCCTTTGGTACTTTATTTCAGATATCGGATCTATACAAAAAGGCGAACTGATCTGGTGATTTCTGACCTCGGATCTATAAAGTCGGTAGGACTTTCCCTAAGACAAAGGATCTCATGGTTGCCTTTACTATTGCGTATTCTGGCTATTATCTTAGTAGTTATTGGGTTGGCACGACCACAATCTTCAAGCAAAGGTACCAATGTTACTTCTGAAGGGATAGCCATTGTATTAGCGATGGATGTTTCCAGTAGTATGCTGGCAGAAGATCTTCGCCCAAACAGGATCGAAGCCTCTAAAATTGTCGCTACAGAATTTATAAAGGGAAGACCAACTGACGTTATAGGTCTGGTTGTTTTCAGTGGTGAGAGTTTTACTCAGTGCCCGCTAACAAGTGATCATTCGGTGTTGGTAAATCTTATGAATGGAATTAAAAGTGGAATTCTAGAAGATGGAACGGCCATTGGTGAAGGTCTTGCAACAGCTATCTCCAGAATAAAAGATAGTCCAGTAAAAAGTAAAGTAATCATACTGCTCACGGATGGAGTCAATAATTCAGGCTCAATTGCACCTTTGACGGCAGGTGAAATAGCTCGAACTTTTGGAATTAGAGTTTATACAATTGGTGTTGGAAGAAATGGCACAGCCCCCTACCCTTTTAAAACTCCTTTTGGAACCCAATATCAAAATATAGAAGTAAAGATAGATGAAGATGTACTCCAGCAAATCAGTGAAGCCTCTGATGCAAGATATTTTAGAGCAACCGACAACAGCAAGCTCAAAGAGATTTATGAAGAAATAGATAAAATGGAGAAGACAAAAGTTGAAATCACTGAATTCAAGAGATATTCTGAAGAGTATTTACCCTATGCTCTAACTGCATTAATACTACTTCTCTTTGAAGTGTTACTCAGATATTCAATATTGCGAAAGCTGCCATAGCTATGTTCAAATTAGTAAATACAGAATACGCTTATTTCTACCTCTTCATTCCGGTAGCGATAACTCTGTTTCTGATCATGCTTAGCTGGAGGAAAAAATCGCTTTCTAGTTTTGCTGGTGATGAAGTGCTTTCAAGATTGACCTCTGAGATATCCCTCAGTAAACCATTTATTAAATTCATACTGGTTTTAGTAGCTTTTGCTTCATTGACACTTGCGGTTATGAGGCCACAGCTTGGCTCAAAGCTGGAAGAAGTAAAACGTAAGGGCGTGGATGTGATGATTGCCCTCGATGTCTCAAACAGTATGAATGCTGAAGATATCCGGCCTTCTCGCTTGGAAAGGTCGAAACAGGCAATTTACAGACTGATCGACAAGCTCGAAGGAGACAGGATCGGATTGATTGTTTTTGCCGGACAATCATATGTACAGCTTCCAATTACTACAGATTATTCTGCGGCAAAATTGTTCCTGTCTACCATTTCAACCGATATGGTTCCAACACAAGGAACTGCAATAGGTAATGCTATTGAGATGGCAGTTGAATCATTGGGTGATTCGGTCAAACATAACAGTGCTATCATTGTTATAACTGATGGAGAGAATCATGAGGATGATCCTGTTACCGCAGCAGCGGAAGCAGCAAAAAAAGGAGTTGTAGTTCATGCAATTGGCATGGGCTCAAATGATGGGGCTCCTGTCCCGGTTTATAGGGGAGGAAATAAGATTGGATTTTTAGAGGATAATTCCGGCAATACCGTAATCTCAAAATTGGACCAATTTTCTTTGCAGGATATGTGTGATGCCGGGAAAGGTAAATTTGTGCGCGCCACGAATTCAGATGATGGACTTACTAAAATTCTATCTGAGATCAAATCAATGGAAAAACAAGAGTTTTCATCTAAACTGTTTACCGATTACGATGATCAGTTTCAGTATTTTCTTGGACTAACTTTTCTGTTGTTGATTTTTGAGCAATTAATATCCAGAAGAAAAAGTTCAGTAATGAAAAGACTTGATCTTTTTAATGAAATGAAGAATAAATCTAATAGAAAATGATTGCATTTCAAATAATATTCAGATCACCTACATTGTATTTATCTACTGCGATAATTATGTTGCTTCATGTAGTTCCCGGGTATTCCCAATCTGGTGATGAAAGAAAGTTAATACGTCAGGGAAATTCAGATTATGAGAATGGTGAATATCAGGAAGCTGAAATAAATTATCGAAAGGCGTTGGATAAAAATCAGAATTCTGCAGCTGGCACCTATAATCTTGGAAATTCTTTCTACAAACAGGAAAAATTTGAAGAGGCTGTGAAAAGGTATTCTAAAATAGCGGAGTATTCAGATAACAAAATAGAAAAGGCACACTCCTTTCATAATATGGGTAACTCACTCCTTAAAGCTGGTGATCTTGAGAAGAGTATTGAAGCTTACAAAAATGCGTTAAGGTTGAATCCAGAAGATCCAGATACAAGATATAATCTGGCATATGCCAAATCACTTCTGCAACAACAACAACAACAACAAGATCAAAATAAGGATCAGGATCAAAATAAGGATCAGGATCAAGAGAATAAAGACGAAAAAGAGTCTGAAGGCAATAAGGATCAGAATAAAGAAGACAATCAACAAAATAAGGAGCCACAGCAATCTGAAGGCGACCAAGAAAAGGGCAAGAATGAACAAAAAAAACCACAAGAGCAGAAGATATCTAAAGAAGATGCTGAGAGGATCCTGCAAGCTTTAAAGAATGATGAACGGGAATTGCAAAAGAAGTTACATAGAAAGCAGGGTGAACGAATGGTTATTGAAAAGAACTGGTAATGAAAATGTTATTAAATATAGGTTACATGAGGTCTATTGAGAAATGGTCCATTTTATATGTCCTATTATGTTTGTTTTTAATTCACCTCCCATTTTCTGGTAATGCACAAACAAAACTTAGTGCTGGTGTTTCTCACAACCCTGTTGCCGTAGGGCAGCAATTTAGATTGAATTTTGAACTAAATGCGTCTGGGTCCATTTTTACTGCTCCCGACCTATCTGCTTTTCAGGTACTATCCGGACCCAATCAGTCAAAAAGCATGCAGTTCATTAATGGTAATATGTCACAGTCACTTACCTACAGTTATATTCTCCAGGCTGTCTCTGAAGGTAAATTTACTATTGGATCAGCATCCGTCATTACAAATGGAGTTCGGGTGAATTCTAATCCGGTCACCATCAATGTTGTTAAAGGTTCTCAAGGTAAAGGAACTAATAGTCAGGGGAATAAGGGGCAAGTTGACAAGAGCAATATTTCATCTAAAAATATATTCATCCGTGTTGAAGTCAATAAACGCTCAGTATTTATGGGTGAAGCTGTTGTTGCTACTTATAAATTATATTCAAATGTCCCATTGGTTAATTACGGTATCAATAAAGTGCCGGCGCTAAATGGATTTTGGTCACAAGACATTGAATTACCATCTCAACTTCAGTTGTATAATGAGGTGTACAATGGAGTTAATTATCAGGTTGGTGATATTAAAAAAGTTGTACTCTATCCTCAACAAACCGGTACGCTTGTATTAGACCCAATGGAAGGGGAATGTATTGCCAGAGTTAAAGTAAAGCGAGGTTCATCAAATAGCCCATTCGATGTGTTTAATGACCCATTTTTTAATGATCCATTTTTGGGATTTGGAGGTGTAAGGGATGTTAAATTGGCAGTAAAAAGCAATCCTGTACAGATCAAAGTAAAGGAACTACCAAAGAATGCACCTGGAAGTTATTCGGGCGCTGTTGGTAAGTTTTCGATCGAATCAATTATAGATAACACAACTGTAAAAGCGAATGATGCGATTACAGTGAGGATTAAAATTTCCGGAAGAGGTAACCTAAACTTGATTGATGCTCCAGCATTGAAATTATCTACTGATATTGAACAATATGAACCAAAGATCAGTGACAAGATCTTAGTAAATGATCGAGGTTCTTCAGGATCAAGAACATTTGAATATTTGTTGATACCTCGTTACCCTGGTATGTATGAGATCCCTCCTACTATTTTTACATATTTTGATGTACTTAAAAAACAATATGTAAGACTAAGTACAAAGTCAATTCAACTTAAAATTGAAAAAGGCTCGGAAGCTTCTTCTGCTGTTATTGCCGGAACTGCAAAATCTGACTTTCAACTATTGAACAGGGAAATCAGGTTTATAAAAACAAATGTTCCGAATTTCGATAAATCCGATAGAATATTTTATGGTTCAGGATTATTCTGGACATTGATTTTATTTCCGGTTCTCTTATTTATCGGATTATTAGCAATGATAAAAAAGAGGAAGAATGAGCTTGCTGATGTAGTTGGTGCAAAAAGCAAAAGAGCAACGAAGTTGGCACGTAAAAAACTTAAGTTGGCAGCTAAGCTAATGCAGGGAGGTGATGAAAGGGCATTTTATGAAGAAGTAACCAGAGCAAGCTGGGGATTTATAGGTGATAAATTAAAGATTCCTGTTTCGGACCTTTCCAAATCGAATGCAACTATTAAACTACAAGAATCTGGTGTGCATGATGACACTATTAATAGAATAATGGAATTGATAGAGTATTGTGAACAATCGAATTATGCCGGACAAAAAGTTAGCATGAACATGGAAGAAGTTTATTCGTCCGTTGAAACTGTTATTTCAAAAATTGAAGATGAGTATAAGGCATAAAATATTAATCATTTTAATTCTACCGCTATTTGCGGTTTCTTCAAGCTATTCAGAAGATAATGATACATTATTCTCCATGGCGAACGACCAATATTCGCAGCAAAAATATGGCGAAGCAATAAGTAGTTACAAGCAGATTATTCTTGGTGGCAATGCTACATTTGAAGTCTTCTTTAATATTGGAAATGCATATTACAAAACAGGTGAACTTGGTCAGGCAATATTGAATTACGAAAGAGCAAAGAGGTTGAGTCCTACAGATGAGGATGTGAATTTTAATCTAAAAATGGCAAATAGGGAAACGATAGATAAAATTGACCCACTACCAAAGGTATTCTATAAAGAATGGTGGGACGGATATATAGTTGGCCAATCATTGAATACCCGATCAATTGTATTGATTTTATTATTATGGTTGAGCGTTTTAGCACTTTCATTATATGTCTATTTTAGATCCGTTACACTTAAGAAAACCATGTTTTTGGTTTCTCTTACTTTCCTTGTTTTTACACTGTTTTATACGGTGATCACAAAAAAGCAGCACACTTATTTGAATGAGAGAAAAGCAGCTATCATTCTCGATGTTAGCATTTACATTAAAAGTTCACCCGATTCAGAATCTTCAAACCTGTTCATGTTGCACGAAGGAACCAAATTAGATATTCTTGATGAGTTGAATGAATGGTACAAGGTTCGAATTGCCAATGGAAACATTGGTTGGACAACCAAAGAGTCTATCGAAGTGATCTGAATAAAATTCAATTCAACTTGAACATCCTTATACTTTCTGATAGTCATGGTTACTATGACGAAAAAATCTTACGCTACTGCAGTGAGTCTGATGAAATTTGGCATGCAGGAGACATTGGTACTGTGGAATGTGCACAAAAAATGACGGCAGATAGAGTGTTTAGAGCTGTTCATGGAAATATTGACGGTCAAGCTCTAAGATCTATGTATCCGGAGTATCAGTATTTTGAAATTGGAACTGTTAAAATTCTAATCCTTCATATCGCTTTTCAAGGAAAGAAGATGAATGATAATTGTGAGAAGCTATACCATAAGTACATGCCTGATGTACTTGTTTATGGTCATTCTCACATTGCAAAAATATGGCGTCCAAAAAGTTTCGAAGGATTGTTAGCAATCAACCCAGGAGCAATAGGAAAACATGGATTTCATCAACATAGAACTTGTTGTAGATTAACCATCTCAGATAATAAACTAAGTGCTCTTGAGATGATAGAATTTGGTACGCGAGGGTAAATTCCCAAGTTTATCGGATCCTATCAGCAGACCTGATTAACTGTTCATCTTTACGGATGGCTCTTTGAGCCATTAAAATTAAAAAAGCCTGAATACCCACTAGATATGTCCCAACTAGATATTTAGGTATGTTATCACTAGAGCTGTCAGTACTCATATGGTCTGTCAGGTAAAAAATCAATATCAGAAAAACACAATCAATTATTAAGGTCATCATACTTAACCTAATCTGGGAATTTCTATTCTTGAACAGAAAAATAATGTAAGTCAAGGCGGAGATTAATAGTAGGTTGAGAGCTAACAAGATTAAACTTCCATCATTAGTTATTTCAGTATTAATAATGGATTCAGTTTTGTCTAGCTTCAATGTAATTGAACTGTTTTGTAGAGAGTTTTCGATCTTGCTGAATGGTAAAAAGAACAAGGAGATAGAGATCAAAATTGCCAACAAAAGATAGAAGCTTTGGATTCTTTGTATCATATTAACAGATTGTGATTATTTTGTCGAAAAATACGAGATTTTCTGTTCCCAGAGATGCCTGAAATCTGGTTTTAAATGTTGATAAATAATAGTGAACTATTTGGATGCTAGCCAAAAATGTGCTACACTTGCAGAAGCAATTGGCGATTGAACTAGTTTGTATTCAATATTTTCCACCAGTTCATTTCATCGACATTTATATTAAATCCGCCATAATAGTATCTACTATAGACTTATAAGTCATTAACACCTGTTTCAACAGGTATTAACTCTCCCAATTGAAACTTATTCATAACATCTTATTTTCATGTATGACATTACCTCTTTAAATGAGAAGCTTCTGGCCGACCTCAAAGAAATCGCCAAAGAACTAAAAGTTGAAAATTTTGACACATTGAAAAAGCAGGATCTTGTATATAAAATACTTGATCATCAGGCACTTAACCCTGCTCCGGTTCCTAAGAAGGCTGAAAGTAAAAAGCCTGCCGCCCCTAAAAAAACAAGTGAGTCAACTTCAAACTCTAAACAGAGCTCAGATGATAACAAATCAAATCGTCCGAAAAGAAAGAGAGTTAGCCCCTCAGAGGCAGAAGAAGCTAGAGTGGCAGATAATGTTGAAACTCCACAATCTTCAAAGGATGTGACCCCGCCTTCTCCTCCTACACCATCAACACCACCTACGCCAAAAACACCATCTGCAGCACCAAGATCCGCTCCACAAAGGTCAGAGCCTTCGAAACCTGCTCGTCAACCGGTTGGTAATCAAGGAAATGGAACAAAAGATAGCTTTTCAAGAGAACGTAAAGTTGTTGATCCTGCCTACGACTTTGATGGAATTATTACCAGTGAAGGTGTATTAGAATTGATGCCTGAAGGATATGGATTTCTACGTTCATCAGATTATAACTATTTAGCTTCTCCCGATGATATTTATGTCTCTCAATCCCAAATAAAGTTATTTGGATTGAAGACAGGTGATACTGTGCAAGGAACTGTGCGTCCTCCCAAAGAGGGTGAAAAATATTTCCCACTTATCAAAGTAGATCTAATCAATGGACAGGACCCAGCTGTTGTAAGAGACCGTGTTCCATTTGATCACCTCACTCCTCTTTTTCCAAATGAAAAACTTCATCTTTCTGGTGATGATGCAAACTATTCTACCAGGGTCATGGATCTATTCACTCCAATTGGAAAAGGCCAAAGAGCATTAATTGTAGCCCAACCTAAAACAGGTAAAACAGTTTTACTCAAAGAGGTTGCTAATGCAATTGCATTGAGTCATCCTGAAGTGTATTTAATTATTCTTCTTATTGATGAGAGACCCGAAGAGGTAACTGACATGGCTAGAAGCGTACGTGCTGAAGTTGTTTCATCAACTTTTGATGAACCAGCTGACCGACATGTAAAAATCGCTAACATAGTCTTGGAGAAAGCAAAGAGAATGGTAGAAAGCGGTCACGATGTGGTAATTCTATTGGATTCAATCACTCGATTGGCAAGAGCTTATAATACAGTTGCACCAGCTTCTGGTAAGATATTATCTGGAGGTGTAGATGCAAACGCTTTACATAAACCTAAAAGATTTTTTGGCGCAGCAAGAAAGATCGAAGATGGTGGTTCGCTTACAATCATTGCTACTGCATTGATCGATACCGGTTCTAAAATGGATGAAGTGATCTTTGAAGAATTTAAAGGAACTGGTAATATGGAGCTTCAGCTCGATAGGAAACTTTCAAATAAGAGGATATACCCAGCAATTGACCTGGTTGCATCATCTACTCGAAGAGAAGATTTGTTACTCGATAGAGAGATGTTACAAAAGATGTGGATACTGAGAAATCATCTGGCAGATATGAATCCAATGGAAGCTATGGAGTTCTTACTAGATAGGATGAGAGGAACTAAATCAAATGAAGAGTTCCTGGTTTCAATGAACAGCTAAAAGAATATTTATAGATAAAAAAAAGGCTCCTAACTGGAGCCTTTTTCATTTTAGATCACTTTGGTGTTTAATTACCCAAACTAATCAGCTTAACTCTTTTTGTAGTATTTCCAATTGTTACATCTACAAAGTAGATCCCCTTGTCAAGATCATTGATCTTTACAATATTTGAACTACCTGCTTTAATTTCTGAATCTATGTACCTTCCTGAGATATCATAAATCATCAATTTAACAGGATCGCTATTATGCCCATCAATTTTCAAATTGAATTCGCCTTCAGAAGGATTTGGAAATGCAGTAACACTGAAATCATCAGAGAATACTTCTTCAATATTTATTAACCTCTCAGGACAAGGAAACGTGAATACGTTAATAGCATTTGAAGCTCTAACACAACCAGCAATATTCGAAACTAAACACTTGAATTTTCCACTGAAAGTGGCAGAGAGTGTTTGGCTAGTAGCATTTGGAAGCAATGTGCTATAATTTTTCCATTGATAAGTGAAGCCAGTTCCGGAATTGGCAGTGAGGTCTACTTTATCTCCATCACAAAATTGGGTTGGTCCGCCGGCACTTATGACTGCAGGTGGTAAGCCTAGCACTTTTACATTAACTTTATTGGAAGCTCTTGCACAGCCATTGTTATCAACGACGATCAATTTGTAGTTACCTGAGGTTTTAGCAAAATAATTTTGATTTGTTTCACCAATTATATCGTTACTGTATTTTTTCCACTGTAAGGTAAATGGAGCTGTTCCCGATATCGAAGAAAGCAATTCTACACTATCTAGTTTGCAAATATTAGGATTTGAAGCAGCACTAGCTATAACTGTAGGTGAAGGATACTTAGTTAAACTCAAAATTCCTGATGTTTTAGTACCACAAGCAGCGGTTGAGGTAACATAATATGAACCACCCTTTTTAGTTGCATATGTAGATGAGTTTGCCCCGGAGATTATACTGTTATTGCGATACCACTGATAACTAAAATTTGAAGATGGTAAGCCGGCTGTAACCATTATGTTTACTGACTGACCACCACAAAATGCCAATGTAGGACTGGATGCTGAAACCTGAGGAATATTTAATTCTACAACGGAAATTATTGCATCAGAAGATCGTTGACAACCAGTTGAAATTTCAGTTACCCGTACATTCAAACTACCAATTGATGGAGCAGTGATAACAGTGGAAGTTCCAAAGTCTACTCCTACATAAAAAGACCCATTGAACGATTCCCATGAATAAATATTACCTGATGGGTTTACAACTGAATAGGTAACATCCTGATTAGAGCAAACAGGAGAAGGATGTGAAGAAGTGATCACTGGTTTAGAAGGAGGTGAATTCAGCGTAATAGTTGCCGATACTGCTGTAGTACAAGCATTGGTAATTTGATAATGATAATTCCCTGGTGAGTTGGCAACAAATGTATTTGAAGTAGCACCCTGAATTATTGCGTTGTTCAAGTACCATGCTACTGTTGAAGTAAAATTATTAAGAAAGGCGTCAGGTATACAAAGTGTAATTGAATCCTCACAATTAACATTTGTTGTTGGATAAGCCAAAGGTAGATCCGGCCAACCTGGCGTTGAAGGTAAAACCCTTATGGGTATCCTGTTACTAGTATCTTTTACACCATTTGGGTTCGTCGAAATACAATAAAATATCCCATTACCACAGGCATTCAAAGATGTACCTGATGTTAAAGAATTAGTAGAAGTCGGAGTTGAACATGAATAAGTCTCGAGGTACCACTGATAACTATTATTTGTAATCGGAGACACTACACTCAATGGCACACAACTTGGATAACAAACATCAGTTGAGCTATTGGCTTGAATAGTGAAGGATTGCGATACCGAAAAGAATGGTGTCGCTATCAAAATGAGACCAGTACAAAGTCTGATAATATATTTCATAATAAATGGGAGATTTTAGATGATAATTTAACCGGAGGAATCTATTGATCCGTCAACATCTTTTAAACCAAAGTTAGTAAGCAAAATAATGAATTGCAGGGTTTAAGGCAATATTATTTTGGTGAAAGTTGAATATCATCAAATGTACCTGAACTCATCATTAATAATATTGTGTTCTCACGATCAAGATTATTGATAAAAAATTGAAAATCAGACGATTCTGAATACACTTTCAGATCTTCTCTATTAAATGCTTTTTTGACATCTTTGGTGGAAATCTCCACTAGTTTCTTATGTTCAATGGTTTTCGGATTATAGTATACTACTGCCAGATCTGAATTGTCTAATGAATTTTCGTATTCATTTAAAAAAGTCATGTTCAAACTGCTGAATGTGTGAAGCTCCATACATGCAATCACATTCCAGCTACTGAATTGTGATTTTACAGCTTTCACAGTTGCTTCTACCTTTGATGGTGAGTGTGCGAAATCACGTATGATTTTAAATTTCGAGGTATCAAGTATCATCTCCATACGCCTTGCAGCACCCCCAAATGTGGAAATTGACTTGTAGAATTGATCAGATTTAATGCCTAGTTGCAAACAGATACATCTTGCTGCTTCTATGTTCTGAAGATTATGCTCACCAAATACTCTCAATGAATAATTTTTTCCATCATGCTGAAGATATGTAATACCATTTTCCACTTTGTAAGTTGGAGTTTTGTATGGTATCTTATCAATTGAATCATTCGATTCTGAGACCAGATTATTTAAAATTGTGTCATTTTCGAAATAAACTAAAGCCCCATTATTCATGATGGTTTGAATGAAAACCCTGAATTGAGTAACATATTCTTCGAATGTTGGGAAGACATTGATGTGATCCCATGCTATTCCACTTATTAGTCCAATATGTGCTTTGTAGAGATGGAATTTAGGACGTTTATCAATTGGTGAAGACAGGTACTCATCTCCCTCAAGTATGATATACTTAGCTTCGTTCGACAACTTGACCATCGTATCATATCCTTCCAATTTTGATCCAACCATATAATCAAATTTCTTGCTTGAAGATTTAAGGACATGGAGAATCATGGCAGTTATGGTTGTTTTTCCATGTGACCCTCCTATTACTACACGTATTTTATCTTTTGATTGCTCGTAGATAAATTCTGGATATGAATAAATTTTCAAACCTAGTTCCTGAGCTTTTATTAATTCTGGATTGTCAGCTCTTGCATGCATTCCAAGTATAATAGCATCTAAACTTTGATTGATTTTTTGGGGATCCCATCCTATCACTTCTGGTAATAAACCGCTCGAGCGAAGTTTTGACAATGAAGGTTCTTTGATTTCATCATCAGAGCCCGATACTTCATACCCATTTTTATCGAGAGCAATCGCCAGGTTATGCATCGCAGCACCTCCTATTGCTATGAAATGTATTCTCATTTGTTAAGAGTGAATTAAAACTCTAAATTTATCAGTAATGATCATGAATATATTAAACCTTCAAATGACTATTGAACAATGTATAGTTGATAAATGGGCCAGGTTTCATAATCCAATGTTTAAAAAGGACATCTTTGCATGGTTAGCTAAACTATGAAGAAAATATTTGTAAAAGTTCTATTAATATTTACAATACTAGTTGTTGTAGTAGGTGTTTTTGGGCAATTTTATTTAGACGATATCGTCGAAAATAAATTAAAAAGGATTATTCAAACGCAAAATGACCGAATGTATGATTACAAGTTCGCTCATGTGAATCTAAGTGTTTGGACAGGAGATATCCTTATTTCTGATCTTTCTATCATACCAAGAAAGAATTCTTCTGATACGTCATTTTATGATCAGGAAGAGGCACCTACGGTCTTCGAACTTAATTTGAAAGAATTCAAATTAGAAGGATTAAAGGTCAGAGAATTGCTCTTAGATGGAATTATTATAATATCGAGTATCAACCTTGACAATCCTCTTGTAACAATCTATAAACGGGAATCAAGCAAGGAAAATACGGGAACTAAAGATCTTGTAAGTGAGATTATTCTTCCAAATTTTAAATCAATAGAAGTTGGATCCATCAACATGAAAAATGCAAAACTTGATTTATACCAAATTGCTAATGATACTGTTATAGCATTTTCGTTTGATTCATTAAGCTATACTATAGAGAATATTTTTAGTACGCCAGAGTATTTCCTTAATGAAACTTATTTTGAGTTTGATAATATGGAACTTGACTTAAAAAATATCAAGGCGCATGCTCTCAAAGACCATGATCTTGGAATTACAAATGCATATTTTGATATGGATTCTAAAGAATTCAAGATCACAGGATTTCATTTTAAACCTTTGCTTGATAAGTTCGAATTCATGAAGAATTCAAAATATGAAACTGACTGGATGGAGGTGGAAATTGATACTATAATTTTTAAGCAACTTGATCTAAAGAAGTTTCAGGACTTGAGTGCCTTGTATATGGATGAAATTGAGCTAGTGAACCCATCAGTTTCAATATACAGAGATAAAAGGTTACCGGATCCCCCATATAAGTATAAAGCTCTATTATCAACTGCTATTAGAAGCTTATCTACTCCATTCAATATAAAAAGAATTCAAGTGCTTAATGGAGCTGTCCGTTATTCAGAATGGGGTGAAGTTGCTGTTAAGCCGGGTACAATTACTCTGAAGAATCTTACAGCAAATGCAACAAATATAACTTCTGATTCACTATTACTCGATTATAATGATACCTTGAAATTTCATTGTACAGCAAACTTTATGGACCAAAGTATTCTATCAGCTGATTATTCTGCTAGGATTAATGATAAAAAAGATAGGTTCAAAATTAATGCATCACTTAGAAATTTAAATTTTATTGCATTAAACCCTTTAACAGAGCATTTGCTTAATGTTAAATTTACCCAGGGTAAGTTGAATTATGTTAACTTTTGGATGAATGGTAATGATGTAAATTCAATCGGAAGACTTGATATTGATTATGAAAATTTGAAAAATGTGCAGATAATATTAGAGAAAAATGAATCAAAAGAAAAAACCTCTAAAAAGAGTAAGAACCATAAAAGACTTTACACACTATTTGCAAATACTTATATTTTGAACGACTATAATCCAGATCACAAAGAGTATTATCAGGGTCGGATAAGATTTCAAAGATTGCAAAATAAATTCTTAATCAATTATATCGTTAAAAGTTTGGTTACTGGTTTAGAGTCCTCTATTCTACCAATTTTACAATCAGATTTTAAGGACATGCGAAAGGAAAAGCAAAAGAAAAGAAATAAAGCAAAAAAAATTAAAAAGTAAATTGCTATGAAATTACACAGTATTGAAACCGGTACATTCAAATTAGATGGTGGAGCTATGTTTGGAGTTGTTCCAAAGTCTATTTGGAATAAATTAAATCCTGCTGACGCAAATAATATGTGTACATGGTCAATGCGATGCATGTTGGTTGAAAATGATGGCAGGTTGATACTTATCGATAATGGAATTGGTGATAAACAAAGCGAAAAGTTCTTCAGCCACTATTATCTCAGTAATGATGTTACATTGAATCGATCGTTGGCTCAATTGGGTTTTAATAAGGATGACATCACGGATGTGATCCTTACTCATCTTCATTTCGACCATTGTGGAGGAAGTGTTCACTGGAACAAAGATCGTACAGGTTATGAAACATCATTTAAAAATGCAATATATTGGAGCAACAAAAAACACTGGGATTGGGCTGTAAATCCTAATAAGAGAGAAAAAGCCTCCTTTCTAAAAGAAAATATTTTACCTATCCAGGAATCAGGTCAATTGAAATTTCTTGGTGATAATGAAGAGTTCATGCCAGGTATTTCTGTTAAATGTGTTCATGGGCATACAGAATCTATGATGTTACCTCATTTAGCTTATAAAGGGAAAACTATTGTATTCATGGCCGACCTGTTACCTTCTGCCGGACATATTCCGGTACCATATGTCATGGCATACGACACACGACCTTTGATTACTTTAAATGAGAAATCAGATTTTCTATCCAATGCTGCAGCAAATGATTATGTGTTATTTTTTGAACATGATCCTGTAAATGAATGTTGCACCTTAGAGTTTACTGACCGTGGTGTTAGGGCCAATTCATATTTCCGCTTAGCTGACATTTAACCTTCATAGTAATTATTGAGTTTTTCTTCAGAAGATAGATTGGTGTGTTAGCCAATAATCTAAGCCTTTGGCGATCAATGTGCCTG
>Ga0055584_100003379_pt1 | contig 15738 bp, 9 predicted proteins | sample OSDHelmetaG_FD_58716 | JGI IMG/M metagenome (GOLD analysis project Ga0055584, IMG submission 58716) | Pelagic marine sediment microbial communities from the LTER site Helgoland, North Sea, for post-phytoplankton bloom and carbon turnover... | ecosystem: Environmental > Aquatic > Marine >... | reverse complement strand
CCGGACCGGCGACATCTACTCACCGTGGCCCGAGGAGATGAACCGTCGCCTGACCGGGTCCATCGCGACCCTGCACTTCGCTCCCACCGAGGCGGCCCGGGCGAACCTGCTGCGCGAGGGCGTGGACGAGGCGCGCGTCGCCGTGACGGGAAACACCGTGATCGACGCTCTGCTGGGCATGGTGGAGCGAGTCCGGGCGGGGGGCGAGGGTGAGTTCAGGGAGCGCTTCGAAGGCATTCATTTCGAGCGCCGTCTGGTGCTCGTCACCGGGCACCGCCGCGAGAACTTCGGAGGGGGCTTCGAACGCATCTGCGGGGCCCTGGCCGAGCTCTCGAGGACTCCGGATGTGGAGATCGTCTACCCCGTCCACCTGAACCCCAACGTCCAGGAGCCGGTCCACCGGATCCTCGGGTCACTCCCCAACGTGCACCTGATCGCACCGCAGGAGTACCTGCCCTTCCTGTTCCTCATGGACCGGGCGCACCTGATCATCACGGACTCGGGCGGGATCCAGGAGGAGGCGCCCTCGCTGGGCAAGCCGGTGCTCGTCATGCGGGACACCACCGAGCGCCCCGAGGCCGTGGAGGCCGGGACCGTTCGCCTGGTGGGGACGGACACGCGGGTCATCGTCGAGGCGGCGCGCTCCCTGCTCGAGGACGAGGACGAGTACCGGTCCATGAGCTTCGCCCACAACCCCTACGGGGATGGGGCCGCGAGCCAGCGGATCGCAGACGCCCTGGCGAGGGCCGGGGCCGCCCGGAACGGGGCTCAGGGCGCGTAGTGAGACGCGGAGCGGTCTCCTGACGAGAGCCCGCGCCGGATCCTTTGACCCCCCTGGCCCCGCCGGGGGACAATGGGGACATGCAACCGCAACAGGTCTCCGTCATCGGCTTGGGCTACATCGGCCTCCCCACCGCCGCCGTGATCGCCTCGCGAGGGATCAAGGTCTGCGGCGTTGACGTCTCGAGCAAGACGGTCGACACCATCAACCAGGGGGACGTCCACATCGTAGAGCCGGACCTGGACATCATCGTCCGCGGTGCGGTGATGACCGAGACCCTCCGGGCCAGCCTCACGCCTGAGCCCTCGGACGTCTTCATCGTGGCGGTGCCGACCCCGTTCACCGGCGACCACCAGCCCGACCTCTCTTACATCCAGAGCGCCGCGCGCGCGATCGCTCCGGTCCTGGCCGAGGGCAACCTCATCATCCTCGAGTCGACCTCGCCGGTCGGCGCGACCGAGAAGCTGTGCCAGTGGATCGCCGAGGCGCGCCCCGACCTCCGCCTCCCGCACGAGCACCGCGAGAGCGCCCAGCTCTCCGTGGCCCACTGCCCCGAGCGCGTCCTCCCCGGCCAGATCCTCCAGGAGCTCGTCGCCAACGACCGCGTCATCGGCGGCATCACGCCCCGCTGCGCCGAGCGGGCGCGGGACCTGTACCGGATCTTCGTCAAGGGGGAGTGCATCCTCACGACCGCCCGGACGGCGGAGATGGCCAAGCTGACGGAGAACGCCTTCCGCGACGTCAACATCGCCTTCGCCAACGAGCTTTCGCTGATCTGCGACGACAGCAACATCGACGTGTGGGAGCTGATCAAGCTCGCCAACCTGCACCCGCGGGTCAACATCCTCAACCCCGGGCCCGGGGTCGGCGGGCACTGCATCGCGGTGGACCCCTGGTTCATCGTCAGCTCGAACCCGGAGAAGGCGCGCCTGATCCGCACCGCTCGGGCGGTGAACGACAGCAAGCCGGTGTTCGTGGTGGAGAAGGTCGTCGAGGCCGCGGAGCAGTTCAAGGCGCCGGTCATCGCCTGCCTCGGGCTGGCCTTCAAGGCCAACATCGACGACCTCCGCGAGAGCCCTGCCCTTGAGATCTGCCAGGAGCTGAGCCGGCGCGGGGCCGGCGAGGTGCTGGCCGTCGAACCGAACATCTCCGCCCTCCCCGAATCCGCGGGCGCGGCCAGCTTCGAGCTGACCGGCCTGGACGACGCGCTCGAGCGGGCGAACGTGGTGGTGGTCCTGGTGGACCATGACGAGTTCAGGAGACTCGAGCGCAGCCGGATGAACACCAAGGTCGTCGTGGATACCCGCGGCGTCATCTGACGCGCGGCCCAGCACAAACGCGCGGCGGGCAGCTCCCGAGGGAGCTGCCCGCCGCTTCGTTGTGGATGGCGCCCGCGGAGCGGGCCGACCATCAGAGGGTCCGGCGGCTGATCAGCTCCCCGTTGGTGCCGTCGTAGATCACCTCTTCGCCGGGGCAGTGGAGGTCGATGTGGACGCTGCCCTGGTTGGAGGTGTTCGAGTTCAGGCGCAGCTTGATCTGCACACCAGCGGCGACGTTGTCGCGCAGGATGATGCGCTGGGTCTTGGTGCCACCCAGGTCGCTACCCGAGTAGTCCCGGTCGATCTGCACCCAGGGGTGGTTGTGGTCACCACGCGCGATGAAGCAGCACTCCTCGATGACAAGCTCCTCTACAGAGCGGATACAGGCCAGCTGGCGGTCGCCGCCCGTGAAGTCGAACAGCGAGTTGCGGATCGTGACGTCGGACATCATCTGACCGATGGACGGGACCAGCGGGTCCGTGCCCTGGCCCCGGCAGATCACGAGCGCACCCGTGCTTCGGTGACCGTCCGCACGCTCCGTCGGCCAGTTGCAGACGAAGGAGCTGTCCTCGATGAGGATCGACCCCGGCTGCCGCGACGAACCCGGGCTGAAGTAGGTCAGGTTGAAGCTCGGGCGGGTACCGCCGTAGGCGCAGTCGATGAAGTGGCAGTCCCGGACGACGTGCGTCGGCGACTCCGCGTAGGGCATGTTGTCCGGGTCGTACTGCTGGTAGGCGTTGTCACGGTGCGCGAACTGTGCCCCCTGGCTCCCGACCCGAAGGAAGGTGCAGCGGTCGAGGGTGGTGTCAGCGGCGTTCGAGACGTAGAGGCCGTGCTCCTGCGGGATCTCGGTGAAGTCGCAGTCCAGGAAGAAGCGGTCGGGGGCGTTGAACTCCCGGGTGCCCCACTTCAGCTGCGGCGCGCCCGTCACGGGGTCGGGGCGGACGCTCACATTGTCCCAGGTGAGGGAGCGCTGGAGCAGCTGCAGCGGGCTCGGCCCACGGTGCAGGTTGGCTCCCCACTGGAGGAAGCCCTGGGGCACGACGCAGAGGATGTCCTCGATGCAGTGGTCCCCGCCCGGCCAGTGGATGATGTCGCCCACCCGGCTCTCGAGGGTGCGAGGCTCGCGGTTCATACGCAGGGCGCGGATCCGCAGACCCTTGTTCTGGTCGACGGTGTTCTCCAGGTAGTTCTTGGCCACGAAGGGACCCTGTGAGGCGCCCGTCTCGAGGCCGGTCGAGGTGCCCTCGAGGCCGAGGGCGATGTCGAAGCGGCTCAGCCCGCGTCGCAGTGCCGACTCGCTGTACCGGTCCAACGCTTCGTTGATCTCGACGCGCGAGCGCTCCTTGGTGGCACCCGCCGTGTCGTCGGCGCCGGTGAACCGGGTCCGAACCTTGTCCGCGACCACGGCGTCAGCGAACGGGCTGAACGTCAGCCCCGGCTGGCGCACGGGCAGGGTCTTGGGCGCGGCGTCGCCGCCGGCCTCGCCCGCGCTCTTGCTGTCGCTCTTCGGAGTCGCCTCCGACGGGGCCTCGGTGGGCGCGTCGAAGCCGCCGTCCTCAGCGAACATGGGCGCCGCGTCCTCATTGACCGCGGCAGCCTCCTGCTCGGTCGTCTCCACGGCGGCCGCCTCGGGCTCGGCCGGCTTCTCCGGCGCGACGCGCTGGGAGGGAGCACGCTGGATGGAGAGCGCGTTCGTGGCGCCCTGCTTGTAGAGGTGCACCCGGTCGATCATGAAGCCCTCGCTTCGACCGGAGAACTCGACCTTGTGGACGCCAGGCTCCATCTCCAGGACGACCGGGCCGACCTTCCCGTCGGCCGTGCGGTGACGGGTGTCCCACGTCCACTCCCCGCGGAAGGAGGAGAACACCTTCGTCCACTCGCCCCCATCGATGCGGACCCACACGTCGTTCGCGTCGGTCACGTCGGGGTGGTCATGGCGGTTACGGAGGCGGAGCTCGTAGGTGCCGCCCTCCTGGATGCTGGTCTCGAAGCCAACGAGGCCCTCGCCGGGCTTCTTGGACATGTCCGGACCGGTCCAGGCCACGTAGCCCTTCCCGGCGAAGCCCTCGACGGAGTTGGAACCGCTCCAACCGGCCCCGTCTGCGAGGCTCTCCATCTCGACGACCACGAGGTCGTCACTGGGTAGGTAGGCACCGCTCTGCGCAAAGGCAGCGCCCATGGTGGCCATCGCCCCGAGGGCCGCCGAGCCCGCGATGTGCGTGAAGTGTTGCTGGGTCGAGTTGATCATCTGTTTTCCCTCTTGGTGAATCCCCGGCACGCCGTGCCGGGGTCGCGTTGAGGCCGGACGAAGGTCCAGGCCGCAGACGCTCACCCTCGATCGGCGTCCCCCGACCCGCATCTTTGCGACTTTCTTGGTTTCGGCCGTTCGGTGTCCCAGGGGAGGACCCGGCCGCCGCGGGGTGCCGTCAGGGGCCGCTTGGTCCCTTTTTGCGGCATCGGACCGTCCCCAGAGCGGCGCCCCGGAGCCTCCAGGTTGTCGGACAGAGACCTCAGGAAGGGCGCTGGGTAAGGTCTCCGGCAGCCGAAGTACGGAACGGACGGACAGCGCTCTGCGCCGCCACTGGCTGCGCCCCTCCAGGCGATTCGCGGCTCCCTGCCCCGCGAACCAAAGGCCCCCCACCACCCCATGCCGAGTCAGAGCACCTCCAGCCCCGGTTCCGAAGGGGAGAGGACCGACTCGATCAGTGGCCTCCTGCGCCACACGTCGATCTACGCGATCACGCCCATCTTCCAGCGGCTCCTGGGCCTCGTCCTGGTGGGCGTGTACACGTCCGTGCTGCCCACCGGGGAGTACGGCCTGCTCGCCCTGACGGACCTCTTCCTGGCGCTCTTCCCGCTGCTGATCGGGACGAGCCTCCTGGCGGGGCTCTCCCGTCACTACTTCATCTACGACGACCCCAAGGATCGCTCCAGCGTCATCTCGGGGACGGCCATCGCGCTGATCGTCTCGTCGACGCTCGGGACCATGGTCGTCCTGACCTTCCGCGAGCCCATCACAGGCTTCCTCTTCGCGGTGAAGGGGCAGGCCCCGAACGAGGCGCTGGTGGACTACGTGTCGATCTGCGCGCTGATCCTGCCGTTCTCACTGATCTCGAGGACGGGCGTCGAGGCGCTCCAGGCCCAGAAGCGGTCGAAGACCGTGGTGGTGATCTCCCTGGTCAAGATGCTCGTGGAGACGACCCTGAAGCTCTACTTCCTCTTCGGCCCGAAGATGGGGGTGCTCGGGTTCCTCTACGCGATCCTGATCGGAGAGGTCCTCAGCGGCGCCTTCTTCGCGGTCTACATCGCGCGAGCCCACGGCATCAAGTTGGTGGGACGGACGTTCAAGCCGCTGCTGCTGTACACGATCCCGCTGGTCCCCGTCGGGCTCTTCCAGCTCTGCCTCCACCAGGCGGACAAGCTGCTCCTCCAGCGCCTCGGGCCCACTGAGGTCATCGGGGTCGGCGCCGACGGCGCTCCGCTGACGGTCGCGAGGGAGTGGCTCGGCGTCTACAACCTGGGCTACCAGATCCCCTTTCTGTTCCATGCCGCGGTCATGGGATCGTTCATGCGGATCTGGTCGCCCAACATCTTCGCGCTGAAGAACGACGCGGCGAGCAAGGAGGACGTCCGCCGGATCGGGACGCTCGTCGCCCTCTCCATCGGGGGCCTCTACGCCCAGGTCGCGCTCTTCGGCCGCGAGGCGATCCAACTCATCGGCCGCCAGGATTCCTACCAGGCGGCCAACGAGGTGGTCCCCTGGGTCGCCATGGGCTACGTCGCCTTCGCTCTGTACGGCCTGAGCCAGGCCGCGCTCATGAGCGTGTTCGCCGTCCGGTCGCTCGCGGTGCTCAACGCCCTGGCCCTGGCGGTGAATCTGGCCCTGAACTACCTCTGGATCCCGGAGCACGGGTACGTCGGGGCGGCCGCTGCGACGACCGCCTCGTTCGTCGTCCTGGCCCTCAGCTCGGCCGGGACCTCCGCCCTCAAGGGGATCCCGCCGTTCTCCGTCGCCTCGGTCCTGATCGGGGCGTTCCTCGTCGCGGGGGCCTCTGTGGCGGGCGCCTACATCGATCAGGCGACCCAGCCATGGGCGATCGGCGGGCTCGCCGCCAAGGTCGGCATCTCGGTCACCCTCGTCGCCCTCCTGTACGCGGCCCTGCCCTCGCGAGAGCGGCGAGAGCTCCTCACTCGGATCAGGTCCCTGCGCTAGCGCGCGAGCCAGATGTCGCCCACGCCGCTCGGGGCGTAGTGGGCGTCGATGAAGGCCTGCACCCCGGGGCCGAGGCCCAATACCCCCGCATCGCGGATCACCGCGGCCGGCGGATCCGACTCCAGGGCGCGGAGGACGGCCGCGTCCTTTGCCTCCTCATCGAGGGAGCGCAGCATCCCGCGGTGAAGGAAGAAGTAGCGGTAAGCGTGCGGCTGGAAGGCCGCGCAGCCGGTCCACCCGGTCAGCACCGTGTCGTCGGGGCCGAGCTCGGCGCTCACGAAGTCGAACTGGGCCCGGAACTCCTCGATCGGTCGCTCCTCTGCCATCCGCCCGAGCTCGATGAGCGGAAAGGCGCAGAGCGCGGCGGCGCCGGCGGCCATGCGAGCCTGGGCCCCTGAGGAGCGGGCGACCGCAGCCAGCAGGCAGAAGGCGCCGAGCGCGACGAGCGCCGTGCCCAGGACCTCACCAGGGCGGAGGAAGTGCATCGCCCCGTACGCGGCCAACGCTCCTCCGAGGGCCACGGCGACCCCGAGCCCCGACCCCGCGCGCCAGGCGGCGAGGCCGAACATGCCAGCCAGGGCTGCCACGCCGAGCGGCTCGAGGAGCTCACTCCGGCTGATAGGGAGGAGGACCGCGGCCACCCCGACCGCCGCGAGGACCATGGCGCAGCGCGCGAGGAGGGCTCGACCGGAGGCCGCCCCCAGGCTCGCGAGCGCCGTCGCCGCGGCGCAGGCCAGCAGTGGCCAGAGCGGCATCAGGAACTGCGGCCACGGCACCGGGATCGTGAACCACCCCGCGAGGATCGAGCAGCTCGCGAGCACGGCGACCGCGGCCGCGGGGGCCCGATCATCGTTGGTGCGCGCCACCACGGTCAGCTCCATGAGTCCCAGGAGCCCCGCGCCAATCAGCAGCGGGTTACCGAGCAGGAGCGCCCCCAGGTACTCCCGTGGATCCAGCTCGCGGGGCCAGTTCATCGGACCGACGATGACCTCGCTCACGAAGGCTGCGAGCTGATCCTGATGGGCCAGCGACAGGAGCATGAGCACCAGCGGGAGGGCGCTCCATGCGACGAGCGTCACCAGGTCAGGCACGCCCTTGCGCACGCCAGCCAGGCCGCCCGACCGGAACTGCGTGTAGAGGACCGCCAACCCCAGCCCGATGGCCCCGAAGGCGAGCTTGAAGGTGAAGAGCAGACCGAACCCCAGGGCCGTCCCGGCCCCGGCGAAGCTCCTTCGTGGTCCACCTCGCAGCCCGTCCACGGTCAGCAGGACCGCGAGGGTCCAGAGCGCGGCCGCGGGGACGTCCGGGCGAATCTCCAGGGACTTGTCCACGAACAGCAGCGTCGTCGCGTGGAGCGCCACCGCCACGGCGGGGACCAGCCCGCCCCCGAACCGGCGGGCCAGGGCGAACGTGAGCATGAGCCCCGCGGCGGCGCAAGCCGCCATCAGGCCGCGCGAGACCATGACCGCCGTCCAGGACGGGCCGATGAGCTCGAGGGGGCCCGAGAGGAGCCACGCGAACCATGACGAGTGGTGCTCGAAGTAGTCGACGTGTGGCGTCAGCCCGCGGCTGATGCTGTATGCACCGTGGAGGTGCTGCAGTTCATCGACGTCGAAACCGCGCTGCAGGAGGAGCGGAATCCTGTGCAGGAGCATGACCCCCACAAGGACCAGCAGGAGGCGGCCGCCGTTCCCCTCGGACTGCTCGGGAGCCCCCTCCATCTCTCGAGGGGCCCCGGGGTTGGTGCTGGGGAGGTGATCCATGCGCGGGAGCCGCCGCGGCTCACTGGGGCCCATGTTAGGCGGGGATCGCCCCCGCCGCTCGCGGATCAGCGGCCTGCCGCGCCATGTTCAGCACGCGGGGCGAATCTCGCGGGGCTCCGGGGGCAACCACCGGCTCACGGCGCCATACAGGTCATCGAGGGAGATCGGCTTGGAGACGAAGTCGTTCATGCCAGCGCTGAGGCACGCTTCACGATCCCCCCTCATGGCGCTCGCCGTCATCGCGATGATGGGCGGCAGAGGCCGCCCGGTGGCTCGGAGCTGCTCCGTGGCTTCGAGCCCTGAGCACTCAGGCATATGCCAGTCCATCAGCACCAGATCGAAGGACCCCTCGAGCGTATGACGGACCGCCTCGTTGCCGTCCCTCGCCCACGAGACCTCTAGCCCAAAGCGCTCCAGCATCTTGCTGGCAATCTTCGCGTTGGTTGGGTTGTCCTCGGCGATCAGGACCCTCCCGGAGAGCGGTTGGCGCTCGTGCACCGACGGCTCCTCGAGGCTCGGGCCGACCTCGTTCTCGATGCGCTGGAGAGGCAGCTCGACCGTGAAGCTCGAGCCCTCGCCCTCGATACTCCGCGCGTGCACCCTGCCGCGCATCTGCTCGACGATCAGCCGACAGATCGTGAGACCGAGGCCTGATCCGCCGAAGCGGCGGGTCGTGGACTGGTCTGCCTGGGTGAACCGCTCGAAGATGCGCTCGAGTCGGTCAGGCGGAATCCCCACGCCGGTGTCCTTCACATCGATCACCATCTGCCCGGCACGGACTCCAAGGGAGATCGTGATGGAACCCTCGTGGGTGAACTTCAGCGCGTTCCCGACGAGGTTCATGACCACCTGACGGATCCGGAGGCTGTCCGCGAGGAAGTGTCCCCTCGCCCGCTCATCTGAGCGGAAGAAGAGGCGGAGGCCCTGCTCCTGGGCGCGAGGCTCGAGGAGGCTGACCACACGGCGAATCAGGTCCTCCAGGTCGGTGGGAGACTCCTGGAGGCCCAGCTTCCCAGACTCGATCTTCGAGAGGTCCAGGATGTCGTTGATGATCTGCATCAGCAGGCGCGCTGAGTCCTCGATCACCCCGATGCACGACTCCTGTTCGGAGTCCAGCGAGGTCTCCTTCAGGAGGGACGCCATCCCAAGCACCCCGTTCATCGGGGTTCGCAGCTCATGGCTCATGTTCGCCAGGAACTCGGACTTGGAGCGAGAGGCCTCCTCCGCGCGGCCCACGGCCTCCTTCAGCGCTTCCGTCCGCTGCAGGACCTTCTCCTCAAGATCATCCCGCGCGCTGGCCAGGGACTGGTTGGCCGACCATAGCTCCGACGCCTTCGTCTCCAGGAGGCTCTCAGCCTCCTGCCGCGCGCGCCTCTCCCTGCCAAGGCGCCTCACCCAGACGTCATCGTTCGTCGCCATCAGAGTCAGCTGATGATGAACCTGCAGGCCGTCCCTTCTCGGCCTTCCACGTCTTCACGCTGGATGCTTCGTGGGTCCCCGAAGTGCTGGAGGCAGCCGTCGATGAGACCCTCCGCGAAGTCTGCGAACGGTCGGGGGGACGTGTACGTCAGATCCACCCCGCCACACTCGAGCCGCACCACTTCGAACGAGGGCAGCTCGGCGTCGGGGTAGAGCTTGCGAACCGCCGTGTGGATCGTGTCTTCGATTCCACCGAGGAACGTGGGCGCGTCCTCGACCCCCTCGAAGAACTCAGGGAACTTCTGGTGGAACCTGCTGAAGAGGTGCTCCCCGAATGCCCTGATCAGAACGGGCACCGGAATACCCGACCGCTCTCCAAGCTTCTGGACCAGGGCGACCAGCTCCCGAAAGTCGTAGGTCCCGACCGTCGTGTAGGCGCCCCCGGTCGACAGCTCGCAGCCGTCGACGAGCGCGTCGACCTCGTCGAGCCCGCTCTGCTGCTCGATCATCTCGAAGAACTCTGTGAACACGATGCCTTTCATTGCTGGATCTCCTGGGGAATCCGGGACCGGGCGAGGTCCCGTGTCCGAGTCGATCGGGAAAGTGCCCGGATTGCTTTAGGCCTTTCTGCGCCTGGTTGAGTCACGGCTCGCGCCGGTCCTCCTGGTTCTCTCGCTGGGGTCGCCCCGGGCCTCGCTCCCGACCTCCCGGCGCCCCGTGGAGGGCACCCTGACCCTTGAATCCAGGGGATCAGCTGACTCGTACTAACACTTACCCTAGGGCCGCGCGCGTTCGGCGAGCAGCGACGGGCGGCGCTGAGGAGCGGGGACGGCAGCTCTCAGCATTTCCTCATGAAGACCGCGCGAGCGCCCCCGGGGCGACGATGGCTCGGGCTGACCGATTCACCCTGAGAAACGAAGCGCCCCAATCCCGGTCTGGCGGCTCTTTCTCCCGTGCGGAGGAGATGGAGCGCGCCCGGGACCCCAGTATTTGGATGTCCCTCCCCGCTCTCGCCCGCGTGTTTATCTCTGGGTTGTGCGAACAAATCCGGACATCAAATGATCACAAGTACGTCAGGACGCGAACTGCTCGTCGGCTCGTGTTTCTCCATCGCCGTCCCATCCAGGTCCATCCCCATGATTTCGCGCGTCCTCTCCACCGCTGCGTTCCTCGCCATCGCTTCCCCGACCCTGGCCCAGGGTCAAGGCCCCTCGATCCCGGCGACGCCGAGCATCGCCAACGCGGTCCCCGGCCCCTTCGGCTTCGTGCGGTGCCTGACGCCTGACCTCGACCCTAGCCAGTCGATGTTCCTGCCGCCCTCGGACTGCAGCGCGAACAGCACCAACCCCACGAGCGCCTACTCGCCGGCGAACCTGGACGAGATCGTGATCCCGGTGGTGTTCCACGTGATCCGCGACAACAACGGCGGCGGCAACGTGCCGAACTCCCGCGTCATCAGCCAGGTCGAGATCTTCAACGAGGACTTCCGCGCCCTCGCCGGCACGCCGGGCGCGCCGGGCGTCGACACCAAGGTGAGCTTCGTCCTCGCGACCACCGACCCCCAGGGCCAGGCGTCCACTGGGATCATCCGGTACGACAACTCGAGCTGGTTCAACGACAACGGGAGCTACTGGAACAGCATCGCGTGGGACCCCAACGTCTACCTCAACGTCTACACCCTCGGCGCCCCGAGCGGCAGCTCGAACGTCCTCGGCTACGTGCCCTACTTCCCCCAGAGCGGGAACGCCGGGAGCAACTCGGACCGGGTCGTCCTCCTGAACGGGACGGTCGGACGAAACGCGCCGCTCGCTCCCTACAACCAGGGCCGCACCGGGACCCATGAGGTGGGGCACTACCTCGGCCTCTACCACACGTTCCAGTCCGGCTGCGGCGGCTCCAACTGCAACACCAGCGGCGACCGCATCTGCGACACGAACCCCGAGTCCAACCCGGAGTTCAACTGCTCGACGGGGTCGTCGAGCTGCGGGAGCACGGACCCCGTCCGCAACTACATGAACTACAGCACGGACACGTGCATGACGAACTTCACCGAGGAGCAGGCTCGCCGGATCCGCTGCACCCTCGAGTTCTACCGGCCCAACCTCGGGACCCCCATCGGCCCGGTCCTCGGCTCGAACTACTGCGACGAGACCCCGAACAGCACGGGCCTTCCCGCGACTCTCGTGGGGACCGGCACCAAGCAGATCGCCAACAACGACTTCGGCCTCTACGCCCAGGGCCTCCCCGTCGGCTCGCCGGGTTACTTCATCTGCAGCCCTAACCAGGCGCAGGTGCCCGGTCCGGGCGGCTCCCAGGGCACGCTCTGCGTGGGGGCCTCCACCGGACGCTACCTGAGCCAGGTCGGCAACTCCGGCATCTTCGGGATCATCCCGCTGACCGTGGACCTCACGGCCATCCCCCAGCCCACTGGCAACGTCGCCGTGCAGCCCGGCGACACCTGGAACTTCCAGTGCTGGTACCGGGACTCGATCCTCGGCTTCCCGGTCTCGAACTTCACTGACGGGTACACCATCACCTTCGAGTGAACCTCGGGAGGGGCGCGCCCCTCCAACGAGGAAGCGGCCCGTCAGCCGACGCCTTGCGTCGGCTGACGGGCCGTCTCGGTTGGGGGCCAGTCAGCTTGCCCAGGCGTCGACCATGGCCAGCATCGCGCTGGAGATCGTCGCGCACTCCTCCTCCGAGGTACACGCGGGCGGGAGCGCGTAGACCACGTTGCCCAGGGGGCGGAGCAGCGCTCCCTTCTCCCTGGCGACACCGCGGAGCTTCGGACCGCGCGCGCTGAGGTAGCCCGAGTCCTCCCCAGTCAGGTCGAAGGCCACCATCCCGCCGAGGTGGCGGAGGTTCACCACGCGCTCGTCGCCCTCGAGGGACGAGAGGCCGCCGAGGATCCACTCGCCCACCCGCTGCAGCTGACCCGGGGTGTCGCGCTCCTCATTCACCCGCAGGGACTCGAGGGCCACAGCGCAGCCGGTGGGGTTCCCGGTGAAGGTGTGCCCGTGGAACAGCGCCCGCGTGCGAACGTCGCTCAGGAAGGTCTCGTAGAGCGCCTCGGTGGCCATGGTGGCCGAGAGCGGATACATGCCCCCGGTGAGCCCCTTGGCCAGGCACAAGAGGTCGGGCGTGACCCCGCAGGCGAGGCACGAGAAGAGGGCGCCCGTGCGGCCGAAGCCCGTCATGACCTCGTCGGCGATGAGGAAGAGCCCGCGCTCGTCGCAGGCAGCGCGGGTGGCCCGCACCACGGACGCGTCGTGGATCTTCATCCCCGCGGCCCCCTGCAGGCGCGGCTCGAGGATGACCCCCGCCGCGCGCTCGCCGAGCTGGTCCAGGGCCGAGGTGATGGCGGCCGCCTCGGCGGGGACGCGCTGCACCTCGAAGAGGAACGGCGCAAAGGGCATGAAGAACGGATCAGGGTCGCCCACCGCCATGGCTCCGAAGGTGTCGCCGTGGTAGCCGCCCTCCAGCGCCACGAAGACCCGGCGCTGGGGCTGGTCCCGCTGGGCGTGGGCCTGCAGCGCGATCTTCAGGGCCACCTCCACCGCCGTCGAGCCGTCGTCGCTGAAGAAGGTCCGGGTCAGCCCCTCCGGAGCGACGCGCGTGAGCTCCTCGGCCAGCGCGACCCCCGGCTCGTGGGTGGCCCCGGCGAAGAGCACGTGGTCGAGCCGCTCCATCTGGGCCCGCGCCGCCTCCACCAGCCGCGGCTCGCCGTGACCGTGCAGGGTCGCCCACCAGGAGGAGATCCCGTCCACCAGCTCGGTCCCGTCGTCCAGGACCAGCCGCGCGCCGCTGGCAGACCGCACCGCGATGGGCGCGGGCTCCGTGGCAGCCTGGGTGTAGGGGTGCCAGACGTGGCGCGCGTCCCGTGAGATGAGGTCTTCAGCCATGGTTCATTGCCTCCGGATCGCGTCGGCGAGCGGGTGTTCTTCGAGCCACGCCTCGATGGCCCCCCGGTCGAGCGGCGCGAGGACCGGCAGCTCGAAGAGGCGGGGCACGTGGGCGGCGAGGGTCGCGGCGTTCTCCGCGTGGGGCTCGCCCACCAGGATGAGCGCCGACGGCGCGAGCCTCCGGGCCCGCAGGGCCTCCAGGGTGAGCAGGGTGTGGTTGAGGGTCCCCAGCGCCGAGCGTGCCACGAGCACGACCTGCGGGCGCACGCGCGCGAGCCAGTCCGCCTGGGTGAAGGTCGGCGTGAGGGGCACGTGGAGGCCCCCGGCGAACTCGACCACCAGGGGGGCGGGCGCGGCCTCGGCCACGCGCTCGCCCAGCGCGGCGTGGAGCACCTCGGGGTCGATCGCGGCCCCCGCGGCGGCCGCGGCGGTGTGGGGCGAGGCGGGGAGGGGGAACTCGTAGGTGGGCGGCGCGATGACCCGCTCCCCTTCGAGGTGGGGGCCCGCCAGGTCCTCGACCGTCGAAGAGTCGCTGTCCTCTCCGGTCTGCACCGGCTTCCAGTAGCGGGCGTCCAGGGCCCGGGCCACGGCGGCGGCCACCACCGTCTTGCCGATGTCGGTGTCCGTGCCGACGATGAAGACCGGGGCCTGAGGCGGCCTGTTGGCCGAGGAGACCGGGACAGGGACCGGCGCGGTGCGGTCCCCCTCCACGCCAGCAGAGCCGCCGGCCAGGATCGGCGCGAGCCCGTCGAGCAGGGCGTCCACGTCCTCAGCGCGGTGCGCCGCGTGGCAGGCCACGCGCAGCTGCGCGGCGCCCGGTCGGACGGTGGGCTGGCGGACCGCGCGGACCCCGAGCCCCAGGGCCCGCAGGGCGTCGGCGGCCGCCACGGCCCGGCGCTCATCGCCGATGGGGATCGGCACGATCGCGGCGTCCGGAGGCGAGGTCCCCGCGCCCGCGGCGATGCGAAGGGCGTGCGTCCTCAGGACCTGCCGGGCCTCCTCCGCCTCGGCGACGAGCTCGATGGACGCTCCGAGCGCCCCCACCACCGCGGGCGCCACCGCCGTGGAGAACATGAACCCCCGGCCCTTGTGCACCACGGCGTCCACGAGGGCCCGGGAGCCCGCGAGGAAGGCGCCGGCGGCCCCGAGCGCCTTGCCGCCGGTGAGGATCTGCGCCACCAGCGCGTCGGGCGACGCGCCGGAGGCGGCGAAGCCCCCGCGCCCGCGCAGGCCGACGATCCCGAGCGCGTGGGCCTCATCCACGATCAGGCCCGCCCCGTGCTGGGAGCACGCCTCGGAGAGCTCGGCCAGGGGCGCCAGGTCACCGCCCATGCTGAAGATGGACTCGGTGACGCAGAACACCCGTCGCGCCCCGCGGCTCTCCGCGAGCAGCTGCGCCGCGTGCGCCGCGTCCCCGTGGCGATAGATCTTCACCCGGGCCCGGGAGAGGCGTATCCCGTCGATCAGCGAGGCGTGGTTGTCCTCGTCGGAGACCACCACGTCCGAGGGCCCCGCGATGGCCGCCATGAGCGTGAGGTTCGCCTGGTACCCCGAGGGGAGGAGGAGCGCCCCCTCGGCCCCGATCCAGCGCGCGAGCTGGGCCTCGACCTCGGCCGTCGCGGGGGAGCCCCCGCCCAGGAGCCGCGCCGCCCGGCCGCCGGCGCCGTGCCGCTCCGCGGCCTCGGACGCCGCGGCGCAGACCGCGGGGTGCCCGGCCATGCCGAGGTAGTCATTGCTCGTGAAGTCCACGGCGACGCCGCCCGCGGCCCCGCTGTCCTCCACCGAGCGACCCAGTCCCCGTCGGCGCCAGTCCGCGACCTCCGCCGCCAGCGCCCGGTCGAGCGAGTTCCCCTCAGCGGGACCCATCAGCGAGCGGGCGCAGGCCCACGCGGGCCAGGAGCGCGGCGTCCGAGGTGGGCTCAGGGTTCGGCGTGGTCAGCAGCGCGTCGCCGACGAAGATCGAGTTCACGCCGCCGAGGAAGCACAGGGCCTGGGCCTCCTCGGTCATCTCCTGCCGGCCCGCCGAGAGGCGCACGGCGGCGCGGGGCATGAGGATCCTGGCGGCGGCGCACACGCGCACGATCTCGTCCCAGGGCAGAGGCTCGGAGTCCTCGAGCGGAGTGCCCTGGACCGGCACCAGCGCGTTGATGGGGACGCTCTCGGGGGGCGGGTCGAGGACGGCAAGCTCGGCCAGGAAGGCGGCGCGGTCCTCGCGGGACTCGCCCATGCCGAGGATCCCGCCGGAGCAGACCTTCATGCCGGCCGACCGCACGTTCTCGAGGGTCTCGAGGCGGTCGTCGTAGGTCCGCGTCCCGATGACCTTCTCGTAGTGCTCGCG
>Ga0055584_100003378_pt1 | contig 15740 bp, 12 predicted proteins | sample OSDHelmetaG_FD_58716 | JGI IMG/M metagenome (GOLD analysis project Ga0055584, IMG submission 58716) | Pelagic marine sediment microbial communities from the LTER site Helgoland, North Sea, for post-phytoplankton bloom and carbon turnover... | ecosystem: Environmental > Aquatic > Marine >... | reverse complement strand
CGGATTTTGAGGCCTGCCAAGGCCAGCACAAAGCAAGTCACCGCGATCGTGGCCACAATCCAGGTCTCCCTACGCACACGCACCTCCGCTGCAACGTGCTAATCCAGTATGGAACGCTGCGTCGAGGGTCAGTAATGAGCCAGTGGGCGACAAGACAGGTCAAGGGTCAGTTTCGCGATGTTCAACTGGACCTGGGTGGTCGTCCGGTCAAATTGCTGCCGTGGATTGGGCCCATGCAGCTTCTGCGGAACGACGCTTGTCGGGCCTGTGGCGATTGGCCCAGAAAGACCCCGTGTGCGGACTGCGGCGTCACAGCCTCCGAGGCGGACAAACTCACCAATCGGCTGGCCGCCCGCATGGGAGGGGATCTGCTCACCGCTGCCGAGACTGCAGGAGAGCGGGGCTGTCATGTATTGGCTGTGCGCTTTGCCACCACCGCGTGGCACTTAGGCATCGACCCAGATGTGGCCATCACCGTTCGTCTTCAGGAGTTGAAGGCTGCCGGGTCGGCCGAGCTGGCTGCGGAAGAAGCGTTGCGCTGGGCCATGCCGCTGCGTGCACCGCCTTACGCTGCTGGAATCGCCGCGGAGCTGTTGGCAGGCATTGGCCGCGAGAGCGAGGCTTTGGTACTCATTGACAAAGCGCTTGAGCGCACCCCCGAAGACGACTGCCTTCGCATGGGTCGTGCTCGAGTGCTGTTGGGACAGGGTGAGCTCAAGCTGGCAGGCACAGAGTCTGCTGCGCTCTGCGTGCCCGGTCGTGAGTTGTTCGCAGAGGCCCTGCAGCTTGCGTTGGATGCGGCTGGACAACTGCTCAAGGCAGGGCATTCGGACGAGGCCCTGTTGGTTCTGGACGCCACGGCGCCGCACGGCCATCGGAATCCTGACGTGTGCGAGGCCATCGCCAGTGCGGAGACCCAGAGAGACCGACTGCCCAGCGCCAGGCGTTGGTTGGTACACGCCTTGTCGTTGGATCCCATGCGTCCAGGGGCCCGTAAACGTCTGGGGCAGCTCGAAGATTTGATGGGGATCGCGCGGAGTATTCACTAAGCCTGTCGACGCAGGGAGCGTGTCAAACCGGGCGAAGCGAGCTCTGCGTCGGTAGAGCCTACCTGGTCTTCGACCGCAGCGGGCTCGCATGGCCAGGATCTGGCACCTGCCATCCCAGGCTGGGGCGGGCTACGCTTTGGGGTATGTCTTTGCCGCCCGTGGCCCTATTTGACCGTCTCCAGCAGCTGCGCCAGCAGGGGGACCGACCTGCCTTTCATGCCCTGGGCGACCAACTCAACGCCGAGTCTCCAGAAGCGCTCTGGTCCCTGTTGTTGCCGCGCTTGCAACCCCAAGACCGCAGCTTGCTCATGGCCCTTGGCAAGGCAATCTCTCTGCGTCCAAACTTCGCGCGGCCCGGCGTTACCCTAAAGATTCGCAGCCAGGAGGCTGTAGAGGCGCTCACCCTGATTGGCTGCGACTTGGGACCAGGACTGGTGCGCATGGTCATCACGCCAGGTGTAGGCCGAGAGGGTCTGCCCCAGTTGCTCAAGGCGCTGCCGACCGAGCATCTCACGGAGCTGCGCATGGATGAGAACGGTGTGCGGGACCGCCAGCCCCAGGTCAAGCGCGGGCCGGGCAACGTGATCCACCTGGGGTTGCTGGGCGACAACCGCCTGTTGGAGGTGCTGCGGACGCTTCCAGCCCTGCGGGACCTGCGCCTCTGCGAGAACCGCATCGCGAAAGAAGGCGCGAGCCTCTTGGCCGCCATGCCCCTTCGCAAGCTGGACCTGCGGGCGAATCCAGTGGGGGACGCAGGTGCCATTCGCTTGTCTGCGTCCAAGACCCTGCGGGTGCTCAAGCTCGCTGACTGTGGCATTGGCGCCGCTGGGGTGGTCGCCCTGAGCTGCCTGCCAGAGCTGTTGGAGTTGGACTTGTCTGGCAACACCTTGGGAGCCCAGGGCGTGCGTGCCTTGTCCCGGACCGAAGGCCTTCTCCGCCTGACCCTGCGTGGATGTGGTCTGGAAGAGAAGCAACTCTCATGCTTGCGCTCAGCTATTCCGGAGCTTCGAGCTTGATACTGCGGGCTCTTTTAACAGCCTCCTCTGCAGGGAACCCCCGGGGTGGTGCGTTGTGGCGACCAGGACAGCGGGCTTCTGGAGAGTGGCGCTCAGGTCTGATGGTGGCACGAAGAGCTGCCCTGCCCTTAGAAGGAGCTCCGTAGCCAAAGGGGGACTCTCTGAACTCGGCTTTCCACGGGGGCTTCTTCAGGCGCAGCGCGTCCGTCTCTGAGCTTGTCAGTGCCTACCTTAGGCCGCCGTCTCCTTGGCCAAGTCTGGGGCGTTGTGCTAAGGCGCGTATCCCTCTGGCAGTTTGCCAAATCCCTTTGTATTTTCTAGCTATAGATCAGCGGCCCAGGCCCTGACATCGGAGAGACCCATGCGGAACATGATCTTCTCGGCCCTGGCTCTCGCCAGCCTGGCCGCCTGCGCCCCCAAGGCTGACCACGACGAACTCGCTTCCAGAGTCGACGCTCTCGAAGCGCGCTTGGGCAAGGTGGAGAGCGCTCCTGCCAGTGGTCGTGGTGCAGCACCTGCCATCAACGCCGCCGACGAGGCCAAGGCTCAGGAGGTCTTCGGACGCTTCAACGACGCCATGGGCAAGGGCGACATGGCGACGGCCAAGAAGGAGCTCGATGGGCTCTTTAAGGACTTTGGCAGCACCCAGACCGCCTCCAAGGCCATCCGCTACAAGCGTGAGCTTGACGTGATCGGCGCCGATGTCAAGAACCCCAGCATCGATGCCATGTACGTCGGCGCCGAGAGCGACATCGACTTTGCTTCCGGTACCACTCTGGTGGTCTTCTGGGAAGTCTGGTGCCCTCACTGCCGCACCGAGGTCCCCAAGATGAAGGAGGTCGCCACCAAGTACGAGGGCAAGATGGACGTGGTCGGTCTGACCCGCCTCACCAAGTCCGCGACCGAAGAGAAGGTCAACGAGTTCATCAAGGAGCAAGAGGTGAACTACACCATGGCCAAGGAAAACGGCGAGACCGCCAGTGCCTTTGCCGTGTCGGGCATCCCTGCTGCTGCGGTCGTCAAGGACGGCAAGATCGTCTGGCGTGGACACCCAGGCCGCCTGAACGACGACACCATCGCCAGCTTCCTCTAAGCTTGGTGCTGTGACGACGAGGGCCCCCTCGGACTTCGGTCTCTGGGGGCCTTCCTTTCTCTGGGGGCCTTCCTTTCTCTGGGGGACAATGGGGGTGGCTTGGACGTTGCCTAGTTGGCATGGGTGGCACCTGCGACGTCGGTTAAGGCGGTGAGCAACCTATTGGAGGACCCGTGGCCAACGACCGCATCGCTCAGCTCCTCGGCGACGAAGCCGACAGCTTGCTCAACCACAGCTGCACGACCATTCCTGCTGCCCGTCTGACGCAGACCGGTCCAGACTTGGTGAACCGGGTCTGGGCCAAATCTGATCGCAACGTGCGCACCTTGCGCAACATTCAGGCGCTCTACGGGAACGGTCGCCTGGCAAACACCGGCTACCTGAGCATCCTGCCCGTCGACCAGGGCATTGAGCACAGCGCGGGCGCCAGCTTTGCGCCCAACCCGGACTACTTCGACCCCCAGAACATCATCGAGCTGGCTTACGAAGGTGGCTGCAACGCTGTGGCCAGCACCTTGGGTGTTCTCGGCATGGTCGCGCGTGAATGGGCCCACAAGATTCCCCTCATGCTGAAGATCAACCACAACGAGCTGCTCACGGTGCCCAACACCTTCGAGCAGATCCTCTTTGGCCAGATCGAGCAAGCTTACGAGATGGGCTGCACCGCTGTTGGCGCCACCATCTACTTCGGTTCCGAGGATTCCAACCGCCAGATCGTCGAGGTCGCTCAGGCCTTTGCGCACGCCCACGAGCTGGGGATGGCCACAGTGCTTTGGGCCTACCTGCGCAACCCGGCCTTCAAGAGCGGCGGGGTCGATTACCACACCAGCGCCGACCTGACAGGTCAGGCCAACCACTTGGCCGCCACCCTGCACGCTGACATCGTGAAGCAGAAGATGGCCACCAACAATGGCGGCTATCGGGCTCTGAACATGGGCGACTCGGCCTATGGAAAGTTCGACGAACGGATCTACACCGAGCTGAGCTCGGACCATCCGATTGACCTTGTGCGCTACCAAGTGGCCAATTGCTTCATGGGCCGCGTGGGTCTGATCAACAGCGGTGGTGGCTCGGGCAAGAACGATTTGGCACAAGCTGTACGCACGGCAGTCATCAACAAGCGCGCTGGCGGAGTCGGCCTGATTAGCGGCCGTAAGGCCTTCCAGAAGACCCGCGCCCAAGGCATTGAGCTGCTCAATGCCATCCAGGATGTTTACCTGGACAAGGGCGTTACTCTTGCCTGAAGGGCCTTGCTCGTAGCGAATGCGCTATCCTGTTGTCACGCGCCCGGGCCTTGTTGGACTTGGGCAGGAGGAGATCGATGCTGTTCGTGCTCACGTTGATGCTAGCCTGTCCCGAGCCCCCCTCGGAAAGTGCAGAGGTAGAGAATGCCGGAACTCCCATGGGAGGCGGTGCTGGACAGCCCGGTTTAGCGGGTGAAGGTCCTGGAGATGGCCCCCCCCCCGAAGCGGGGCCGGGTCCAGGTGGCGGCACTGGGGGTCCGCCTGCGTACAACAGCGAGGTGGCCAACTCCCAGGCTGACCTATCCGAGCAGGCTGACGCGATCACGATCAGCGGTTCCCTGACTTGCACCACGAGCCAGGGGCCCTTTGTAGTGCATGTTTTCCCACCGCCCCCCGATGGCCAAGCAGGGGAGATCAACAATGAGCCACCCCAGCCCGTGGCTGGCATGACGGTCAAGGAGGCAGGGGACTTTTCTCTCAAGGCCCCCAAGGGCACCATCGGTATGGTGCTCGCTTTTGACGACTCAGACGAAAACAATGAGCCGTCTGATGCGGGTATTTTCTTTGCCAACAGTGGTAAGCCTGTGGATCTGAGTGGAGACCTGAGCGTGAGCTTGGACTGCGCCGAAGTCGCTCCCCCCCTGTCTGGCGATGACGCGCCCGTAGGCCCCCTGTCACCTCCGACCCCGGTCGAGGCCCCTGAGGCTCAAGAAGAAGGCGGTGAGAGGGGGCCGGCCCCAGAGGACGGAACAGCTACGCCTCCGCCCGGACCGGGTGTGGTTGGCGAACTGAATGCTGGAGAACCACCCGAGGGAGGCGAAATGGGCCCTCCCGGTGGGCCTCCTGCCGGGAACGGGGATGGCCCTTCTGGCCCTCCCCCCGAGGGAGGCGCTGCACCTCAGTAAGGAGGATCCCCTCCTACCTTGCCCAAGTCGGTTAGCCGGGGGGTCCAATGAAATCCTGGACTCCTTCAAGCTGGCGCGGGCTGCCGATCTCTCAGCAGCCCGACTACTCCGACCCCATGGCCGTCAAGGCGGCCACGCAGCGGCTGCAGGCCCTGCCACCCCTGGTGCATACGGGGGAGGTAGATCGTCTGCGACAGCAACTCGCCCGTGCCAGTCGCGGGGAGGCCTTTGTGCTTCAGGGCGGCGATTGCGCAGAGCGCTTCGTTGATCTGAATGCCCAGGCTATCCAGGACAAGCTCAAGATCTTGCTCCAGATGAGCGTTGTGTTGACCTGGGGGGCGCGCATCCCGGTGATTCGGGTGGCCCGCATGGCTGGGCAGTTCGCAAAGCCGCGCTCCAAGCCCACCGAGATCGTAGACGGTGTTGAGATCCCCACCTACCGGGGTGACCACATCAACAGCCATGATCCCTCGGATCGCCAACCCAATCCACAGCGGCTGGTGCAGGCTTACTTCCACGCTGCCACAACGCTGAACTACGTGCGGGCCTTGCTGGATGGTGGCTTTGCGGATTTAAGGCATCCCCAGCACTGGGACCTGGGCTTTGTGCGCAAGCCTACGCACCGTGCCGCGTACCAGGACTTGGTCTCTCGTATCTTAGAGGCGGTGGACTTTATGGACGCCGTGGGGGCTGACTCACAGGGTGCTCTCTCGCGGGTGGACTTTTTCACCTCGCACGAGGGTCTGCTGCTCCCCTACGAACAGGCCATGACGGTAGAGACCGAGACTGGGGCCTACAACCTCGGGGCACACTTCCTCTGGATTGGTGATCGCACGCGTCAGCTGGACCAGGCCCACGTCGAGTACTTCCGTGGGATCCGCAACCCCATCGGCGTCAAGTGCGGACCGACCATGGCGCCCGACGAACTGAAGCGCGTCTGCGAGACGCTAAATCCGGACAACGAGCCCGGTCGCCTGACTTTGATCACGCGATACGGCGCCTCCAAGGTTCAGGGGCTTTTGCCTGGCCACATCCAGGCTGTTCAGGAGTGCGGTGCCCAGGTCACTTGGTCCTGCGACCCCATGCATGGAAACACCCGCGGTACCCAAGACGGTTTGAAAACGCGGGATGTGTCCAACATCCTGGGGGAGCTGTCCGCAGTGATGGACGGCCACCAAGCCGCCGGAAGCGTCTTGGGCGGGGTTCACTTTGAGATGACTGGAGAAGACGTCACAGAGTGCGTTGGCGGTCCCCAGGACCTAGCAGACCACGAGCTGGCGGAAGGCTACGAGAGCTTCTGTGATCCGCGCTTGAACTATGGCCAAAGCATGGAGATAGCTTTCCTCATCGCCCAGCGGCTGCGTCGGGAGACCTGAGCGGTGCGCTACGTCACTGAGATGCTGGACACCCTGTTCCAGCTAATTGGCGTGCAACTCCCCCCATGGGGGGGCACGGTTTTTCTCCTGTGCGTCTTGGTGCTCCTGGGCCCCTTTTTTTACCGGAACAGCCTGACCAAAAAGGCCCGCAAGAGGCTCCAAGCCCTGAGTGCACAGGGCGGCCAAGCCCGCTTGGATGGTGAAGCCGAGGTTTTGGAGTTGGTGCGTGGCCATCCATTCGGCCTTGTGGTCGTCGTAGAGGAGGCCAGCAAGCGTGGCATGCATCGCTTGGTCGAGCAGGGGCTGGAGGCGCTGGACCGCACCGGGCGACACCGGGACCAGTTTCACCGACTCTCTCGTGAGCTTGGAGAAAAGCCAACAACCGCGGCAGCCCAAGCCATTGCCATTGAGCGCCTACGAGAAACCGGTCTGCATGTTCAAGCAAAGCTTCGGCTGAACAAGGCGCTGCTCAGGTTCCCAGACCATCCTGAGTTGTTGGCACTCATCCCGGGCGAGGAGTAGGCCCGGCGCCTACTCGAAGAGTGCGGCCCGGATGGTCGGGTTGATGGCGCACGCCAGAACCAGACTGATCAGGAAGCCCAGACCCACCTTGAGCAGGTCCTTGCCCATCAGCTGAAGGCTGTTGATGAGCGGTCGGTCGTGTGCCTTGGCGAAGCTCAGACCGAGTTCGCGTCCAGCCAGCAAGCCGACGAAGACCCAGGTGGTGCTCATTGGGATGTCCGACTGCACCTTGAAGACGTAGAGAATGACTGCGTAGAGCAGGTCAATCACCGTTGCGGCGCGCACATCGACCACGTTGGACTTCTCTTCCACGACCTTCTGGATGCGCTCGCCACCCTGCCAGAAAAGAAGACCCAAGCCGGCGAAAATGACACCTGCGAACGCGGCGAACTGCCAGACGCTCAGGCTACGTGGCAGGTAGACGGCCACGTTGGCTGCGTCCTGCTGTAGCCACACGGACCACAGGGTACCCGAGATGACCCACTGGCCAACACCCCATGCAGGATGGGCCTTGCCTACAAAGCGACGCTGCATGTAGCGGCCCAGAGTCACCCAGAGCAGGATGGCCAGGCCAAAGGCGATGCCGTAGCCTGTCAGACTCTTTGCGGTGATGGCCCAGATACTCTTGCCGCTTGCAGCAAAGCAGCTCAGCAGAAGAAAAGTGGTGCTGACAGGCATGCGCAGGCGTGTCAGGATCAGCAGGAAGAGCGGTGCGGCTACTTGAAGCCACTGAAACTCGGTCGGTGCGGTCTCAAATCCCTTGGACGCCAAGCGGCCGTAGCTGACGTCTCCACCGTAGTTCACCCAAGAGTATGCAGCCGTGGCCAGGAAGATGCCGCCCATGAACAGCCAGAGCACCCACCAGGGGCGGTGCTTATTGGACGCAATGAAGGTGCCCAAGGTCTGGATGGAGTCGTTGGCCACTGCAGAGTAGGCCGCGATTCCAAAGCCGACCCACATCGCGATGTGGGGCGTTTGATAGGTCAGTCCTGTGACCAAAAAGGCCACCAGCATGAGCGCAATAAAGACGCTCTCCTTACGGAGAAGGTCGACAAAAACGCGACTGGGTGCCTGGATGGCATCCCGAGCTTGATTTGGCGCTGGCGCGTTCACGAGCAAGAGACTCACGGTTGTAGAACCCCGGTTTAGAGTCCTTGTGTGTCGGGACGGTGGCACCGCAGCACCGCCGGAGTTTCACAAAGAGTCTGCCTGGATAGTTTTTTCTATAGGTATATAGAACTACTGGATAATCATAAGATTCTGTATGGTGGGTCACCGCTGTGACGTTTTTGGTTCCCCGATCGCGGGTCTCCCTCTGCGTCACAATGTCGGGTAAGGTGCTGCCCAAATCGGAGTAAGACGATGCTGATGCTAATACTCGCGCTCGGTTGTGTAGGCGCTGAGGAAGGCTGCCAAGCTGGACCCCCGAGCTTTTTCGTAGAGCCCTTGAACGAGTCCGGTGCTTTCCTCACCGAGATCGAGGTTGACTGGGCCCAAGCGGCCGCCGAAGACTCCAGCATGATCCCTTGTACCTTGGGTGAAGAGTACTGGGAGTGTGGTCAGGGCCAGCCCTTTGCATACAAGGTGTACTTGGGCGGTCCAGGCTGGAACCGCCAGGTCGAGCGCATCGACGTTGAGGTTCCTGTGGATGCCTGCGCCCCCGACCGCACAGTGCTCACGACCACAATGCTGCCTGAATAGAAGGCTCAGGGGCAGGACTCCTGTACTGAGTAGCTGACAAGAACCTCGCTGGCGTGCTGCAGCCCGTTCATCTGAACACTGTTGGAGGCCTCATCGAACACCCAGCGGCTGCTGGTGGTCCCGTCCACTTTTACTTGGATGGAAGCTCTTGCTGCTGGCTCGCTGAGTTCGAACTGCCAAGCGTTGTTCAGAGTCGCCAATGCTATGTCTTCGGCGTACTGCGCCCAGTCCGTGGTGCAGATGGACATGGACAAGCCCCCTGTGGCCGAGATTGCCTCGCTGTAGCCAGCGTCCCCTTCATTGCAGTCCTCGGTGTCGACCACGCCGCTTAGAGTGAGCAGGCTCTCGGGCACAATCTTCAGGTATTCCCCCAGCCAGTAGTCGTAGGTCCAGGACGCGGCCTGTTCGACTGAGCGCTCCGGCTCATCGCTCACGAAGATGACGTGCAGTGGGGCGTCCTCACGTCGAAATCCGCTGTTGCAGGCGTCGAGCTGGCGAAGGCCTCGGTCCAAGATCTTGAAGAGGGCCTCGTCGTCGCTGATCTCCCGGTCCTCTCCCGCAGTGACCGCCGCCGAGAACACGGCGCTTAGGTCCGGTGTCGTCGCCTTGATCACGCCGCTGTTGAAACAGCCCGCATCGTAGGTCAACACGCCGATGTGCCATGTGCTCGTGACCCCCTCCAGCGTGGTGATCAAGGTCTCGAAGTTTGACGCCAACGCATCGGCGTCGTTGTCCATCGAACCGCTCTGGTCCACTGCGAAGATCAGGTCCACCGGCGGATTGGGGTCGATGCTGAAGCGATCCTCCACCTCGGTCGTCTGCAGTCCGGTGCCTAGCTGTTCCGCCAAGACCTCGGAGCGTGGATCGTTGGAGATGAAGCTCTGTCCACCACTGTTCAGACCCACAACGCCTGGCACCCACTGCACTTCCAGGTCTGCCCAGGCGCCGGGTTGCAGGGAGACGGGCAACTCGGGGCCACTCAGGATCACAAAGTCCCCGTTGCCGACGGGGTCGATGGCGCTCAGCTCCAGGGGGGCGTTCCCCACGTTCTGGGCCACGAGGTTCCGCGTGCTGGAGCAGCCCAGGGTGGCCTCGCCAAAGTCGTGCGGGCTTGGGCTGATGACCAACCATGGGCTCAGGCCGCGGCCTGTCAGATCCACCCCTGTGATCGGGGTCTCCAGGTCGCTGCTGGCGACGAGGAGTGTCGCCTGGTGGTTCTCGGGCTTGGAGGGGGTGAAGTAGACCTCGAACTCCACGCTCTCGCCGGGCATCAGGTCCAAGAACAGGTCTTCGTCGTTTACACGAAAGCCCTCGTCACCCTCGATGCTCAGGCCCTCGATGCTCAGGAGTCCTACGCCCACGCTGGAGAGCGTGACGGTCTGGCTGCGCTCATCGCCGAGCTCCAGAGTCAGGAAGTCAATGGCCAAGGGGTCCACGGCGATCTTGGGATCTCCGGTCCAGGGGTCTTCCGAGCGGACAAAGAGACCGTTCTCGGTGCAAGCAATCATGAGCAACATGGCAGTCATCGCGGGTCCTTAGAAGAGTCGGCGGTAGCCAAAGGAGGGAGAGAGCACCAAGCCTGAAGCCAGGCCTGTGAGCACCGTTGTCTGGGGTACGGTAGAGGCCGCAAAGCGCAGCGTGACCTCGCCATTGGGAAGGTCTACTGACAAGGCAGGCGCGATAGTCCAGCCCAGAGACACGGTGCGCTCTTGGACAGCGCTATCCTTGCTCGCGGTCATCACAGAGCGGGTCCAGACCAGCTGGGGAGCCAGGGTGAGCTCTGGGTGGACGCGCTGCTCGGCGTCCAAGGCCCGCAGATTCACGCCCAGGGCCAGGGTGTTCTGGTCCTGAGAGAGGCTCCAGGGCAGTGGTTCGTCCAGGGCTGGGTCGCTGACGCTTCCCGTGGCGCTTGGACGGGCCCAGCTCCACCACAGGGCCGGGTGAACGTGTTGGGTGGGGCGGAAGGCTAAGTTTACCCCCAGCTGCCCTGCGGGGTTCAGATCCGACTGCGGGACGGCCAAGCCCACGCTGGCCCCTGCGGCCCAACGCGCTGGAGGGGTCGTGACGGAGGGCGTCGCCTGACTCTGCACATCCGGGGTCCAGTCGCCGAGATCCTCTTCGGGCTCGACCTCCTGGGCAAACAGGATCAGCCAGAGGGCTGGGCTCAGTAGTTGGTCCATTCGGTGCTCCTGCTGGCGGCGTCGCTGTTGGTGGTGCCGCCCACGACGGTGATCACCGCGCTCTCTTGGGCAGAACCGGCCCAAACGCGATCCTCCCACATGCCGATGCTCAAGCTGTTCCAGTTGGCCAGTTGTGGAACACCATCGATCTCCGCGGAAACGGAGGTACCGTTGACCTCGCCTTTTTTTCCTCCAAAGGCGTAGAGGCTGTTGTTGGCGCTGGCGTAGGCAAAGCCTGCCCGTGCCGGACTCATGCTGTCTACCTCTTGCCACTCTCCTAACTCGCCGTTGTGCAGGACCAAGCCGGCGTAGGTCTCACCAGTGGTGCTGCTTTTGGTCGCCCCGCCGGAGAAGTAGAGCCAGCTCTCGTCGGCGTCGACCACGCTGTGGGCTGTGGCGTCGACCGTGTAGGCGCCGCAGCCGTAGCGGGCGGTACCCAAGGTGTTGGCGCTCACCTTCCAGGCTCCAGTGGTCTGGTCTTTGGGGCCATCCTTGCGGACCTTGATGTACTCGATGCTGTCCAAGGGCTCCCCAGAGTCGTCCAGGCCGCCGGCTGCGTACAGGTAGTAGAACTCAGGGTCGGCCTCTGGATCGTAGGCCAGTGCCGCACAATGAAAACTGCGGGCTGTGTTTAGGGAGTTGAAGGCTTTCCACTCGCCGATCGCTCCCGGTCCCTTTGGGGTCTTGCTCGTGTCCCCCACGGCCCCTGTGTCCGACCACGAGGTCACGCTGACCTCGGCCACCAAGACCTCGCTGTCGCTTCCCGAGTCGGCCGATGGGCTGCGATACACCTTGTAAGCCTGGGCGTTGGTGATGGCTGTCCAGGTCAGGGTAGGGCTGAGCAGCTTGCTCCCCAGGTCCGGCAGGGTCAGTGCCAAGGCTTGGCTGGGTAGGCTCTCCCCCTTCGGGTTGCTGAGGTCGCTGCCCTTGAACACCGCGGCGACCTTGTAGGTCCAGGTGCCCGCCTCCAGGCCGTTGTTCTTTCTGGCCAGTGAGACGTTGGTAAAGGCGGGTGCGTCGTCAGAGTCGAGCACCTCGGCGCGGTAGAGGCCGTCGGTCGAGCCGCTGCCGTCGTCACCGCCGATCAGGTAGATGAAGGGGGGAAGGCTGAGAACAGCCGCACCGCTCAGGGGGGTGGGCAGGGTCTGCTGCACCAGGCTCCACGGTCCAATGTCTCCATAAACGCCAATTTCGGCTGCCTCGATGCTATCGATGGCGCTGCTTACCTCGCCTTGGTCACCGCCCAGGGCAAGCAAGTACCGGTCTACGGAGTTGATCCGGGTGGCAGCCGCAGCTGGCGTGCGACGGGCCTCCACGAGATCCGGGCCGGGCTGCCAAGGGAAAAGGTTCTGGGAAGGATTTCGGATGGAGATTGCCGAGTACCGGGCCGAGCTGTCGTCGGCGTTTTGTACGTCCACCACACACACAGCGCCATTCAGGCCGGTCGCGGGCACCTCGGCTTGAATCTGGGCATAGGTGGTGCTCAGGATGGTCGGCGTGAATGTGGTGTTCACACCGTCTTCTTGGCAACTTAGGCTCACGCTGGGCTCACGAAAATCTCGGCCCTGGATCAAGATGATCTCGGGGCTGGACTTGTCCAAGGACCCAGGGGTCACGGTGGTGATGCGCGGTGGGGCGTCGGTGCTCACCTGCAGGGCATCTTCTAAGTGGCCCATGGACTCGTCGGGGTTGAGCACCATCAGACTGTAGCTGCCCGGGAGCATGCCTTCGGGCACCGTGGCCTTGAGCTGCGTGCCGCTGCGCCAGCTTACGCCCAGCAAGGGGTAGGTCTCGCCTTTTCGATCTGGGCCCATCAGGTAAGCCCTGGGCGTCGCCTCGAAGGGGCTTCCTGCAGCTGTGGCCGTGATCACCACGGCCGTCCTGTCGAAGGACCATGCGTAGGCGGGATCCAGCGCTTCGATCTCGATGGGGCTGTAGCGTCGGACGCTAAATTCACCGGTGGTCTCGGCCTCGCAGCTTCCGCCTTGAGCGATGACAACGGTGAAGGGGCCTGGGTCCAGGTAGGTCGGAGGCTGGAAGCTCACCTGTCCGGCCTTCTCGGCTGACCAGGTCACCTCGCTGCGTACGCCGTCCTTGTCCTCGATCCACACCTCCTCCACATCGCCGGTCAGGTCAGCGACGTAGGCCGTCGCGGTGGTCGGCACCGTGGGGTAGATGACCGGCGGATCAACGAAGAAGACCAGGGGGGTGTCGCTGATCTGAAGGGCCTCGGAGAAAACCGTGCTGCACTCCCCGTCGATCTGTACCTCGATATCGTAGCTGCCGACCGCCAGTCCGGAGACGTCCAGCGTGAGCTCTCCCTCGCTTACCCAGGTCGTTCCCAGAGGCTCCCCGTTGGCGAAGACTTGGCTGTCGGGCACCAGACCCTCGCCGAACAGGGTCACCGCTGTCCCGCCCTCGCACACGCTGCTTGGGTCCAGCTCTTTCAAGGTGGGGGCTGCTACGATCTGCAGCTCTTGAGGGAGGCTGGGCTCGCAGGATGCAGGATCAGGATTGTTTAGGAATAGGCTGTGATATCCGACAGGGATTGTGCTGGGGTCTACTTGGAAGCTGGCCTGTGTGCACACCTCGCCCGGGAGTTCGCCAGCCAAGGGACTACAGTCATCCATGCTCGTGGCCTCCAAGGTCTGGGCACTCACAGAGAGTGCTGGACCTTGGTCTTCCCAGCGGAGCAGGCCGGCTCCTCGTAGCTGAAGCGTGCTCAGGTCTGCCAGTATGCAGATGGCCTGGGGCTGAACGGTATCCAGCTGCGGGCCCGGCAGGATGAACAGCACATCTCGGATCCAGCCTTCGTCCTCGCCGATGCGCAGATCCCAGCTTCCAGCGGGCAGGCTGGCGCTCGGAAGCACGAAGGCTTGCATCGGGGGTTGCCACTGGATGGCCGAGGCCGGAACGGGCAAGCTCAAATCATCGGCTTGGCAGTCCTCGCAGGTCGGCCCGGCCAGCACCCAGGTCAGGGTGGGCCAGGTGAGCTGTGCCTCGTCGAGCACCCCTGTGGGAATCGGGGTCAGGGCGGGGTGCTCGATGAGCAGAGCTTCAGTGTCCTGGGTGACGCAGAGAGGCAGAAGCTCTCCGTTGCGCTCAGGAGAGTCAGTCTGGCAGCCCAAGGTGATCAGAAGCAATGTCATGTTAGCAGCTTACCCCTAGAAGGGGCCTGCAAGACTGTCGTTCAACTGTTTCGGCTCAGACCGCTGCGTCAGGCTTCCCGCGTCAGGCTCCTGTCTCAGTCATCTTCTGCGGTCTGTGCCCTAAAGTCGCAAGTGCCGTCGACCCCGTCGGTCTCGCACAGCTGTGGGTGTGCCATGGGGGTACTGCCCTCCCATGCGTCTTGTGTGAAGAGCAGGATCTGCTCCAGGGCCGCGTCTCCTGCAATGGTGTTGCGAGCCGCGAAACCGTGCACGTCGTAGGGTCCGGTGTCCGAGACCCAGAACTGCTCCAGGGTGGCGCCGCTCTGGACGACCTGGTCGGTGGACTCGAGTCCCTCGATGCGGTCAAACATGGGCTCGAACTGCACAGCGTTCAGGCTGCGCGCCAGCAGGTTGGTGCCCAAGTTGGGCAAAACAGGGTCGCCCATGGACTGCTGCAGCAGGAAGGAGCCGCCCACCTCCAGGGCCTTCTCCGCCCAGATGGCGCCGTCCACGTCGTCCCAGCTGTTTTGGCCGGCCAGAATGACCAGGTGCACGTCGAGCAAGGAGCCGTAGTTGTTGGTCAAGGCGTCCCCCACGCCGATGTCGTAGAGCAAGGAGTGGGGAATCATGTGGCTCCAGCCGGTGCCAGGGACATTGAGCACAGCCTTGGTCAGGCGGTCGTCTGCTGAGACGATGACCGCGCCCAGGGTGCCGCCCAGGGAGCCGCCCATCCAGAGCACCTCATCGGTGCGTGGGCGGACACCGGCCACCGGGTTGGGCTCGCCGTTTAGGGTGTCTGCACTCAAGGCGTCGCCCAGGGCGCCGTCCAGGGAGGTGAGCAGCACGGTGCCGCCCGCTAAGGACTCCAGCAAGCCCGCAGTGCTGCGCTCGGAGCCCTCTAAAAAGGCCCCCAGGTTGCCCAAGGTGTAGACAAAGTCTGATCCAGTCCAGCCCTCAAAGCGAAGGTTTAACTTTGCGATTCCCTTCTCGGACAGCTCCGCGTCAAAGGAAGAGTCGGTGAGATCACCGCCGGTGCCGTGCCCGTAGAGCACCACCCTGTAATCCGGGGCATTGGCGGGAATGCTGATGCGAAACTCGATGTCCGCGGTGCCCAGGATGGAGGGGTCGCCGGCGGCGTCCAGCTCGAAACGCCCGTCTGCGTTCAGGAAGCTGGGAGCCCCGACCAGCCGGCCGCGTACGATGGCTGCGATGTCTGGATCCGCTGGCTCAACCAGGGTGTCGATCACCACCTCCAAGTCGCTGCTGGCGGTCTCCAGGGCTTCCATCATTGCGAACATGCGCCGCTGTGGGTCATCTGCGGAGCGGGTCGTGAACTCCGAGAAGCGCACGACGCGGCTCAGTTCCAAACCCTGCTCCTCTAAGAAGGTAGCGGTGGGCGCGTAGTGGGCCGCCAGTTCCTCTTCGAGCCTGCCGCGAGGGTCTTCTAGGCCCAGGGCGACCCGGACCATCTCCGATGCCTCTGCGCCGACGCTGTCCAACACCAC
>Ga0055584_100003377_pt1 | contig 15742 bp, 18 predicted proteins | sample OSDHelmetaG_FD_58716 | JGI IMG/M metagenome (GOLD analysis project Ga0055584, IMG submission 58716) | Pelagic marine sediment microbial communities from the LTER site Helgoland, North Sea, for post-phytoplankton bloom and carbon turnover... | ecosystem: Environmental > Aquatic > Marine >... | reverse complement strand
CGGGCCTCTAGGGAATAGCCGAGACCCGCTCTCGATGCGATGCGCGTATCAGGCGGCCTTCTTGGCCTCTTGGCGGCGCCTGCGACGGCGGTCATACGGCGTTTCTATGCCGTATTGTTGGCAGAGGCGGCCAAAGCTGCCCAAGGCAATGCCGAGGGCTTGGCTGGCCTCTTTGTTGGAGGCGTAGACGCGGGCGGCGCGTTCGATGAGTGGGCGGGGGGTGCGGCGCATCGTATGGCTCCTCAGAAGAGATGGAAGGTTGGTTCGCTATTGCGAACTTATGTGGCGAAATATATGTGAACGGGTATGTATAGGCAAGGTTTTCTTTCGCGAACCAAAATAAAAATTAGTTTGTTATTGAGATCGTTTTATTATATTATTTGCCATGAGAAGAGCAAGTAGTTGTAGCGCAGTGAGATAGATGAGGATTGGCATGGAAATAGGCGACAATATAAAAAAATACAGGGTCATTCGCGGGCTGACCTTGCCGGACCTGGCCGAGCGCGCCGGTGTTTCGAAAGCTTTTCTGTGGGAAATTGAGAGCGGAAAGAGTAAGAGGCCTGGAGCTGAAGTGCTCTTTAAGGTTGCCGAGGCATTAGAAGTGACGATTGCCCATTTGATGGGTAAGCAGCCCGGGGGTGATAGTGCGGAATTAATCGAGCCAGAAATCAACGAGGGATTACGCGCTTTTATTAACGAGCGCCGCCGGTTGGGGCAGCCGTTGGAGGCCGAAGAGATAAAATCACTTTCTTATGTGCAACTCAAGGGAGGGCGTCCAACGAGCAAGAATCAATGGGCTTTGGTCTACGGGATGCTCAGAGAGGTGACGGGAGGGCAGGGCGGCTGATGCCGGTTCTCGCTCTAAATGAGGGCCCGATTGCCGAGTTGGTTAAGAGCGAGGGCAGTGGGCGTCCGGTCGAGGAGATCGTGCGCGGTTTGGCGCGACAGAAGCTGCGTGAGGCCGACGAGATTCTCAGCCAAATTGATCCGGACTGGTCGCCGCCGCCCTACGACCCCTTTCTGGTGGCACAGGCGCTTGGCATACGCTGTAAAGAGGTGGCAGCGCCGTGGTTGACAGATGCGATGATCTTTGTGCAGGAGGGGGTGCCGACCATTCTCTATCGCCCCGATCGCTCTGCCGTGCGCACGCGCTCTAATATTTTTCATGAAATTGCCCACACGCTTTTCCCGGACTACCAGTACAACCCGGCATACCGCAGTTCGGGGCGGCCGCGTCTCTTTGAGCCGGAGGGGCAGTTGGAGCACTTCTGCGATATTGCGGCGGCCGAGTTTTTGATGCCGATGCACTTATTTGAAGCCGATTTAGCGCGCATTGGTTTTGCCGCTGCATCGGTGCAAGAATTGTGTAGCCGCTATGGCGCGTCGATGGAAGCCGTTTGTCTGCGCATGGTCGAGAGCGATGGTGCATGCTGCACACTGGCACTTTTAGAAGACTGGCGCAACGAGCGCAAAAAACGCAGCGATGGGTATCAGGTGCGCGTTAGTTATGCGGCGCCGACCTCGCGTTTTCGCCAAGCTGGGGCTTATTTGCCGCCCTGCTTGGTATTGGGCAACCGCAGCTGTATCCATCTGGCGTCGCGTTCAAAGAAAGTGGCTAGCGGCGAAGAGTGTATCGAACTCGGTGGTGGCAGACGCCAGGACTTTCGCATCGAGGCACTGCCGCTGACGTCGCGACCTAGGCGGCGCGGGCGCACGTCTGTCCTCGCCTTTTTTTATCCCGTTTAAAAACTTCTAAAACCGCAGTAATAAGGAGCAGCTTAGAGGGCACATCTCGGACCTCAAGGCGCTTGCTATATTGCTAGTGGTTTGAATTGGATAAGAGGCTGTCGCTTTACGAGGAGATGCGAGACCTTCTCGACTTTCTGGGTGCTATCGTGCGTTTTTTTTCGACTGTCGCCGAGTGTATAAAGAGGACCTATTGACCTCGGAGCAGGGTTAAGCCGTTTGGCGAGCACCGCTGTGCGTGCGGCTGAAAGGAGAGGGACTAACTGCTCTATACTCCCAGGGCATCCCGTATAATACGCACCAGTTTTTCGGCGCGCACCGGTTTTTTAATGATCGCTTCGACGCCTTCGAATTCCCCTTCTTTTATATCAAATCCAGAGCAGACGACAACCCGTACATCGGGGTTTATCTCCCTTAGCTTCGGTAGCATTTCGTCCCCCCACATTTCGGGCATAACTAAATCGAGCACGATGAGGTCAATTCGTCCGGCGTGGCGTTCGTATAAGTCTAAGGCGTCGTTGGCCTGTGCGCTTTCGAGAACGATAAAGCCGGCGTGGCTAAGCGCTGTGGACATGGCCAGACGCACCATTTCCTCGTCGTCCACTAAAAGTACGGTCAGTTCGTTCGTCGTATTATTCATGCGTTTTGCCGCTGGTGGTTTCTGTTGCACCTTAGCACGATAAGAAAAAGCCTTCTCCGCCACAAGAGCAAGCGGTGGTTGCTTGACGCCGAGGGTGAGCGCGGGCTACTATTGCCAGCGTGAAATGATAACGAAGAAGGAGTGGTATGGCATCTGATGCAATAGATATCGGTTCGCGTAGGGAGTTGATGGTTGACGATTTTCTCGTCGATCATCGGGATGGTGTAACGCTGCAATTACAAAAGCCTATCGCGCGTGAAATTGCCGTTGTGCACGATGCGCCGTGGGAGGGCAATATTTGCGGTTATCATACGGTTTTTCGCGATGGTGACCTCTATCGAATGTATTATCGCGGTTCGCATTATGATGATGAGACGTCCGAGCTCGGACATGCAGAAGTTACGTGTTACGCCGAAAGCCGAGACGGTATTCACTGGGAAAAGCCCGAATTGGGGCTGGTCGAGTTTGCGGGGTCGAAGGCCAATAATATTATTCTGCAAGGCGGCAGCGGGCATTGTTTCACGCCTTTTAAAGATAGCAATCCGGACTGTGAGCCAGATGCTCGTTACAAGGGATTCGATCGCAAAGGCACCGAAGGTTTGCATGCTTTTAAATCGGCCGATGGCATTCGCTGGTCTTTTCTGACGGACGAATTGGTCATTACGGAAGGGGCTTTCGATTCGCAGAACCTAGCTTTCTGGGACGCAGAGCGCGGACGCTACGTGGACTTCCATCGCCACTTTTACGAGCGCGATGGGCAGCGCGTGCGCGCTATTATGACCTGTTATTCTGCTGATTTTGTGCACTGGAGCAAACCGCAGTGGATCGATTTTTTCGGCGTGCCCGAAGAACATCTCTATACGAATCAGGTGGTGGCATATCAGCGCGCACCCCATATTTTCCTGGGTTTCCCCAAGCGCTTTATACCCGACCGCACTAGCGTTGAACACGAGCGCAAGGGCATGTCCGATGGCGTCTTTATGAGCAGCCGTGACGGTCTGTCTTTTACGCGCTGGCCCGAGGCCTTTATTCGCCCAGGTCTACAGCCAGAGCGCTGGATTACGCGCAATAATATGACGGCGTGGGGCATTGTAGAAACGCGGGGCTATCTAGACAACGCGCCTACCGAGCTTTCTATTTACTCGACAGAGCACTACTATCGCGGTGCAGCCTGCAAGCTGCGGCGTTTTACGCTGCGTGCGGATGGTTTTGTCGCGGCCAACGCGCCGCTGAGTGGTGGCCAGCTGCTGACGAAGAAATTACTCTTTGCGGGGGCTGTGCTCTATATAAATTACTCGACGTCGGCGGCGGGTAGTGTGCGCGTAGAAATACAAGGTGAAGATGGTCGAGCGCTTGAGGGATTTTCCCTGGAGGACTGCGCAGAGATATATGGCGATGAGATAGAGCGCGCCGTCGTTTGGCGCGGTGGGACACTCGAGGCACTGGTCGGCAAACCCGTGCGGCTTCGTTTTGTATTAAAAGATGCAGACCTTTTCGCTTTTCGATTCGCATAAGAACGTATAATTTGCCAAAAATGAGCTCCTGTTTTTAGCAGGGCATTTGGTTTTATGGGAGGGTAGACCAATGGAACAGCGGCAGGTGCATAGCCCGCGTTTGGCGCCGACTAGTCTGAGTGGGCGCCTGCGCAATATTGGACCCGGGGTAGTTGTATCGGGATCGGTTGTCGGTTCGGGTGAGCTGTTAGTGACGACGCGGATGGGGGCCGAGGTGGGTTTTGTTTTTTTGTGGGGCGTTATCCTCGCCTGTTTGGTCAAGTTTTTTATTCAACTCGAGCTGGGGCGCCAGTGCATTTTACGCGATAGCACGACGGTGCAGATCCTAGGCGAGGTGCCGGGTTGGCGCCTGCGCGGTGTATCGTGGGTCACCTGGCTCTGCGTCGGTGGATTCTTTTCGGTTATGGTGGCTGTCATTGGCATTCTGGGTTCGGTCTCAGGGCTCATGGTCACGCTCTTTCCCTTTCTTTCCGAACACGTGTGGGCGGTGTTTATTTTTCTGTTGATGTCCGTGCTTTTATGGCGCGGGGTTTACGAAGATTTGGAGACGATGGTTTCTCTGCTGGTCGCGAGCTTTAGTCTAATTGTCATTGGTTCTGTGTTGGCCTTGCAGGGGACTTCGTTCGCCATGAGCAGCGCTGATATTGCGTCGGGTTTTCGTTTTGCCATGCCCCCAGAAGGCGCGTTTGTGGCGCTGGCTTTGATGGGGTCGGTCGGCGCAACGGCTGTGGAGCTATTTATGTATCCCTACTGGATCAAAGAGAAAGGGTACCCGCAGTTCGTCGGGCCGCGCGACGATAGCCCAGAATGGCGCGAGCGCTATCGAGGCTGGATGCGTGTGTTGACGATGGATGCTTTGGTGTGTACGGGCATCGCGCTCTTTATCACCTGCGCCTACTATTTGCTCGGTGCTTCGGTGTTGGCGCGCCTCAACGTACTGCCGGAGGGCATGAGGGTAGTCGAACAGGTCTCCCTTATTTTCACCGAGACCATTGGCGGCTGGGCCTATTATATCTTTATGTTTGGCGGTTTTTGTACTCTGTTTTCGACGCTCTTAGTCTTTGCCGCTTCGTCGGGGCGTATTGGCGTCGATTTTTTGCAGGCGGTGGGTGTGCCGACGCTGGCAGAAGGTGAGGCGAATGCGCGCTGGACGCGTTTCCTACAGGTCTTTTTCCCGTTCGTATGGCTGCTCTTTATTCTGGTGGATCCGCGCACGCTCGACTTCGTATTAAAGGGGGCCAACGCCAACAATATGTTGCTAATACCGTTGGCCTATGCCGTGCTGCATCTGGCGATGCGTGAGCGGGCTCAAGAGCGTATGCCGCTGTGGGGCGAGATGGCGCTGCTTTTTACCATTTGGGCTATCATTAACTTTACGGCAATAAATTTATTCCAACTTTTTAATCATTGAAATTTTAGGATGGAGAGAGGAGTAGTGCTCTTATCACATCATTTGCCATATGATTTTACCATGTCCTCATAGCGCAGTGCCCGCCCGCCGAATATGTCGAGGGCGCTACCTACGGTGAAATCGAGCTTGCCCTGCCCGAGGCGCTCAATGGCATCGATATCGCGCTGTGAATGCACGCCGCCGGCGTAGGTCGTAGGCAGCGGTGTCACTTCGCCGAGTAGTGCGACTAATTCGTCGTCTATGCCCTGTTGTTTACCTTCTACATCCGTGGCGTGGATGAGAAACTCTGTGCAAGATTCGGCGAGGTCTTCGAGGTTGGCGCGGGTGATTTCGAAGTCGGTGGCCTTTTGCCAGCGGTCTGTCATTACCACGTAGCGGCCGTCTATACGGCCACAGCTCAGGTCGAGAACTAGGCGGTCGCGCGTCGCTGTCTCGACTAGGCGTCGCAGGTTGTCGCGTTCTAATGTGCCATTGCGAAAGACGTAGGAGGTGACGATGATGTGCTCGGCGCCAGCCCTGAGCCAGTGCTCGGCATTCGTTGCGTCGATACCGCCACCGAGTTGTAGTCCTTGTGGAAAGGCCGCCAAAGCCTCGTTGGCGGCCTTTTCGTTGCCTGGTCCGAGCATAATGACATGCCCGCCCGTCAATTCGTTGCGGCGATAGAGCTCGGAAAAATAAGCGGGAGAATGCTCGGCGACAAAATTAGTTTCGGGTGCCTGACCTTCGCGCAAACTCGAACCGATAATTTGTTTTACTTCGCCTTGGTGTAGGTCTATGCAGGGGCGAAAACGCATCAGTCGATCCGGTATTTTTTGAGTTTTTCTTCGTCGAGGCTTACGCCCAGTCCGGGGCCGGAGGGCGCATAGAGGAACCCTCCTTCAATGCGCAGGGTCTCGTGGATAATATCGTCGCTGTGATAGACGAACCCATTGACATCGCTGGCATAGCCGATATTGCTCATGGCGAAGGCCAAGTGCGCTTGGGCGGCAGTGCCGATGCCCAGCTCGGGCATGCTGCCGATAATACAGGGCAGGCGCGCGGCTTCGGCGATGGCGAAGATGCGCGCGGCGGGCCCTATGCCGCCGGCTTCGGCGATGTAGATATTAAAGACATCGACGGCGTTGGCGCGTATGCAGGCCATGGCATCGGTCGGGGTCCAAACGCTCTCGTCGGCCATGATCGGCACTTCGACGTGTTCACGCACAAAACGCATGCCCTCCATATCGCTATAGTGCAGCGGCTGTTCGACGAGTTCTAGGTCAAAAATGGAAAGTTCGTCAATTTGGCGCACGGCCTCCTTGGCCGAAGGCCAGCCCATATTGGCATCGACACGCAGAGTGATATCGCCGACCTCGCTGCGGATGGCATCGAGGATTTGCAGGTCGGCGCTCAGGTCGCGGCCTATTTTGCATTTGAGCGTCTGATAGCCTTCTTCGACGAGACGCGTGGCTTGCTCGACAATATCCTCGGGGTCGCCCATAGACAGCGAGTGGCTGAGCAGGACGCGCTCGCGGACTTGGCCGCCGAGCAGATTGTAGACTGGGGTGTTGAGCATTTTGCCGACGAGATCGTACAGGGCCATCTCAATGCCGGCTTTGGCTGGATAGGAGCGGTGCAAGAGCGAGTCCATTACGGAGCTAATCTCGCTGATGCGCGTGGGATCACAGCCGAGTAATGCTTGGGCTAATAGGCCGTTAATCGTCTCGCTCTCACCGGTGCCGCGGCGGTCCCAAATACTGGAAACTTCACCTAGGCCGACAAGGCCTTCGTCTGTATAGATGCGCACTACGGCATTTTCGCTGGCCTGCTGGGTGCCAAGACTGCTTTTGAAAGGACGCGGACGCGGCACGCGCACGGGAATGGCTTCAATTTTTGTGATTTTCATAAGGGGCCTAGTATAGGAGTGTCGTTTGTCGTCGTCAAGCTATGCCGTAGATGCTGAGACTGGTGTTGCCGTAGTCGCGGGTGCGCAGGCACTTGAGGGCGCCCATCTCCGGCGGCAACTCGAGTTCTTTCTGATGCTGCGCTAGTATTAATCCATCTGGTTTGAGCAGCGGTATTTCCCCGAGTCGTTCGAGTAGCCCCATGCAGAGAGGGGCGCCGCTGTGACGGGCGTGATAGGGGGGATCTATATAGATGGTATCGAATTGACGAGCCTCTTCGCCGAGGCGGGGGACGAGCATTTCAGCGCGCATCTCGTGCATTTCAGCGCCGACGCGCCATTCGCGCAATAGTCCGCGCAAGTGGTGATAACGACGTCGGTCGGGTTCGTTAAAGACGACGTGGGCACCGCGGCTCAACGCCTCTAAGCCCATCTGCCCCGACCCGGCACACAGGTCCAGAAAGCTGAGCCCCTGCAGGTCGGCTCCGAGCATGGAGAAGATCGCTTCTTTGAGGCGCGAAGAAGTGAGGCGGAGATTGCCTAAACGGCCGGAGGGAATGCGCCGACCCCGGAGGTCGCCTGTAACGATGCGCACGGCGCGGTGTGCTCCTTTGGTCTAGTCTGTTGTGGGTGGTAGGAGAAGTATCGCCGCTGGCCGCAGGCGCGTCAATAGCGCCAGGTGTTTAGGGTTGGTCTGGGCTGCCGACGCTATCCCAGACCACTTTACCCAAAGTCACCTGGAAGTGCAGCTCTTCTAATTCCTCTGCACTGATATCGCGGGTCTCATTGTTGTCTTCAGTATCGGAGAGCTCTAGGTATAGCTCTTCACCTTCGCCGGCTGAAAACTTGAGGGTGGCGGCGTTGTCGATGAATTCGAACTGACCTTCGCCCAGGCTGCGCACGCGCGGTAGGGCAAAGCGAAGGGTGGTATCGGCGTGGATCCCACCCTGCACGTAGATGGCTTGTTTCTGCTTGCGCAGTTTGTCAACCATTTCGTCAATATGCTCTTGGTCGAGCTGCTGGCGGCGCAGGAGGAAATCGCGTTCGGCGACGAGCTGAAAAAGTTCGCGTAGGTGCTTGAGCAGCTGTAAAAAAACTTTCTCCCGCGCTGGGTTACCATCGATATACTTGCGGTTGGAGCGCGCCAAGTAACCGACAATTCCCTTGGCAAAGAACTCCATTAGCGCCGATTTGCGCCTTTCCTCTGTCAGCTCGCCGAGCGAGGTGTAAAAACTAGAGAGGTTGATGCGAACTTGGTTGTTATCATGGGTCATAATGCGGCTGATATTAAAGTCGAGTGGAATGCGCGTGGCTTTACACGAGCGATCTACGCGTTTCTCCTCTTGTCGTATCTGGCGTTCGAGTGATTCGCGTTCCTCTTGGCCGCGCTCGTAGTCGCGGTGGCAGTTATCAATAAAGCTCTTCTTTTCACTGTAGTCGCCGGTTGATAGCTGCGCTGCCATGAGTTCGCCGCAGATATGCAGGTCATCAACGGCAATGACGCGGCTGTGCTGAATATCGCCGCCTACGTAGAGATTGCGGCAGCGGATTTGCGCGTGATAGATATTGCCTGTTACGACTAAATCACCTTTGACTTGCACGCGGCAGGGGTTGCCCTGAGTGCCATTGAGCGAACCCTGTACGACCATGGAGCGTTCACCGCTAATTGTGGCACCATGGGGCATATCGGACTGCAGGAGACCATTGGACTCGCCGGCTTCAAAGGTATTGCGGTTGGCCATGAGACCTTTGCACTCGGCGGTCTCGCCTTCTTCGAGTATCGCCTTTTCAGCCGACTCTATGTCGAATGCGACAGACATGGGGAATCGCTTTCTTATCTAACGGTAGAAGGAACCACGCCGAGGCTGCGTATCTCGTTCATGGCTTTGTGGATTTGCTCGGCGTTGCTAAGCAATTTGTTGAATGTTTCGACATTGACGGGTTTGGGAATCATCACGTCAACGCAGCCCGCAACGTCGCTTGAAATCTCCTCGGGTATGAAGCCAGAGATGACGGCGATAATGGCATGTGAACACATATTGCGTAACATGGCAATAATTTCAAGGCCGCTGGCGCCAGGCATTTGTATATCGAGGGTTATGATATCGTAATTTTTGCGAATGACTTGGGTCATGGCCTCTTCGCCACTGCCCACAGAATCAATCTCTTCAAAGCCACGTATTTCTGCCAGCTGTGAGAAGTAGTTGGTAATAGTCGGTTCGTCATCGACGATAAGGATCTTCACGAGTTGCTCCTTGTACGTAAAACACATGAGTTTAGCGCCGCCTGCACTACGCTTAATATAGCTATTTCACCGTTGGGCGCATAGAGGGGACACAGGGGTTAGTTCGCATTTTCTACACCTGCGTTGGTCGCCTTTTCTTTGCGCTGTGCAATGGGGAAAGACATGCGAATGCAGGTGCCGACTCCCCTTTCGCTATCTACCTCGACTGTGCCGCCGTGTCGCTCGACAATCGTCTTGACAATAGGTAGGCCGAGGCCCGTGCCCTTGCCATTGGGTTTGGTCGTAAAGAAAGGGTTGAATATTTGCGCTAAGTCGTCCGATTTAATGCCCGTTCCCGTGTCCTGCACGCAAAACTCTATGCGGTCATCGTCGCTGGTTAGCTTTAATATTAGGTCGCGCTGCGGTGTGCCTTCCATCGCGTGGCAGGCATTGATAATCAGATTGCGCAGGAGCTGGTGGATTTGCGGTGAGTCACCGTTGATCAAAGGCAGCTCATCGGGAAAGTCACATACTACATTGACGTATTTTATGACGCCGAGTGGGTTCAGATAAATGAGTGTTTCACTGCACACATCGCGAAGATCTAGTATTTCCTCGCGGAAATCCACGGGTTTGCCCAGATGCTCAATTTGATAGACCATATCGGCCATTTGCCGAGTGGCCGGGAGGATGTGCTCAATACTCTCTTTAGCCTGCTCGGGCAGTTCGCGCTGGAGCCATTCTAAGGCCAGCTCTCCATAGCCCGAAACCACCTGTAATGGCACCTTGAACTCGTGGGCTATGCGCGGAGCCATCTCACCGAGTGTGGATAGTCGCTGGGCGTGTAGTAGTTGGTTTTCGAGCTGGGTGCGCGCCGTCTGATCCTCTACAACATAGAGGTGGGCGATCGTGCGCAAGCGTTCGTCGACTATGTCGCGTTGGTGGATGAGTACGGGAAGCGTCGTGCCGTCTTTGCGCACGTGGTTGCATTTTTCGTGCTCGTGAGTGGGAAGCTGGCCAAAAAGGTCGCGCAGATCGCGTCGCAACATTTCGACGTGGCTGTATCCGTACATGTGCAGACCGGTATTATTGCAGGTGAGCACGCGGCCTTTGGCATCGGCCGATAATATGGCAAAGGGGGCGGCATCCAAGAGGTGGGTGAGATAGCGCTCGCTGCGCGTGAGCCGTTTGTCTTGTTCGACAAGGCGCTGTTCGAGGTCGCTACGGGTCTGTATTAGGTCTCCGATGAGCATGCGCGTGTCGATCATATGGCCGCGTTCGCGCTGTGCAGTTTCTAATTTTTCACCCAGCTCTTCGCTTGTAAAAGGTTTGCGCAAGAAGCTGCGGGCACCGCATTCAATGGCGCGGATTGCTGTTTCCTGGTCGCTGCGCGCCGTCATTATGATTGGAACGACAGTCGGGTCCGTCGCGCGCATGCGTTGGAGCATCTCTATACCGTCGATGCCCGGTAAATTGACGTCACTAAAGACAATGTCGAAGACGTTGCGGGAAAAATGATCTAGGCCTTCGTGTGGATCTGGCGTCAGTTGTGCACTATAGCCCATGGAACTGAGCATGCGATCCATCATATTCAGAATGCTCTGGTCATCGTCGACAACGAGAATATTAGTATCTGCCATAGGTGCTCCGCTTATCAAGCACAGGCCAGTATGCGTCTAGTTATAGAGGAGAGTGGTTCGATGTGGTCTACGGCATTGCGCTCTACTGCCTCTTTGGGCATACCGTAGACGACGCAACTCGTCTCGTCTTGAGCGATATTTGAAGCCCCTGCACTTTTCATGTTGAGCATGGCGTCGGCACCATCTGCGCCCATGCCAGTGAGCATGACGCCAATGGCATCGGCACCGGCGTAGCGAGCTACGGAGTTAAAGAGTACTTCTACCGATGGGCGGTGGCGGCAGACCAGGGGGCCCGTACTGACTTTTGCCAGATAGAGCGCTCCCGAGCGGCGCAGTTGCAAATGTTGGTTGCCGGGGGCGATGAGTACTTTTCCGGGGACGAGGTGCTCTCCGTCTTCGGCTTCTTTAACTTGCGCAGCACAGAGGCCATTAAGGCGCTCTGCGAAAGCCTTGGTAAAATGCTCGGGCATATGCTGGACTATTAGGGTGCCGGGCGCGTCGGCTGGATAGGTCTCCAATACCTCGCGCAGTGCCTCCGTGCCGCCGGTCGAGGCGCCGATGGCAACCATTTTGTTGGTAGTGCGCGCAAGTGGAGCGGAGCGTGGAGCCGGGCCGGCCGCCTTGGGAATCATGCGTTTTTTCATGTCCACTAGGGCGGCCGCCTTGATCTTGTGCGCGAGATGCACGGACATGTCCCCGACGGTATAAGCAGTCCCCGGCTTACTCAGCACTTCAACTGCACCGATATCGAGTGCTTCTAACGCGAGTTGGCTGCCTTTCTCCGTCAGCGAGGAAACGACGATCACGGGCAGTGGATAATGGTGCATTAGCTTGCGCAGGAAGGTGATGCCGTCCATGCGCGGCATCTCCACGTCGAGCGTGATCACATCGGGTTTTAGGCGCACGATTTTGTCGCGCGCTACGTAGGGGTCCGGCGCTGTGCCGACTACCAATAGCTCGGGGTCGCGTGAGAGCTCTTCCGAGAAGATCTTGCGCACGATGGCCGAATCGTCGACGATGAGAACCTTGGTTGGAGACACAGTTGGCATCCTTATAATAAAAGTTCGAAGAGCACGGGCTCGTCTTCTACTAGGAGGGCCGTAGTCTCTTCCGTGGCCAATTGCGCCGACCACTCTTCGCTGCCTATTTGTGCAACGGAGGGGATGGCGAGGTCAAAGACGAGCGTGTTGCCAAAGGCGGTCGCCAGAAATTGGCCACAGACTATATTGAGCAATTCCTTGAGCGCGTCGGCTGCATCCTCTTCTGAATCGATATCATCGGGGTCTAAACCGAGCATATTGGCAATGAGCTCCATGCTCAATGCGTGGGAGAAGATGAGGCCGAGGTGGCCATCAAAAGGGCCGTCAAACCGTATACGTGCATGTATGAAGGGGGGGGCGGGTATCTCTAGTTCGCCGCCAAAATGCTCGGCAAACATAAAGGCTTGCTCCTGCAAAACGCCGGAGAGAATGTCTTCCAGTACTGTTAGCGAGACGGTGTCATCTTCGTTGAGAGCTTCGGTCCACTCGCTCATTTTTCCGCCTCCAAGATAGCCTCAACTACGCTCTTGATACGCTCTGGACGCACGGGCTTACACAAATAGTCGCGAATGCCTTGTTGGCGCAGGTCGTCCATGCGCGTTTGGCTGGCGTCGCTGGATATAACGACGACGGGGACCGAATTAATAAGCCCGTTTTCGGCCATGGTGCTGACCATTTCTATACCCCCCATAACGGGCATATGCAGGTCCGTCATGACTAGGTCAATCCAGTTGTCCTTGAGTATTTCAAGAGCTTGCGACCCATCTTCGGCCAAGAATACTTCGCCTAGATCAATACCACTTATTTTTAGCGTTTTAGCTAGCATCATACGTGCGGTTTTAGAGTCATCGACGATGAGGAAATTATAGCTCATTAGAGTTCCTCTTCCCCTGTTGGTGACTTGATCAATACCTTGCCACTGCTGATATATAAGCTCATGGTGCGCGACTTGTTTCCCCCCACGTCTTCGTTGGCGATGAGCAAATCGTTCTTCCACATGAGTTTGCGCAGCACGGTGTAATTGCGTTCGCCTATTTTAAAATAACTTTCTGCGTCGAGTACTTGAGCGCCTCCGGCTACTTTTAGCTGAATATTTGCGCGCTGAGCCCCTGCGGAAAAGAGCTTATTAAAGAAGACGGGTATCCCGCTATCGACAAACATGAGCGGGTTGTCTTTCGCTTTTTCCGGAGCGAGTTTGGACATGGGGAGCATGATATGGATGAGTCCGCCTACGCCGGCGACCGGATCGTAAGCCGTCACGCCAATACAGGAGCCAAGTGCGTGCGTGATGAGTTCGGCGCGCGGGTCTTTGGAGATCGCCATATCGGAGATGCCAACCGTCTGTCGGTTCGGTGTTGTGTCAGTGCCAATATACACGCTTCGCCTTTTCCTTAGACTTTACTTTATCGCCTGTATACTGCAGGCTGGATATACTCGAACGGGTGTTGAATGCTCGAAAGGCTTTCTGAGTGTCCTATAAAGAGATGTCCACCCGGAGCAAGCATCTCGTAGTAGCGGTTTACGAGGCGCTCCTGTGTTGGGCGGTCAAAGTAGATCATGACATTGCGACAGAGAATGAGGTCGAAGGGGCCTTTCATCGGCCACGGACCCATGAGGTTTAGGTTGGCAAAGCGCACTAGGTTGCGTGCTTCCTGCGTTACGGTGAAGGTTGGGCTATTTGCCGGCGTACTCTCTAGGTAATTCTTTTTATACGCCGTGGGTATATCGGTGACTTGGTCCTTCCGATAGATGCCTTTGCGCGCCGAGTTGAGGATTGTGTCGGAGATGTCTGTGGCCAAGATGCGCACGGCAGAAGGCGAGTTGAGCTTTGCCAAAAAGAGCATGGCGAGTGAGTAGGGTTCTTCGCCCGACGAGCAGCCGGCACTCCAAATGCGCACGTTTGTCTTTCTCGACCACGCAGGCAGCAAGCTACTTACGATATATTCAAAATGAGGTGTTTCGCGGAAAAAGCTGGTTTTGTTCGTGGTCATAGAATCGATGAGGATGGTCATTTCTTGGTGAGAGGCATCCTGTTCGATATAGCGCAAATAGGCGTCGAAATCGCTCAGTCCAAGAGTGCGCAGCCTACTGGTTAAGCGGTTCTTGACTAGGTTTTCTTTGCCCGATTTGAGGTCTATGCCACTCTCTTTGTAAAGCCAAGTTTTAATTTGGGCAAAATGTGCCTCGCTCAATAAAAATTCACCGTTTGGACTAGTCTGTGTACTCATGTCTACATCTCTTGGTAAATGTGTTTACTGTATTCGAAGCAAGAAGTACGCCAATATATAGTATTGGACTTAAATAGTTGTAAAATAGTATCGCAATGAAGTTGTCTGCTATTGCTCGAATCGTGAGGGGAGTATTCAACGGCGAAATTCAGCTATTTTGTCGCCTTTTGACGATGCTCAACTAAGTGTGTAAAAACTCCTCTTATGGGAAAAGATGCTCCAGCTAGCTTGGGAATATTTTTTAAAAAAACAGCGCGCAACACCTTTCGATGCAGCGCGCTGAAAATGGATTGTTAAAGCGCGAAATGTATCTGCGATATTGTGGCTATTACGCAGCAACCTCTTGGATTTGAGTGATATTGGACATCTCTGCCCGCGAGAGGACCTTGTCGATATTGAGCAGCAATTTGATGCGATCACCCGTCTTGCCGATGCCGAGGATATAGTCGATGCTGACCCCCTTGCTGGCAAAGGCGGGGGGAGGCTGGATATCGCTCGTCGGTATATCGATGACTTCGGAGACGCGGTCGACAACAATGCCCATTTCTAGGTCCTGCGCCTGTACTACGATGATACAGGTTTCGCCGGTTTGATCGACATGTTGCATGGCAAATTTCAAGCGCAAATCGACGACGGGTATGACCTTGCCGCGCAGGTTTATAACGCCACAGATAAAGGTGGGGGTGCGCGGCACGGGCGTTATTTCCATTACCCCTATGATCTCGCGCACTTTGAGGATTTCTAGACCATACTCTTCTTGGTCGAGGAAAAAAGTTAGGTATTTACCGCCCAATTCGGTTGAATCGGCGGCTGGGATCGTTTCGGTCATAGGGGGTCTCCGCGTTACGGTTTCATACTTTTATTTATATACTGTACCAATGGCATCGCGTCCGTGGGACACTAACCCGTTGGCATCGAGAATAAGGCCGATACAGCCGTCGCCGAGAATGGCACAGCCCGAAAGGCAGGGATCTTGGCGCAAATCCTCGTCTAGGCCTTTAATCACGACCTGTTGTAGCCCGATTAACTCGTCTACGAGTAAGCAGCATCGTTCGCCTTCGGCTTCGATTAACATGACGAGGCCTTCCCAAGGATTGGTATAGTGGGGGGAGACGTCGAAGCGTTCGTGCAGGCGCAGTAGTGGGTAGAGTTCGTCTTGCACCTTGACCATTTCGCCCTTGCCCATAACAGAGCAAATTTGTTCGGGGAGGGGGCGCAAAGAAGATATAATCGAAGTGAGCGGCAAGATATAACGCTCTGGGCCAACGCCGATGACCATGCCGTCGATGATGGCCAGAGTCAGTGGCAGCTTGATGCGAAATACGGAGCCTTTGCCCTGTTCTGATTGCACTTCGACTTTGCCGCGCAGCGTTTCGATATTGCGCCGCACCACGTCCATGCCGACGCCGCGTCCCGA